>JGI20166J26741_11457363_pt1 | contig 13380 bp, 13 predicted proteins | sample TergutCu122P5_FD_26741 | JGI IMG/M metagenome (IMG submission 26741)
ATGAGTACTTGATACTCGAAACATGTAGAGGAGAGTAATAATATTTGACGAATAAATAATATTCAGTGCATCACGTTGGTAGTTTTGTATGGTCAACAAAATTCTTATTTATAAAAATGGATTCTAGTCCTTATCAACACTGGCATTTCCAAAGTCTTAAAAGTACAAGTTTTAAAATCCTTACCACATCTGATGCCAAGCATTGTTGTCATAAGTTGGTACATTTGGTTTCTAAGAATTTGGTGAGTGAGCCTTGGATTTATTTTTTAATCCATGCTGATGAAGTTGCTGTATTGGCTGATAATGTAATTACCATGATTTTTCTAGACAGTACAGCTCTGAGGTTGAAATCTTCTTAGTCACTGCTGTGAGAATCTCAGATCTCACAATTTAGTGACTAGTTTTTTGAAAATAGTGCAGAGCTGTTGTAGAATGGGTTACTGTGGTTTCCTTAGCTGGAAGAGACACACTAGATGGGGTGACTTGGTCAGTGTTGTACCTTGGCCATTTAACCCCTAGGGGAAGTCCCATGTCCCCATTGAATAGCAGGCTGAGTGGTCCCCAGAGCTGGTGTGGATGTTTTGGAAGAAAGAAAGATCTCTTTCTCCTGTCTGGATTCAAACCCTGGATCATCCACTTTGTAGCTCACTCACTGTGCTGACTGCTGTGGCCATCAAATTTCCATATGCATTATATTATAGGTGTATATGAACTTAGATGTTCAGTACTGAATGTGTTAAAACACATGATTTGGTCTAAGCAGTAGTAAAAGTTGCACATGTTCAGGTTCATCTGTATTTGGTGATGCTGTTGAGTCCCCGACACCCCTGTTCACGGGTAGACACTGTTGTGACTTGACATTTGCTCACGTTTGTTTGATTCCTGTATCTCTACTAGAAGCTTGAACATTGAAATTTTATAATGGGACACAGCAACTTTTGGTAGACAAACCATTTTCTGAATATACCATTGTGAAATCCACTTTTTGAGTGTTTGAAGCAACAGTAATTTGATAAATATTGAAGTATTTGGAATAAGTCCTTGTAAGTAAAACTTAGTGGACACAGTAGTAACCGTGTGAATTCTCTCATTGGTAGTATTCGTGTTAATGTCGACAGCTCTGAGTCTTTTATTGATGGAAATCCAACTTTGATCATACAGTTTTTAAGTGACACATTCCTGTTGTGCAAGTCAGTCTGTATATTTATTATGTCATCATGCAACACCACCATCAATTATTTACGATAGTCACTAGTTTCAGTCTTCTGTTCGGGCCATTATCAGACCATGTATTATTTTGAATTCAAGAAAAACCATACAATCGTCTTGATATAAAATGGGAGGAGAGCACATTCCCTTTACATGGATATTGATAAAACTATTGAAACATTTTGAAGTGGGTGACACAAATAATGTGTAATAAAAAAACAAGTATTATTAAAAATAAAGAGGGCAGGCGCCTTAAAAGATTTTATGTATGTATGTTGCACACTGCAGCTTCCGTTGCAGTCCTGAAACTGGTAATGTATATCCAGGCAATTCTCTGTCCTGAAGAATATGTTATGTTGGAGTGAGAATATAGGCTGTTTTCTGCAGTAATTATTTCCTTGTCCATATATCAGCCTTTGTTGGGGTTTCATAATGGAGACTGTACAGCACGTTGGGAAGGTAATGCTTATCAACATCCCCCACACAAGATGTTGATTAGTGTGCCCTATTGTGTACTTCTGCTACTATATATTTTTAAAAATACTTCTGTTTTTTATTATGCATTGTTTGTTTCACCCACTTCATAGTGTTTTAATTGTTTTATCAATACCAATGTAAAGGGAATGAGAACTCTCCCCATTTTATATTAAGATGATGGTGTTTTTTCTTCAATTTGAAATGATGCATGGTATGAAGATGGCCTGAAAAAAAGGCTGAAACTAGTAACCATTGTTAATTATTGATGGTGTTGTTGTATGATGGTATATTTAATAAATATATAGTTTGTTCATACGGCTTATCAGATGTCACAAATGATACATCACTGTAGTGCCATTTCGCAGACCCGTGTCATCTGTGTGAGTGTTACACTCATGTTTTTAGTGAGAAAGTTCTTGTGATTAATGAGACTTTAACTTTTAAATGATCAGGTTGGTATGTACATTTTAGTGCGTGGTTGATGAAAAACATGTTATTTGAACAAAAAAGCTGGCATTTTGCGAAAAATAAAACAGAGATTATGCAGTATATCTTAAATATGCAGTAGATTTCCTTGTTGTCTAAAAATATGAACTGAATTTATAGGGGTGGTTTTGTATGTGCATTCGCATATGCAAACCCTGGTCATTTAAAGGTTAAACAATACATTTAAGTCCATATTTTTTGTGAAAAGAATCCTTGTCATTTCTGTGTTGCATTGTTAGATGTTGTCAGTTCAGCTTCTCACATGAATGCAGGTGGGGGTCCCTGAAATTATTTTGAGTTTCTTAGTTGTATGTATAGATTCATATGATTCACCCAATCCTTCTGTTGCTGTTGTGCATATTTTATATCCTGCTTATGCTTGGAATAGGTGGATATTTGGAGTTAAAATGGCAAGAAATAAGTTGTGGTGATAGTCGTATGATTTAACTTCTGTCTGTTAGTCAAGTAATTTAATTTCTGTCTTTTCCAGATGATAAAGGGTGATTTCCATGTGGTTGAGTACTTAGGTTGGGAAAATACGTACACCGAAATTGTTGCAAGTGAAAGGTTGCGACCCAAAAACCCAAATGCTCCCATAGATAAAACCACATTCTTTAAGTTTGAGATTGAAGTACCTGAGGAACTGCGTGAATAGTAAGTATTATGGGATAATTTTAACTTTTGTGCATCTATATGCAAAGTGGCTAAATGTATTCTGATGGAACTTTAATCATTTTGATATGGACTTTTTAGATGGTTACATGCACATATCAAGCAGATGCATAAAACTTTTGAATAATTGAAAGGGCAGAAGTTACAGTAGCAAGAGTTTGGACTGTGGTATGACGTGGAATGATATGAGTTAACCCATTGCACTTTATTGTCAGAATATAATGAAAAAGCAGCACGTATGCATTTTTATGTTGCATCAAGAGTTCTCTCATCAGTCAGAATGTGGTTCTGGAGAAATGAGGCCTTTCAATTCTGTAATTTCAGAAGGAAGGGAAAGAGTTCGAAACAATACCTTACGCACAAAGGTCATTTGAAAATTAATAGCAACACCAGTGTTGTGCAGTGCACCTAGCAGTCTGTGTGTATGTGATGCATGAAAGGAGTGGTTTATAGTATGTTTGTATCTGTGATAAGTGGCCTTTATTGGTATGTGTTTGTTGAAAAGTCATGTAAAAACATGTTAAGCAACTACAAACAATGCTACTTTGTAAATATCCAGGCTGTATTTTGACAAAATGCACAGCACTGCCACAGAGGATTACAGGAAGCTTGTGGTAAACGAGCTGTACCGTATCATGTTATTGTCAGATGGGTGCATGTGTTTCAAGGTGGGAGAGAAAGCAGTGAACACAAACTGGGAGCTGTCCAGCGGATCGCAGCAGCTGACGAGGTGCACATTGCATGTGTGAGTACACTACTGGGTACGAACTGACAGTGGACATGTGCCATACTGTTAAGTGAGATTGGTATTGCATTGTCCACCATCCACAGAATCTTAACTCAGAATTTGAAAATGCAGGAAATTTGTGCACAATGGGCATAACATGGCCTGACAGGTATACATGTGGCAACTTACGGAAACTGTCAGACAACATTTCAGTCATTATGAACTTGAGGGTGGAGCCATACTTCACTGGATCATTCCAGTGAAAGTGACCTGCTCATGCATATAAAGCTGAGCTGAAGAGAGAGTTGAAGTGAAATGAATCACCAAGGATCACCATGCCCACAAAAATGTCAACAGGAGAAGGTGCAGCAGAAAGTCATGTTCATTGTGGCTTACAGTTACTGGGGTATTCTCCCACACATGCTGTCCCTCTTGGCACTACAGGAGATGCTGTTTATTACAGATATGTCTGTAAACATTAATTGCATTCTTCATTGCATTGTAGCAGCCAGATCCCTGCAGTCAGGACCTGCTGTCCTACTTGATAGCACCCACTGTCACATTGCCAGCATGATTGATTTGTTCAGAAGATGGAGTTGGGAAGCTCTGGAACATGGACTAGACTCACTAGATATGAACCCATGTCACTAATGACCTCTTTCAGAAAGTGAAAGTATCCTTGTGTGGCATCCGCTCTGGAATGAGAGATGGTGTTGTGAGAACAGTAGCGTGTGCAGTAACTGATATATCAAGAAGAGATGCTGCAAATAAGTATCAAACCTCTATCACAAGTGCAGCAGCATGTCTGCAGTGTGGCAGGAGGCTATATTTATGGTTTGTAAAGTGACAGCTTTTGAAATAAATTTTGCTAATTTTGGGAGTGTTGCCATAAGTTTTAGAGTGAAGTGTTGAATTTTAAAATACCACACAGTGGTATTTAGATCTGTGGCCTTGTTGTAACATGAGGAGTCAAAAGTGATGATGAGAGGCATTGGTGAAATAGAGGTTGAGAGAGCAGGCCATTGTCTTTTATGATAAGGTAATGGAGAAACTCTGCAACAAAATGTGCATTCCAGTCTTGATGGGTGCTGTGTATAAAAATAGCTTACACATAGTACACTGACATACAGGGTGATTTTATTGCATTTTTGAGTATTATATATGTGGAGTATTTTGGAACATGACCCTGAGAATGGCAGCTATCACAAACACGTTATTGCATATGAAGCCTACATTGGCCTGGAAAATGTATGATCCTGGTTTGTCCTGCAATTCAGCATACCTTATTTTATTGACAAGTTTCAAAATGCCATCTTCCTGCACTGTAGCAGGCCTCACATTTGACAATTTTCCAGCACAGAGTGAAGTTTTTATCTGGAAATTTTAGTAAGTTCCCTTCAAATGCTGCCTTTCACTTTTTGTAAAGAACATGGACTTTTCACATAAAATCCATCTTCTCGTGTCCCCCACAACTAACAATGGTCCAGATTTAAATCTGGAAATCCAGGGCCTGCAGTTTGCTGATTGTTAACGGTTTTTTGTGTTGAGGAATTTGCTACTTGGCCATGGAGTTGTGCTGCATAAAGTAACTGTACATTCCTTTATTCTTTTAATTCCTTGAATAATGGTATTAGAATTAATGAAACATTACAGTCAGAATTTGTTTCTTCAAAAACAACAGGTTTATTTCATGTGCAGCTACATGTTTTGTGACAATTACCATTCTGAAACCGAACCTTCGTAGTGTACGTGAAGCACAATGATTAAAGTACAAAGTTTTGCTCAAAAGTCTTGACTGAAACATTCAAATGTTTAATATTACCAAATTTAAAGAGTGTTGTGGATATTGTGTATTTAATTCAAGTATTGTTGTAGTGTTGTTACACAGTGCAAGTTCTTACACATTTACATTTTACACTGCAGTTCTGGACTAATAACCAGCCATGTATTTTGGCTCAGTTTTACTAGTTAATCACAATACAGGTCTGCTTCAAGAGCACAGTAAAATCAGCTTCCATTGGTTGGTTACAAGGGTTGATGGGAAAGCTGTGTCTACACACACACACACACATCGTTAAAATACAGAAAGCTTCACACAGAAAAGTCTATGTAACTATGAATTCCAAAATTTAGTCTTTTACAACTACAGTTCAAGCAATTTGTGTCTTTTGCTGCTGCTAGTTGGAATGCCATTCATCTGTGCCACATGTCCAACTGAATTGTGGTTATTTTTGTAGCCTCTCACACACTCTTGTATCTTTTTCTTTACTGAACACAAAACGTATTTCAACAGGTTTCTTGTTCAAGAGACTTTGCCAGTTATTCTTTGAATTTTTGGCAATGGTAAGTTAATCGTGAAATTTCCTTCTACATGCACCTACCTGCCCATGAAGATGGAACAGACAGAGTGTTCTGAAATGTCGGCATATAGAATTCAGACGCCGGGGAATTACCCAAAAGAAAGCATACAACATTCAGAAAACGGTGAAAGTTTGAAATAAGAATTTCCTTGCACTGTTTACAGCAGAACCATGCATCAGATATGAATCATGTAAAAATATACATTATTGTAGTCACATTGTATTAAACCTTATCCACTCATTATGATACACAGTACTCAGCATTGTCACTGTTGTAGCTTTATTAATTAGGAGGCAAAACCAAAACTGAATAATTGTTCATGTAAGCATGAATCATGCCAGCAGCTTTTGCTGCTAGCTTTTGGTCTGATTGCTAGACTTTTATGAGAAGAGTACTAAGAGGCCATAACTGGATGATAGTCAGAAGGTGGCAGACGCACAGAAAGTGGCAGGGAGATTCAGTGTATAGTGCCTTACTTAAAGCTTTTATCTTGTTAAGCAAGTTCATAATTAAGTCATAGTACACTTTCACACCTTGTCCCATGTCTGTGTGTTGTTCATTTTGTTGGCCCACTTTTCTGTCTCAGTGAAGATAGATAGATTACATAGATTAGGACTGGGTTCAAGCCCCTATGGTCCTGATGCACCTAGGCCTTAGAGATGGGCCCTTTGTGCCCCATACTCTGATATCAGCTCAGGAGAGCCCCGACCCTTTACCAAAGTTACTGTCTCGCTGAAAGAAAACAAGCTTATAAGATAACCATGCTGTGTGCATGTGGCTGTGCATGTTTGGGTACGTGAGCCTATGCTTATGCTCCTGCCCATCCCTTTCAATTTCTGAACCAAGTGATCAGTTTTCACAAACTTTTGCCCAAGTGTTCCACAGTCGGAGTCTACACCAACCTTCTGTTTTCACTGCATCCCATTTGTAATAATAAACTGTCAGATGCACAGGAACAAAAGTGGGACATGTGCGGTAACAAATCATCAGAAAATGTGCAACTTTATTTTTATATCTAATGAAATTAATGAAGATGGAAATTTCTTGAGTGGAAGTTTTTCCATCAACAGCAATCATACTGATTATGGCAGTGGTGATGGCGATGATGAAGATGACGACAAACAACAACAATAACAATACTGCAATAAATGTGCAGTTGCAAACAACAAACAGTGTGTGCTTTCCAGTTGTAGGCTGAAAATCTATAGCTAGTGGTGCTGTGCTTATAATTTCCAAATAGTATTTTCTCTTAAAACTTAAATCTGTTTAATTCATAATGAAGAGTGTACACCTGATGTGTGTATCTGGCTGGATATTTTATGTGTAAACAATCTGTGTGTGTGTGTGAGAGAGAGAGAGAGAGAGAGAGAGGATACATTCAGTTGATCCTCTTATTTATGTTTTGTTTTTATTTTTGAGTTTTCTTTGTTCCAGTGCAAAAATGGACAATGCTCATAAGGAGTTTCAGAAAGCAATGGGTGCTGCAATCTGCCGGTATGTAGCAGAAAGAGGGGTTCTTAGTGTGATCTCGAGGAGTGAGCAGTCAAAAAAACGTTCATCCATGCTTCAGGAGATGCATTTTAGGAATCTAAGTCAGAAGGTGCTGCTGCTGAAGCGAACTGAGGAAGCAGCCCGGCAGTTAGAATCAACAAAATTGCAGAATGTTGGAGGGTAAGGTTCTTCTTCAAATCCTTCTTCATCATGGAATGTCTGTCCTAATATTACATATTCATGTTGTTTTGTATAGTTGCATGATGGTATATTTTGAGGAGCAACATACAAAAAAAAAAATACATGTTGAATTGATGCAGTTATGTACTATGTAAATAAGTAATTTTAATTTGTGTGTGCATTGTATGTGGCTAAAATGTAACTCTTTTGATTGATCTGTCATTTAACCATAGAATATAATGCCCTGTTGGGAGGTGATATGTACTGTGTCATGAGGTTATATTGTTAACGGGCTGCAGTATGTGAACTAACTAACTCTCACTTCAACACAACGTTTCTTTTTATTTCAGCAAATTTAGGCCTTCAAACTTTATATATCAGCGTGTCTCAAACTATGAGGCAGGGGTGAGAGCAAATGCAAGGTGAGGCGCAGTATTTCTTGACAATTTGGCCTTCTTACTGTTTGTTGTTATCAGATGCTGCATGCCTCTTCATGGAGAAGTTATGATTCATTGTAGTATACTGTTTCAGTACTCCATTTCATTTATAGAAACTTTTTTTAAGATTCCTTCTGCAGTACTTGTAGTTTGGGTTAGATACTTTTTAACAAATTGTATATGCTTTGAAAATCTTTACAGAGTTGGCAATTCAACAAATAGCCCGCCACAAAGTTTGAGAACCACTGATATATTTGTACTGTGCTGTTTTTCAACAGTGTCAGTATGTTTAGTCCATGTTAGAACCATGGAGGAAGATTGTTATGTATTCATATATATCAGTTTGTCAGTATTATTATAAGGTGTGCATTGTTCATAAAATGCATTATTAATAAAGTGCATGTGTGTTGGTACATTAATATTACTTGATTCCATGATCTGTTGTTATGAATGTAAGGGTATTTGTTTTCAGATACTCAGACGAGTTTAGTGTACGTGAAGATCTCATGGGACTTGCAATTGGTGCTCATGGTGCAAACATTCAGCAAGCGCGGAAAGTAGATGGTATCACAAACATTGAACTTGAAGAGAATTCATGCACTTTTAAAATCTATGGTGAGGTGAGTGTAAAGAATTATTTTAGAAATGTATTCACATTGATCCAAAAAAAGGTTTGAATAAAAATGTGCATAATTCTCAGTCTTTGGAATAAAGTTATATTTATAATATTGATGTATGGTTTTTTTTTTTTTTTTCCAGACTTCTGAATGTGTTAAAAGGGCCCGTAGTATGTTAGAATACAGTGAAGAATCCATTCAAGTTCCTCGGGTTTTGGTGGGGAAAGTAATCGGAAAGAACGGGCGTATTATTCAAGAAATAGTGGACAAGAGTGGAGTGGTAAGTTTGACAGTTCTCACTACTGGAGCACAAGCCTGTATGTCAATTTGTATTACTAAAAATTAAATACACCTCCATCAAGCCGACTGTATAATATACTTCTTCACATTATCAATGCTGTCACAACTAAATGTACTGAGGTTTTCCTGTTCATTGCAAAATGCATATCACACCATCCCAAATGCATGTGATTGTGGTTCATTCCCCTGCTCTATACTAATAATTAACAACATTCAAAATTTCTGTAATCTCTTAATACTTGTACTTATTATTTTGATCCCTAAAATATAAAAAAATTATCAAAAATACTTTTCATGACATTATGAATATATAAAATGAAGTTTTTGTTCTTTAAGCAAAATTTGTGCTTCATTAAGTGATCTGATACTCTGCTGGCTACTCTGATTTGTATTTTTTGATGGCTGCTTTCTAGCCATTGAAGTAAATATTGATGAATTATGCCTATTTGATACTAAACCTCATTGCCAGCCAGAGTAACATACAGTCTTAAATTAAACAGGACATTCAGAGCTCGTGTGGACATATTCATTCATTCATAGAATACCCCCAGAAAATCGTACAAAGGCTTTCTAATAAATATGTTATTTTGTTGTGTGAGATTTGAGGTTTTTACAGCTGTGAAGGCGAAGACAGGAGTCTTATGGGATGTGACATCATGAATGTTGTACCAAACTGCATGAAGTCACATTCCAGAAAGCCATGTTTTTCACTTTATTTTACTTTTCATATTTATAACAAGGCATTGGCTTGTTTGCAAGTTCCAAGATTTTTCATAGTGGTGGGTTCTGTTTTTCAGGGATATGAAGCTGTATCGGTAGGTAATCTGATCCCGAAATCTTGGGGCAAAGTAATGTTCTGAACTTCAAGTGTCAGTAAGTCCTAAAGACTTAGGACTTACCAACCTTTGACAATGAGAACACCGTGTTGCCTTGAAAATATCAGGATTTGATTACTCATTGATACAGCATTCTTACAGATATGAGAAGTTTAATGTTACCTTTGTTCACAAGTAACTGAATTTTACAGATTTTAATCTGTTTAAAATAGGTTATATGTGTACATTTGTTATCAGCTTGTGGTTTTTTGTAATCCAACTTAAAAATTTTCACTTTTTTTGCATTGTAGTCTTGTTTGAGTACCAAACTAATAATACAGTAGTGTCTGCTGGTAATTTGCTGGGGTATGATTTCAGCAAAGAACTATGTTTGGTTTACGGGGACTGGAAGTTTTGTCCATATTGTGTTTTGAAGTACTGAATAGTTTGAAGGGACTGGTGTTATTATAACATTCGTGATCAAGGGCCATTACCAAAACATTTAGTTGGTGACATTACGATATCAGAACATATCCATTTCCTGCAGCAGTTTCCAAGTTCTAAAAGTCATATTCAGAAATGGTTACATGGTCTTTGTAGGAATGAAAATTTCAACTTGTAAAGAATTCTCTGTGAACAGTGTATGCTTCTTACATGCATTGGCTTTTGCAAAGTCACATTTACTTCTTTAAAATACATCTCCACAATGGTGTTGATTACCATAAGCTAGTCAGAACTGGTATGAATTCTCACTTAATATGGAGCAGCGTGGCTGAAGTGGTAATACCACTGATTTGTATTCAGAAGGTGTGTTGTATCTAAGCTGGAACATTGACTGCTGTGAAGCTTTCATGATACTAATCAGCCTCTTTAGGCAGATGCCAAGATAGTGTCTTCAATTAATCCATTGATTTCTTTCTTCCACACCTTTTCAACTCATTGTACACTGTTGTTCAGTGTTGATATTTGTAGGTTTTGCTTTAGGTTACTACATGTCACAGTTTTTCGAGCATGTTTTGGTAAAATTGTTGTGGAAATATTAGTTTAGTTTATAATTCTTCATATGATTTTTGTTAAATGAAAAGCTGTATAAAGTGGAAAAATAATTGTTGCTTCCAGTGTAGACAGGTTCAGTAAGAGTTTTATATCCACATTACTGCACAATCTTAGCAATAAACGCAAGTGCAGTCCTTGATGTTAGACAAGATAGTGGTTGCACTGTACGTGCACTGCAGCACTTCAGAGCACCTGAGCCAGTATTCGTATGGAATACACTCTGCTTTTTTGTGCATATCAGTTCATGAAATTTTATGTTGTACTCAAAGGGCTGCATTATCAAGCTAATAACAGGACTCACTGAAACTCGTTGTCTGATACATTTAAACTGAATGTAAGCTGACAACATTTAGTGTTGTAATCTGCTCTAGCTAGGAAGCAGGTGAATGCTGTTTGCATGGAGTGAGTTGAAATAATTGTTCATCGTTCTCCAAGTAGAGTGGGAAGGTACATCTACTAAAGGACGTATTCAAGTTTCATTAAAATCAGAGAACTGTAAGAGACACTTTAGTTCTTATAAAATGTTAACCAACAAAATGCACTCTTTAAATTAATGTTTTAATTAAATTCTTCTTGCCTTCTACATGTTTCAAACATCTTATGTTCATCATCAGGAAGACTATTTGTACATGCAGCCTTAAATGGTATGTTTTCCATGCATTTATGCAAGCAGTCTACCAGTTTGAAGTATGTGTGTATCGAGCACATCCTTCAACCTGGTAGATTACTTGCTTAAATACATGGAAAACATACCATATAAGGCTGCATGTATAATATAGCCTTCCTGATGATGAACATAAGATGTCCAAAACATGCAGAAGGCAAGAAGAATTGAATTACTACATTAATTTAAAGAGTGCATTTTGTTGGTTAACATTACATAATTGTATCAAAATGCACGGTACAAAAAACATAAAGTACTCTTTAGTTCATTTCTGAGCACATCTTGGTCATAACTTGGTAAACATGTAGAGGAGCAAAATATGTTATGTTATAAAAGAAAACACATTTTATTTCTAACACACTTTTCTCTGCTGGGCATGATTTTCTAGACAACTGAGGTAAAAAACATTTTTAAAATTTAAAAGTTATTACAGAGCACATCTGCTAGAATTATTACGATTTATGTACATTTCCTAATATGTTACAGTCTGCATGAAAACCCTGAATGTTTTGTTTCATAATGATTCCTTTCTGTTTGCTGATGTCATCCAGCAAGAATTGGCACATGTTATGGTAGTATGTCGCTCTTTGCGACAAGAGTGTCACAACTCAAAATTTGGCATTTTTGAGTTATTGGTATAGAAAGAAATGTTTGCAGATGCACTTTTAACAGGTATAGTGTCGTAACACATTTTGTAAAACTAGCTGCTGGAGAGCAGTTGTGTCATCATTGCCCTCACAGCACTTTAAAACCTTTAAAAGTTTCTCCTGAAAAATCACTAATTTTGAGTTGTGACACTGTTGTCGCAAATGAGCAATGTGATCTTTGACCTTGGCATTGTACAACCGATTTTATGTAATTAATGTGTCTGAGGCTATGGTTTTTCACAATGTTTTTTGTTGTAGGTGCGGGTTAAAATTGAAGGGGACAATGAGCCACAGCCAACCATCCCTCGTGAAGAGGGTCAAGTTCCTTTTGTGTTTGTAGGTACTGTAGAAAGCATAGCCAATGCAAAAGTTCTTTTGGAATATCATCTAGCACATTTAAAGGTGAGTCATTTGTTTGTAATTTCATGTCAATTAATGTAAATATTGACTGAATGGAACCTGCAATAAAACTTCCAATAAAATGTATTTTGTATTTCCTTTTCATGATCATTTGAGCTTAAAATATATGTTGTCATTTCAGACATCAGAAAACTTACATGGTATGGGCTGAGTTTAGCCATTTATCTGTCTTTCTGTGTGTATCATCCTGATATCATGAACAAATGTCATTATTTGACAGGAAGTAGTCTTATATTGCTTGCTATTTGCAGGAAGTAGAAGCATTAAGACAAGAAAAATTAGAAATTGATCAGCAAATTCGCAGTATACACGGTTCCACACTGGGCTCAATGCAGAACTTTCCCATTCAAAGGCGCAATGACAGGTGAGTCAGTATTGTTTTGCTATACATACTTCATTAATATCCACATTCAGGAAAGTAACAGGTGGTGCAAATACTGGGCTGGGTGGAGCTGTTGCCAACACTGTAACAGTTTGTAGAGATAACGTACCGTATATTCTCGAATCTAATCCGCACCCTTTTTATAGTTTCAGAGGGCTAAAAAATCAAATGCGGATTAGAATCGCGTGCGGATTAGATTCGCGGTCGAGAGCTGGATTTTGGGAAAAATGATAGAGCCGCTGTACGTGCCGTAAGAACAACACATCATCATCATAAACACCAAGGATTGGACCCTTTGATCCGTTCCGTCTCCAGGGTTATAGTTGCTCTCTCCAACGTTTTTTTAGGTCGTCCAATTGATCTTCTTCCTTGCGGTACAATAAATACAATAATTTATTATTTTATTTATTATTTATAATATTATATAATATTTATAATT
>JGI20166J26741_11457474_pt1 | contig 13380 bp, 2 predicted proteins | sample TergutCu122P5_FD_26741 | JGI IMG/M metagenome (IMG submission 26741)
GCGGCGCCATCAGCTCGACCACCGGCTCCGGATCGGTGAGCACCTCGGTGTTCGACCTGCGCTTTATGAGCGAAGCCTATTTCATAGGCAACTCGACCAGCGGCGGCGGCGGCGCCATCTTTGGCGACTCCACGCACAATGCCATTGCGGCCTTCCACGCGCCGACTGTCTTCACGGACAACACCGCCGGGTATTTGCCCCAGCTCGTGACCATGTATATGAAGGTGGGCGGCGGCAGCATTCCCACTTTATCGGGTTCCCCTTGGGGCAGCATTGATTCCACGGGCATGTGGTCCGGCACGACCACGATGGGCATATATGCAATGACCAAGCCCGGGGTCGGCACCATTGACATCCAGAAAGTCGGGTGGGGTGGCGCGGTGGCCATGCAGGTGGCATCGCTGTCCTTCTACGCGGGCGCCCCTGTGACATTTGAGCGCAACCTGGCCACCGGCATTGGTGGCGCGCTCGGCCTCCTATCCAGCGGCAACGGCTCCGGCGCGGCCGGCACGGCCCGCATCGCGGCGGCGTTTTATGACAGCGCCTCGTTCCTCGGCAACATAGCCGCCGTGAACGGCGGCGCCATCATGGCCGGCACCTACGGCTCGTGCGCGGACGCGCTGTTCACCCTGTCCACATCAGGCAGCGGTGGCGGCGTTTATTTCAACGGGGCGGCGCGCGGCTCGCTCACCGTGGCGGGCAACGTTGTCTGGGCGGGAACCAATCCGGACGGAACCCAGAAAAACATCGCTCTTGGGAATGCATCGAACAGCTTCAACACGCTGGTCCAGTTCGGCGGCGGCGGCTTCATGGTCACTTCCGGCGCGTATGTGGAGCAAATTTATAATTTCACGAACAACCAGGCGGCCGGCAGTGGCGGCGCCATCAACGCCGGCTTCATCACGAACATGCGCCCCACACTGAACCGGTATGGCTCGAACGCCATGACTTATGCGCTGGTTATGAACCCCCTGGACTGGTATGCGCTTGGAACCTACTACCCGAGCGGCACCTACGCCCTCTTCGAGAGAAACGTGGCCACCAAGGACGGCGGCGCCATCGCGGCCACCGGCTCGGCCAGCGTCTATATCGGCTCCGGCGCGCAATTCATCAATAACTACGCCGGCGGAAAAGGCGGCGCAATACAGATGGGCGAGCTGGCCGATTATGAGCTGAGCGTCAACGGCACAACCTCATGGTGGGCCATGAGCACCGGAACCATGACCGCCGGCGTGCTCGACCTGCGCGCGCGCGTGGCCGACATCGTCTTTTCCGGCAACCGCGACGGAGTTTCGATTAATCCCACCACGGTGGATTACGACATACTGCGCGACCCCGACCTGACCAAGACCAACGCCTTCAGCGGCACCGCGGGCTACATGACCGTGGCGCCGGCGACAGGGCATCCCAATGACATAAACTTCAGCGAAGGCTCCAGATATGCCAGCATCGCGGCCGGCCTGCCGATCGCCGGCACGCTTAACATCGACGCCTACGAGGGCATGAAAGTCTATTTCGACGGCGGCATCACTCAAACACACGAGGTGCGGGACCTGATTATAGTTGGCTCCTCCTCCTACACGATTGCCTCCTCCACACTGCCGACGAAAAACCTCGTGGTGAACATCAACAGGGACGTGGACACGAGCACGCTCCTAAGCGGCGGCACGCCATCATGGGCGCCGCGCTACCTGGACAACACCACCCCCGTGGGCCTCGTGTGGTTTAACAACGCCGGCGCCGCCATCAACGGCATCACCACCGTCGGCAGCGGCACCCTCCGCATATCAGGCTCGACCATGCAAAACTGGGGACTCCCGACTGCCACGACCAAGGCGGACACACTGTTCGCGCTGGGCACCGCCGCCACCCTTGAGGCCAACGCCTCGATAAACGCGCAGTCAATCAACATAGCCGACGGAGCCACGCTGCGCGTGCTCTCCAGCGGCACCCTGCGACTCAACGCGGGCGTGGGTGGCGTGATCATTTCCCCCTCCGCCATGCTGAACCTGGCGGGCAACGGAACGATGTATCTCGGCGGCTCAGGAACCCTTGGCGCATCCGCCATCGGCTCCGTCTCCGTCGGCGACATCGGCCACACAACGGCGCAGCAGCTCCTCATTGCCGGCGGGGCGGCTGGCTTGCCGGCGACCATAAGCCTCAACAACACAAAACTGAACGTCGGCCTCTTCAGCGGCGGCGCCAGCGACAAACTGGTCGCGGGCAACATAGGCCTGGCCGGCACAAACGAAATCGGCCTAAGCTCCATCGCCCAGGGAACCGGCTTTGTGATAGCCAACGCCCTCAACGGCCCGATAACGGGCATCCCCGTGTTCACCATCAACTACAAAGGGGCGGTTGTGGACACCACGACCCCGAACCCGCGCCTCACGGCCGGCGTCTCCGTTTCCGGCAACAACCTGCTCCTCAACTGGCAGACCAGCAACATGGTCCTGAACTGGAACGGAGCGTCCGATTCCCCCCTCACCATGACCAGCGGCAACATGACCGGCGGCGATTCAAACTACGTGTTCGGCGACGTGATTCAATTCGGCGCCGCCACCACCGGCGGCATTGTGAACGTTAATGATGAAAACATCGCCCTGTCCGCCATGAAAGTCACGGGCCCATTCACCTTCAACGGGGAAAAAGGCATCACCACCCAGGCCTCCGCGTGGGGTGGCGCGCCCAACGCCCTCGCCGATGGCAAATTAACCCTGAACGCCCCTGGAAGCACGCTTTACCTTTACAACGCCACCGGGCCGGGAGCGGCCAACGTCTTCACCAGCGGCATCCTCATCACCGCCGGCACGCTCGCCATCGCCGACGCCGCGCAACTCGGCGCCCCCCTCAGCTTGATCACCTTTGACAACGCGACGCCGGGCGCCGCCGCGTTGCGCATTACATCGGGTGCGCATGGAAATACGGTGACGCTCAGCGGCACAAACAGCACCTCCCCCGTGCCGTCCCAGCAGCTCACCATTGCCGCCGGCAAGAACGCCACCATCACGGTCAACACTCTCTCAACCTTCACCGTCATGGACAACCAGCTCACCGGAACCACTGGCGGCGTGTTCAATGTCGGCGCCGGCGCGACGCTCAACCTGAACACCCAGGGCGACATGGTCTTCGTCGGCAACAGCGCTGACAAAGGCGGCGCCGTCAGCCTCGGCGACAACGCCGTGCTCAACATAACCACCACGCCCGGCCAATACATTCATTACACGTTTACCACCAGCACCGATGCCAATGGAGTGGTGACCACCACCACCACCAGCGAAACACGGATGTCTGTCCCGACAGTGACGTTCGGCGCGCAGGATGACCGCGTGGCCCGGACCCCGGCGAACACAGGCCCGGGCGACTCAATCTCCGGCGCGCCCACCTCCGTCATCAACGCAAACGGCGCGGGCATCCTCTCCATCAATTCCGACAGCCATGATTTCGCGGGCACATTGAACGCCAGCAGCCTCGTGGCATTCGGCCCCGGCTCCAGTTTTGGCACCGCCACCAGCAGGGTTAACGTGACCGGCACCGGCGCGGTGCTCGGCGGCGGCGCGACCATCAACGGCACCGTCAGCGTCAGCGGCGGCGCTCTCTCCATCGACGCCGGCCAGGTCTTCGGGCGCCCCATCGCGACACAGGCGCAAACGCAGACATTCACCGGCAGCCTCGGCCTGAACAACGCCACAATCCATTACAACGGCGTCGTATCCGTCGCCGGCGAATACACTGCCGACGTCATCGATGCCGCCAAAGTGACCATCGGCGGCACCACGACAATCAACTTCAACCGCCTGCCGTCAGGCGCCGTGCCAGTGGTCACACCGCTCATGGTTTCGACGACGTATATTGCGACACCCAATCTGGCCGCCGGAATAATCGGCGCCGACGGGCTTCTTTATGTTGACGGCTCGGCCCCGCTTTCGAAAACCGATTACATTGTCACAAAGGGAGGAATCCCGGTTGACTCCCAGCGCACGACCACGTGGGTGGGGTATTTGCCGAAAACCTCCTACTATACTTTCACGGACACCGTCGGTGGAAACCCGGTGGTCGTTGATGGCTCGCAGGCATACCCGCTGCGCAGCATCGCTTCGCCCATTGTCACGCAGTCTGTCCTGACGACTAGCGGGACTCCCGAAACCGTCACCGTCGCCAGCAACACCCTCTCGTATGACCCAACCCAGTTTGTGCTGGTCTCCACCGTCCGCAACCAGAGAGCCTACTGGCTGGGCACCGACGCCACCACATGGGACAACGTCCAGCAAAACTGGCAGATTCAAAACCCCAACGACCCCGCCCACGTCTTTGAGGATCACTCCTTCTTCGACGGTGACAGCGTCGTCATCGGCGCGACCAACCCCTCCACTGGCGCAGAATACTACATGGGCCCCACCGGAACCTCCCGCAGCATCGTTGTCGACGCCGCCGGCGTGCAAGTCGCCGACATGACCATAACCGGCACCGCCACATGGATATTCACCGGCGGCCCCATACGCTCCAACGCGGGCAACAACAACTTCAAGGCCACGGATGAAGTCACCGACATGAGCACGGGCCAGTTCGTTCTCGACAAAAACTTCACCGGCCTGGTCGTGCTAGCCAACACCAAGGACGTGTTTCCCGGCGTGTTCGTCGGCGGCACCAAGTCGGACGGCTTCGTGATTCTTGGCGGCACCCTGCAAAGCACCTCCGGCATCCTCAGCGGCAATAACATCACCGACAACAGCACGCTCGTTTTCAATGACACAAGCAATTCCACATTTGTCGGAATGGTCAAGGGCACCGGCGATATCATCAAGACCGGCAATGGCGTCACCACCTTGAGCGCCAACGGCCAGTTCAACCCGCAAAACCTTTACGTGCAGCAAGGCGGCATCACCGTCAGCGGCTATCAAGCCGTCACCATCCCCGGAACCCTCTACGTCGCGGCGACAGGCTCCATCAACGTCACCCAGGAGCTTGTCGCCGCCACCCTTGTCAACGCCGGCGTCCTCCAAAGAAACTCGAATGTCTCCGGCACGAGCGGCCCCTCTTCCGCGACCGCTGACGTCTACCCGAACTTCGGTCAAAACACCATGAGGAACGTGAACGGCCGCTCCAATGCCGTCTTCCTCGACGGCGACTACGTCGGGCAGGAAGGCTCGCGCATCATGCTCGCCACGTTCCGCGACGGCGTCTTCATCGACAACATCGACATCAAGGGCAACTCGGACGGCGTCAGCTACGTTGTCCTCCGCAACATCGCAGCCATGCCCAACGGCGGAAGCTGGGTCTGGGCACCCGGCGCGGACATAAACACCCCCGGCAAATTCACCAACACCAGCACAGCCCTTGCAACCGGCACATTTTTCAAGAACATGGAGGGAACATCCCCCAGCGCCCACGCATACGAGGGCATGCGCGACACCTTGATCGTCGCCACCGAGGGGCCGACCAGAAACCTCAAGCTGAAAATGGACTGGGCCAACAGCTACATCGGCCAGGACGTGGTCTACCCAATCGTCACCACCTCCACGGATATAATCTCTGGCAGCAGCGTCGTGGTCTCCACGACCACTTCCGGCACCTATTTCGGGCAAACCAAGGAAAACTTCCACCTCGTTCAAGGCCGTGATTCCAACTGGTATCTGCGCAATGCCGACATTGCCCCGTCCAATGCCGACCTGCCCCTCATCGCCGCCTCGCCCGCCATGGCCGACCTCATCAACAAGGCGAACATCAAGGCCGTCTACCAGCACATCAACGCCCGCCACGACCCCCTGCAAAAAGGCGCTTTCACATGGGTCGAGTATGCCCACAGCCAGGACACCGTGCGCACCGACTATTACTACCGCACCGTGCTCCGGCAGAACATCGTCCAACTCGGCGCCGACTACACATTCGCCGACCGGGAAAAGGGCGACTGGAAACCGGGCGTCAAAGCCGGGGTCTCGTATGCCTTCACCAGCGCCCAGGCCACCGCCTACCGCTACCGCTCCAGCATGAACGAGCTTACTGCGGACACCTCCAAGCTCACCGTGGACTCGCACGCCTTCAATGCATACCTCTCGGCGCGCACCGGTTTCTTCTACCTGGACATCATCGGCAACTACAGCCCCGACGCCAACTACAAGACCGACCTTTCCACCAACGCGCCATTCGACGCAAACGCCGAGGTCAAGGGTTCCCGCATGGGCCTCTCCGGCGAACTTGGCGTCATCATCACCCCAAAAGGCGCCGGCCAGTTGGAAATCTACGCCCAGGCCACCGGCGAACAACACAAGTTCAACAAGGTCTCCAATCTTCTGCCCGAGTCAGTCGCCGCCCTCACCGACGATGACGGCTACAACCCAATTTACGACCCCAACTCATTTGACGGCAACGGACGCCGGTATCACTTCGGCAATCCCACCACCCTCTATGGCGAGGCCGGATTCCGCTGGGGCTCAAACCTCCAGGCTACCCCCAATATCACCGTGCGGCCTTGGGGCGGCTTAGCGTATGGGCGCAACATCAGCAACGACTACATAATCTACCAGGACGGCTATCAGATACGCAACGACATGCGGGGCTACTATCGCATTGTCCGAGGCGGCGTCGCCGCCCAGTGGAAACAAGGCGTCCAAGTCTACGCCACTCTCGAATGGGGTGACAGCGACGTCACCAACAACTACACGCTGATGACCGGCATAAACTACCACTGGTAACCCGCGCGCCAGCCCGACAACCAATTTAACAACAACCTGCAAAACACATCATCAACCCTATGACCACAAAACCTTTCATCCTCCCCCGCTTCAAAAAACTGGTGACATTGGTTGCCTTCGCCCTGCTCTGCGCAGGCTCCGCTCCCGCCCAGCAATCACCGGGCGGCGGAACTGGCACCATCTACGGGCGCGTCATGGACGCCGGCACCAACAAGTTCATGCCCAGCGCCGATGTCACCGTCAACGGCACTCGCATTGCCACCACCACGGATCAAGGCGGCTTCTACACACTGCTCAATGTTCCGGCGGGCGATGTTACCGTGTCGGTTCGTTACGCAGGCTACGTCACCGTCCAGCAAACAGCCTCCGTCACCGCCGGCACCCGCGTCCCCATGGACTTTAACATGAATTTAACCCCCGAAATCAGGCCCGGCGTCACCACCTCAGGCACTGAAAGTGTCGTGCAAATGGAAAAATTTAGTGTCTCCACTGACCGCGCCGGCAACGCCAAGGCATTCATGGAGCAAAAAAATGCCATGACCATGTCCACCATCGTCGCCACCGACCAATTCGGCGTGGTCCAGGGCGGCAACATCGCCGAGTTCCTCAAAAACGTCCCCGGCGTCCAGCTCAACCTCGATGACGATACGGGCGAGGCGGCCACCATCAGCATCGGCGGCATGGACTCCCAATACACCGCCGTGACCATGAATGGCGCCGCCGTCGCCAACGGCTCGGGCGGCACCTTCGACAGCAACTCCCGCCAGTTCCAGTTCGACCAGCTCTCCGTTGACGCCATCGAAAGCATTTCCATCAACAAGACACTCGATGCCAGCATGCCCGGTGACGCCCCCGCGGGCACCGTTGACTTGCGCCTGAAGAGCGCCTTCGACCGCAAATCGGCGGCGCTCACCTATGACCTGTATATGACGATGAACTCCAACGCCAAGACGCTCTCGCGCATCTACGTTGGCGACATCCCCGCCATATCCGTTCTCCCCGGCTTCAGAATGAACTACTCCACCCCGTTCAACAGGGGCACCATGGGCTTGAATGTCGGCTTCGGCGCTCAGTCCGATTACAGAATGCAAGGCCGCGAGCAAAACTCCTACGGCAGCGATGGCTGGAGCAACAGACTCCCCTACATCTCGAGCATCAGGTATTATGAAAAACAAAACCTGAACCGCCGCGTCAACGGCAACGCCAGCTTTGACTGGAAAATAAGCCCCTTTGCCAATATGTCATTCGGCGTCACCTACGGCTGGCGCGACTCCACGGTCAGCAACAAGAACCTCACCATCTACGCGGGCGGCGGCAGCGGCGGCGCCACGCTCATAGGCAGCAACACCCTCATCCGCATGAACGGAACCGGCAGCGGCAACAAGGTCCTGCAAAACGGCGGCGCCAGCAGCTATTACAAGCCCGGTTATACCGACACCTTCAACTGGAGATTTCACTGGGCGCGCTACCGCTTCCAACTCGACGTCAACGCCTCATACTCCTATTCAAAAACCGAGCAACTCTATTCCCAGGAGGGATACTTTTCGGGCGTCGAGTTCCAGTCCAAGACCGCCTTCACGGGGTTCAGGGTCGTCAGGTCGGACCCGCGCAGCGCGGCATGGCACTTTTACCAAAGCCCGGCGGACATTCTGGCCACCGCGGCAAACAAAAGCTCGGCTGACCCGGATTCCAAGACAGCGTTTGCAACCTCCGCCGGCAGCAACAAGAACGTGTCGGATATCACCACCTACGGCCAGACCGGAAACAACAACATAGCCGATCCCGTGCCCAGCAACATGGTCGAGACCATTCCAGCGGCCAGTGTTGACCTGCGCTGGGATGCACGGACCTCATTCCCGCTCTTTTTCAAGATTGGCGGCAGTGGCAAGCAGGACAAACGCAACGCGTGGGATACCTCCGGCTTGGTAAACCACTACCAATACGTTGGCGGCTATCCGGGACTCAACACGCCGGGACTCCCCCCGACCAAAAGCGTCACCGGCTCGCCCGCCAACAACAACTCCAACTGGGACTCCAGCAACCAGGGCCTCGTCGACGGCTTCTTCAATGGCGTCAAGAACGGCTCCGTGTTGCTCCCCCCCGGCGTCACCCTCGACGATGTCGCCCCCCTCCTTTCATCCCCCTATTACCAGTCGTCGCAAAACTTCGACCCCCACATGGGCGGCAACATCACCGACATCAATTTCCCCTTTGTCAACCGCCAGCTCCTGTATCAAAACTACCTCCAGCACCCGGAGTGGTTCTACCAGAAAACATTCTATCAAATGGTTGACGGGGTGGGGCAGGCAAGATCACAGCAGGATTTGAACAGCTACATCGCCAGTTTCAGCGCGCCCAAGATTTTGTCAGAGACAACCCTTTCAGGCTACCTCATGGGGGAGGTGCGCCCGAACAGGCGCATTGTGATTCAGGCCGGCTTGCGCTATGAATACACCATGCAATCTGCGGATGTCCTCGTGCCCTACAACACCGTGGAAATGCAGAACCGGTTTGGCATGTCCAAATCCGCGGCCACGGACCCTGACAAGGCATACCTCTATGCCACCACGCAATACGGTGATCCTGCCCGTCGCAGGCATGTCACTAATAACTACGGATACTTCCTCCCCAGAATAAACTTCAAATACCAGTTCACGTCCAATTTCAACGCACACCTGTCCTACACCGAGAGCTACGGGCGCATTGACGTGGACAAAATCGCCGGCACTTGGAGCATTGATGACACCAACAGCAAGGCCACCTCTCCCAATGCCAAGCTCAGTCCCGATCATTTCAAAGTCTATGGCGTCGGCTTGGAGTATTATTTCGAGCCTTCGGGAAACCTCTCGCTCACCTATAACATCCGCACGTGGAATGGCATCACCTACGACAAGGTCATTGTCGATCCCGACAGTGTCGCCTGGCAGCAACTGGTCGATCAATACGGGGATCAATTGATGGGCTACTTTGAGAGCGCCAACTACACCGTCTGGTCATACGATGACAGCACGGCAATGAGCCGCAATATACAATCCATTGAGCTAAGCTACAGCCAGGCCATACCTTTTATCCGGGGTTTGCGCTTCAACGCGGCCTTCACGCGCACCGTCGCCAACTGGCGGAAAACAGGCACCGCCCCCCGCACGGCGAGCGGCGGCATCCGGTATTCATACAGAAATCTCGACATCAGGCTCCGCGGATACTGGATCGATCGCATTTGGAAGAAGTGGGATAATAATTTTGGCTACACCTCGCAGCAGCAGCTTGCCACATTCAAGATGGATGCGGATATCACCCTCCGCATCTCAAAGCAATTCAACCTTTATGCCAGTGTCTCCAACATGACTGACGAGCCAACCGAAAACACAATTAACAACCCAAGTGTTCTGTATCAGCGGGACGCCAATGGCAGCCAATGGCGCATAGGCGTCAAAGGCGAATTCTAAGTTGGACGAAAATTTCACTTCGCTGGATTTGAATCGACTTAGGCAAATTTAATCGAAAATGTGCTTCGCATGAAGCTCCCAGGGTCAAAATTCACGGCATGGCTCGGGCCGATCAGCCTGCTCATCATTGTGGCGGCGGCGTATCACAACAGCATCAACGGGCCGTTTATTTTTGATGACACGACATCCATTCAGGAAAACACCAGCATCCGCCACTGGAGCACCGCCCTGATTCCAGGCGGCATGGAGCACGGCGAAACCGCCGCGGGCCGCCCGATATTAAATCTCACGCTCGCCATAAATTATTTCATAAGCGGGTCCAGCGTGTGGAGCTATCATGCCGGCAACATGCTGATTCACTTTCTGTCCGCGCTGGCTTTGCTTGGAATCGTTCGGCGAACCTTGCGTCTGCCCGGCGGCATGAGGGAGCGATTTGGAGAAAACGCGACAATGCTCGCCTGGCTGGCCGCCGCAATCTGGGCCGCGCACCCGCTGGCGACCGAGGCGGTCAGCTACATAATCCAGCGCGCCGAGTCACTAATGGCCCTGTTCTACCTCCTCACGCTCTATTGCTTCATCCGCGGACACTCGAACGCTGAATTGCCGGACGCAAGCGGCGCCCTGAATCAATCCGCAATCCGCAATCCGCAATCCACAATCTGGTCGTCCCTCTCCCTCCTCTTCTGCCTCCTCGGCATGGCCACCAAGGAAGTCATGATTTCCGCCCCGGTCATGCTGTTCCTCTACGACCGCGCCTTCCTCTCAGGCTCCTTCCGCGAAACGCTGCGCTTGCGCTGGCGCTGGCACGCCGCCTATGCACTCACATGGATTGCCCTTGTTGCCCTGATGCTGGCCAACGGCAGCCGTGGAAGCACGGTGGGATACCTGGCCGGATCGGAGATCACATGGTGGACGTATGCGCTCACGCAATGCTGGGCCATAGTCCACTACCTGCGGTTAAGCATCTGGCCCTCGCCGTTGATTTTTGATTACGGCACTTTCGTTTATACAACACCGTGGCAAATTTTGCCGCAAATCCTGCTTGTGTTGATTTTTGTGGCGCTGTGCTTTGCCGCCTGTTGGAAAAAACCGCGCGCCGGATGGCTTGGATTGCTTTTCCTCGCCGTTCTGGCGCGCACCACAACCATCATTCCGGTGCAGACCCAGGTGGTGGCGGAGCATAGAATGTATCTGCCCCTGGCGGCAGTTGTGGTTGCCTTGGTTTTGCTTGGTCACCGGGTTCTCCGGCGCGGCGTGTTTTATGCTGGATTGCCGGTTATCGTGCTGTTCGGCCTGATGACTTTCCAGCGCAACAAAATCTATAACGACCCGTTCGCGATGTGGAGTGATATTGTTCAGAAGCGCCCGGAAAACGCCCGCATGAGCAGCAATCTCGGCAGCGAGCTTTCCCTAAGGGGCCGGTTTAACGAGGCTCTGCCGTATCTCGAAAAAGCGATTGAACTGGCGCCGGACAAGGGGGAAAATTATAATAATCTCGGCTTTGCCTACGCATCAGTGGGAAATTATGAAAAAGCGGCGCATTATTACAAGCAGGCCGAGGGCAAGGACGTGGCGCATCTCGACATCTATTATGTCAATTACACTCGCGCCCTCTTGAAACTCGGTCGTTACGGCGAAGCTGAAACTGTCGCAAATGCCTTGATTAAACTGAGACCCACAGACCCGGCTTCGTTCGTAAACCTGGGGGATGTTTTTTTTGACTGGAAAAAATATGAGGAAGCCAGGGTTTTCTATCAAAAGGCGATAGACATGGACGCAAACTCGGCGACTGCATGGAACAACCTGGGCAACATAAGCGGGGTAAAGGGCGAGTTGCAGGATGCGCTGTCCTCTTACTTGAAGGCAGCCGCGCTTGCGCCACAGGATATTGCGATTCAGGACAATGCCGCGCGGCTGCTTGTGCGGCTTGGCCGCTTGGGCGAGGCAATTCCTTACCTTGAGGCGGAGTTGAAGCTCAATCCCAAGCTGAATGACGCGCGCGGCGATTACGCCGATGCGCTTTACAATGCGGGGCGCTATGGCGAGGCTGCGGAGCAATATAAGATCGTATTGCGCAACGATCCGCTGCAAGTGGTCCACGTCGGCAGGCAGACATCGTCGCTGGTGCTGCAAAAGCAGTATGAACAGGCGTTGCTGCTGGCGAGGGCGCTGGCGGAGGCCGTCCCCAATAATGTGTCCAATGAGTTCCTGCTTGCGAATATTCTCATGGTCACCAAGCGCTACGAGGAGAGCCTTCCGCATTATCAAGCCGCCGTGCAACTGGCCCCGGAGCGGGCGGAGATACACTATAATTACGGGCTGGCGCTTTTGCAGAGCGGACGCGTTGGTGATGCGGTCGAGCAAATGAAACAGGCGGTGGCCTTGGAGCCGAATCAGGCGGTCTTGCATGACGGGTATTCGACGGCCCTTGAAAAGGCGGGGCGCTTGGCGGAGGCGATTGAGCAGGAGCGCGAGGCGCTGCGGCTGCCCAACAACCCGCCCGGCGTTCGGGAAAACTTGGACAGGCTGTTGAAGTTGCAGGAGGCGGGGAAATAACGCGCCAACGGTTTGACTTGCACGGCGTTTTTTTGCTTTTCTCTACCCTCTTTTCCATGGCCGACCTCGCTCCCACAACCAATGACTCCACCGCGCCAATTCCCCGGCGCTGGCTTTGGCTGGGCGCGCTCGCCCTGGTCGCCGCCGTGGCGCTCGCTTACAGCAATGCCTTCACCGTGCCGTTTCTTTTCGATGACGAGGGCTCGATTACCTCAAACGAATCCATCCGAAGCTGGCGCACCGTGCTTTTCCCCCCTGGCAGCACCGGCGACACTGTCGGTGGGCGCCCGTTGCTGAATATCTCCCTGGCGATCAATTACGCCATCAGCGGGTTTAATGTGTGGAGTTACCATCTGTTCAACATCCTCATCCATTTGGTTTCGGGGCTGGCGCTTTTCGGGCTGGTCAGGCGCACGCTGGCGGGGCGCGGCGTGACGGGCGTCGGGTGGGGCGGGCGCGATGCGTTTTTCTGCGCGCTGGCGGCGGCGGGCCTTTGGATGCTGCATCCGTTGCAGACGGAATCGGTCACTTACATCGTGCAACGCGCGGAGTCGTTGATGTCGATGCTGTATTTGCTGACGTTGTATTGCTTCGCGCGGGCAATGAGCCAGGACACGGCGAAACCGCAACGGTGGCTGGTGCTGTCGGTTGTCGCGTGCGCCCTCGGCATGGCCTCGAAGGAGGTC
>JGI20166J26741_11457585_pt1 | contig 13379 bp, 5 predicted proteins | sample TergutCu122P5_FD_26741 | JGI IMG/M metagenome (IMG submission 26741)
GTATCCTCCTGAAGATGAGCACTTGAGGCTCGAAACATGTAGAGGAGATTAATATTTTTATGAATAAATAATAATCAGTGCACAAAAGTTGGTAATTAATATATAATCAATTCATAATGCATGATCAGAAAAACGTCAAGGTCCTATGAATGTCAAAGTGATCAAATCCGTTTTTGAATTAATCATTTTCTTGCCTTATCAGCACTAATTGTACACTTTGTACAAATGGACAGGCAGGGAACATTAAGCCCGTCATTCCATTTAGCATTAGACTGTGTCTTCAAATGCCAAATTTATGTTTTCATTATAAATTCTGTTAAACGCTTAACACGAATTCAAATAATGAAGCATGCGAGAGAACAGCCACTTTAAGACCGCCACAAATACAGACCAAATTCAGAAGTACCTTTCCAATACCAAGAGTCTAGACCCGATGATAAGAACGAGCAAGACTGTCTGTCCAGTAGGAACAAGAGAGAAATTTTTGGGTTTTTTACGAATGAAGTGACAATCGCTACATGATTATAACTTATGTATAAGTCACTTACGACGCCAACACGAACATCTGACGTGTATAAAGTTTGTTACCATATTGCAGGGAGTTAAGTTTCACAGGATTATTTGTACAAGTGGTGGATTATACTAGAAAACTGGGGTGTTCCTTGTGAAGACCTTCTTTTAAAGTGAAAATATGTCAGTGCAAAAAATTTTCGATAGCATTTTTTCGTTAGTGATATTCCTCCAGGAGATGACGTGTAGAATTTGTCACATTAAGTTTAAGAAACTGGTTCCGTAGTATATTTTGCATCTTGTTGTAAACTATCCAATTATTTTACCGTATTTTCTCTTCTGATAATGTGAGTACCTGGTATTATGTCTACTTCGCACGTAGTTAGGGTAGAATACTAACATCGTTATGCGCAATTATTACTAACCCAAACCCTCCTGCAATATCAATGTATGTTTCTCGTGTAGAAAACAGAATTTGTAACACAGTAGAATTCTGAAGGCGATGAATATGGAAGAAAATTGTCATTTTGTTGAATTTTTATCCCTATTCTTATTTACAGATTGTTATTTATCACATCGAAATGATTAAAGCTTTATGGAAATGCCGTTGCACTGTTGTGGGATCTTTTGGCTATATGTTTTCTGAAGCACTATATTCTTCCAGATTTCGACGCACAACTCTCATTGATGTCCTCCTCATTTTTTTTGATGTAGAAATATAGAATATTTTTGTTGATATTTTGGGGGTACTGTGATGTATCTCTACTGATAGGTTGAATGTTTTATCATTCAGTATGTGAAGTATGTGTACTAATTTGTCTACAGCTCTTGTCAGAATACATTTTAAGTGAATAAATCTATATTGTCTTCAGCTATATATTTATCAAAGAGTTATCCCTGTTTGTAGAATATTTAAATATTTGGTATTTAATAGTACAGCAAAGTCCTAAATGGGTAAGGGGACAGTGACAACTCGAAGTGTGTTTAGTCACTCAGTACTAGGTCCTATTACGTAGAAAGAATATAGTAACTAGCAACGTGCTATGAAAAACTGCCATAAAATTAGAACCGAAACACTGGGTGTAAATTAAGTTCATCTCTAGCAAAGTTACACGATCTACATGATTCAGGTGTCTTTAACAGTGAGAAAGAAATTCTTTACAGTTCATTGTGAACATAAGTTTGATGTCTATGAATATACTTAAAAAGAAACAAGACCACCTGGAGACAGTAAGTATCGATGTCTAAGTTACGTTCCACTTGTGTTTAAAGCGCTCAGCATGGGAGGAGCTCCAGAAAACCAAACAGCTGGCAATGGTGAGCAGGATGACCACAGCTTCTTTGATGATGTAACGAGCCACCTTGGCTCGGACACAAGAAACGACAGGGACAATAAAACCTTCACTCAACACAATAGTACTTCTTCAGCACCCGACAAGAAATATCCTGCGCTCTGAGGGATCAACATTGTGCTGTGTCTGAGTTTCACTACAGTTTCACCACGAATCGTCCTGCCGAATTTTACGGAAAATATATTATTTTATTAACTTCCTCAGGTATTTCGCACGTGAAAATGCTGTTAAAATACTTAATTTACTGAAGAGGAACAACAAAACTTTTGAAAGGCAACTGGAGTAATGCCTTCAATAATATTGTGATGACTCCAATAATTCAATGCGGTGCTGCTGAGAGAACGTAAAAATTTGCTTCGTTGTTTTAAGGGAAACCCCTTGTATAGATAATGTTTAAAAATTCGATTTCTGAGTTAAATCAAGTATTTCTTATTGTCGTTATTGATATAAGTATTTCAACGATATTAGAAGTTTCTCTGCTTACTGTAAAAAAAAATTTCTCTAAAATTACGGTGTAGACGAAACGCGCAGTTAAGGAACGACAGAGAATGTAGTGAACACAATTGCTATTGCCCTGCGGAGGGATACAGATCGAGTGGGATAACAAGAAATTAATTCTGCCGCATAAATGAATATTCTGTCGCAGTCATGGTAGTTTACTTTGTGGCGAATTTGACGATATCAGAAAATCTGTAAGGAAGAAATTTCCCTGGTTTTTTATTGCTCTCATTCCTCTGCCTTTCTGGTAAGGGTACTTGCTCATTCAATTTTAAATAAATATTAACAACCACTTGATATACTGTCTTAATACTGTAAAAACATTTTGTTGTAATTTAGATTTAAAATTCAAGCTTCAATTTGACGCACATTTTCTTCCTGCCACTTTACTCGCACAGTATGTACTCTGTTTCGAAACACATTCTTCTGAATCTGCAGAGATATACCAGTATTAGGATTACAGATTTTAACAACTGTTTACTTACAAACATTCGCCAATTCTCTGTTCAGATGTGACTCTTGGTTTCTTCATCGAGTTTCATCTTTGACTTCTTCTTTACTGATCTTTGTGCAGACTTTCGAAGTTTCCAATCCCTCTATGGTTCACACAGAGTTCTTCCGCCAGTTTAATCCAAGGGCCTTTGTACTGAATTTTTCTGATAAAGACTTGTAAAAGTAAACGTTACTTCTTCCGTTTGGGACAACGATCTTTTAGGATTCCACGCTAAACACTGCACTTTTGAAAGAGTTGTTAGTATGCATTTGTCAGAGCTCGTACTTTTATGCTAATTCTTTGACAAATGTAAAAAAAATTTTCAACAGGTGAAATGAAAGTTTGGGCAATAAATAATGTAATTCTTGTCTTATGAAAAATGTAAATGATTGATTAGTAAAATTAACACGCGCAGTAATTTTTCTTCTGTGTAAACTTCAGTTGTTGAACATTTGTTTAATAAAATATATTTAAGATAAATTTATTTCTTGCTTCTCGTATAACTACTTTAGACAAGTAAGATAGAAACTCTTTGTCAGCGACAAAAACGTTGCCTTCTGTAAAGCAACCGACAAACGAGTATCAGAACCGTTTTCTGACAATCTTTTGGTATTCTAATAACATGGCTGACTTAGATAATACTATGTTAGTCCTGGCCAAGGGTTTAAGGTACATCTGTGAGAATTTGATGTTCGCCTCCTTTGCTACATCATGCTCAAATATTGTCTCCTGCACATAACTAAGGCAATTTTATCAAAGTAGACAAGCAAACACTGTTGGCAAAGTTAAGTTTATATCATTTTTATAGAGTCTAAAAAGTTGTATGCCTTGAGGACACGAACATTTATACAAATAAGGAGGACTCTTTTAATATAGTATGTATGAGCAGGAAGGGTGTAGTCACCTCATGTGATTATTGGACGCGAAGACGTAGGATGGACTATAAGCTCAAAATAAGTTTAAACTTTGTCTATGATATAGGCATTTAACAATCTTCTGCAAGCAAGAGATGTACTGTCATTTGACGCTTGGACAGATTTTCTTAGAATTGTGTGGTGAATTTATTACAGTATTTTAAAATATCTTTGTGCTGATACAAACACTCAAAATATTAGGGAGCATAATTTTGTTATTCAGAACTTATTCATCAGTATTTACCGGTATGTGTGGAAACAACAGTTAAGTGTAGTTCTTTTAAGGGGAGTAACACATATTTTCTCAAGAGTGGATGTTTAAACTTTTAAATGAAATTTTCATTAGGAAATCTATAATATAAGAATGCTTTAAAGAAGTTATATAGGTAAACGGACATCTTAGTGAACAATTTACCACTATTAAAACAGATTTTTATGCATTTTCATATCTAAAGAAACAAACTAATTTAAGTTAGTGCTCGTACTAGAAGGTCTGTGAATTCATTTCATCTTTGACGAGGTACTGTGCTTGGGTTAAATTTGAGCTTTCCCGCTCGGGGAATGATATTGTCCATTTAATTTGTCAGTACCTGCATTCTAAAGGTACGTGTAACAGGAACCATGTTGGGTAAAGAAGTCCGTTACATCCCGTACCAGCATGGCACCTGGAATCTTCACAGTGGTATACCGAAGCGCCTGCGCAGCCGGGCTAAGACGGTAGTACCAAGATGAAGCCAAGTTGCCAAGTCGCCGACAAGGCTGTGTCCACTGAGGACCTTGAACGAAACCTCGTCAAACAAGGCAATGAAGAAGACGACGATGGAGAAGAAGAGAAGAAGAAGAAAAAGAAAGAGGCGCCTTCAAATGGTGGAAATAGCACCACCATAGAAGTGATTCGATTAGAAGCCGTTCTTGCGGCACTTGTTGAGAGCAAAGTAGTGGCAATAAAGGCTGCATCATCCAGCAAGAAGTCAGCTCTCAATAACATCTTACGTCCCAGGAGCCAGTCCACAACGCACTGTCTCCGCCAGCAACGCCTCACCTCTACATCTACAACAGCTTCTTCATCACACAAGGAAAACAGTCACCAAACGCAACACCACCACCATCATCACAGGGACTACCACGACCGTAAGAGGCAATCTGACAGCGTTTTATTGGCTTCGGGGTTATTCTCGAAGAAACGTCACCGGCAAAATCACCAACGCCATCGCCATCACCACCACCACCATCACCACCACCATCATATTCGTGCTGAGAATGACGGTGAAGGAGATGTTCGCGTTCATAAGAAACAGGATGAAGAAGCGGGTTGCAGGCTGCTACAGCAGGAGACAGCCTTTGGCGGCAGTACCGTAACCTTGTCGCCACCGACGGCCGGACCATCGAGTAGCTGCCAAAACGGGTCCCCGCCACACCAGGGCGGTAACTACAGCTACGATCGGCGGACACAGAGGCATCATATTCCGACATCGTGCTGTCCCAGTCCTACGCACAGCATACAATCGCAAGTATCTTCCCTTTACCCACTGTAGATAACATGCATGCTGTTAAATATGAAGGCTTCATTGTTACGCCATACCAACCAGAATTAGACATAGCACGCAAATATTGCACTCACCCAAAGCTAAGAATAAGATTAGAGTCTAAATTCCCAGAAGAATCCACTCATCAGGGAGTCAGGTCCCTGTTCCCTTGAAGTGTGCATAACAAATGTGTAGACAAAACAGAGACTGCATAACTGATTCCTATAAACACCAAAAAGCTAACTTCATAGGTTGTGATGTTGCTAGGCAGTAGATATTTCTTCATTCTTCAAATAATTCCTACAATTGACTGACAAAAATCCGTTAGTTTCGATAGATGTCAAAATTAAAGCGTTCCATTCTTTGTTTCTTTGTTTCTGTTTTTTCTCTTTTAGTCAAAACTCTCACGATAAAGTTAAATTGAAATGTATTTTTTCCGCACATGATTCCTCATATTAACCGACCTAGGTAACATAGCACTCAGTTCAATCACATTATAGCTGATCAAAATAACCTTTGACTTACACTTATGTAATTTTCAGCTACACTCGCAGTTTAGTGTAGCCGAACTATTATGCTCGTAAATTGTTTCGCTTCTGATGTCGGGAAATTCCCATTGTTAACATAGCCCTCACGACTTATTTATCATTTTGAACACCGTCATTTAATGTCAGTTCCAGCAAAACTGGCCGTGACGGGTAATGAATATTATGAGGAATAATTTATCTGACTGATCATTATTGCGTTTTGGTTCAGGTCGTAGATGGGAAACAGGTTTGAAGAGGATGTGGTATGGACTAATTAAGGCCAGGATAGTGTAATTGTGTGTTATCTTGTGAACTATAATGAATCTTACGTTCCTAATGAGGATAATATTTTGATGAATTGAGCGGCTGTTACCTGCTCAAGAAGAAATGTGCTCCGTGAAATTTGTTTTTTGGTTTCTTACATTTATAATCTCTGATTCCATATTGTACCTACGACTGGATACGAAAGGAATCATTGCAATTATTTACGTGGATATGAAAGCGTAATTTCGTTCTTATGCATCTGAATGTATTATCTGAGCTGTTCGGTTACACAAGAAGTAGGCTGCTTCAATCAGTCCGTAATTTGGGGAAGATGGAAGTTAAAAAAGGCGAAGAGAGAAACTTCACGTAGTGTTATAACTTGCTACCATAAAGTGAGTCTTTAAGTCCATAACATAAAGGCCTATTGAAATAAAATTTTCGTTCTTAAAAATTTTATTTCACTCTCTTTAAGAAACTTTGCATTTTCATTGTTATCGTTTCCAAAAAGAGAAATATTCTCTAAAGAAAAATTTCACGAGTTACGTACAAAAAACTGGCCATAATCAAACAAACTTAAGAATGCCACCTGCATTCCTGGAGTGAACAGTGACAATTTTGCGTTTATTCCATCTTGCTCAGTTGAGGTATGTGTTAGTAAGTTACATAATAACATTTCACAATATTTTAACAATCAGTAACATAACACGTACTTGTTGGACGACCAGCATTCAATGGCTTCCTTCAACATTACATCCTGAATGGATGCAGGACTGGCTAGAATTCCTGCAGCGCAGATATCAGATAATTGCTACCCAGCTGAAGGTGATGGGGCATAAAAATAACCATAAATATTTTGTATAAATTCAACTTTAAAATATCTCCATGCATTCATAGCATGATGCTAAATTAAAAGAAAATTGTTACTTCGTAATCTGTAAATTAACAAACATGTGCAGAATATTGGTTCTTTCTGTTTTCTAGAAATATAAAGATTTGAATATACAAAAGTATAGCTTGCCTGTTATTTAATGTTGATTCTCACATATTAATGAAAGTATATAGAACAAGGTGATTTGGAAGATAGACGTAGGAGGAAGAAAATGACGAAAGGCTGCATAAAAATGTATCACGAGGAGCTTCGTGGTTTGCACCCCTCACCGGTATCATCAGGGTGAAAATTTAATGAAGAAGGGTTGGACAGAGTATGTTGCACTCGTGGGAGGGAAGTGAAATGCATACCGAGTTTTGCTGGAAAAACCGAAGAAAAAGATTGTTTAGAAAAACTAAACGGAACTACATTGGAAGGCAGTATTAAAATGGATCTAAAGAAACAGTATAGATGAGCGTGAATTGAATCCATCTGGCTTAGAATAGGGACCATGTCAGGCCGTTTTAAACACGACAATGGACGTTGGGAGGTTATGTATTGCGGGGAATTTCTTGACTACCTTACGGCATATTGGCTTCTGAAGAAGGAGTTTTCTTCATGAAGTTAGTGAAACAACCCCTAGTGGGCCAAGGCCTCCATATTATCTAGATTTCACAATCACACTCAGACACACCACACTCGGTAAGAATCCTCTGGACGAAGTGATAGCCAGACACAAAGACTTCTAGCTGACGACGCACAACTCTTACAAGAAACAGACACCCAAACCTGTTGTGGGATTCGAACCCGCAATCCCAGCAAGCAAGCGGCAGCAGACCCACGCCTTTGAACGCGCGGCCACTGGGATCGGCCAACTGAATGTAATGTCGGTTATAATTTATTGATATAACGTGCATGGATTTGTTTTTCACGGAATTCCAGAAATTCAGCACGAAACGTTTGTTCACTGCAGTACGAAAGAAATGTGTGAAATTTTACTTGAGCAATAATCAGTGTTTCATATATACACAGTAGACTTGCCCCATTCAAAAGTTACACAAGTGTATTGTCGCTTTTCAAAAATGTAGTAATTTACCTTCAGTTTTTAGTTTGTGTGCGTGATTTAATGAATATAAGATGGCTTCCTTCAAAATATTCAATAAATTAAAGTGTGAAATTCAAGGCAGATTTCAAGCCAAAGCTATTCTTTAGGGTTCTGACGATGGTGTAGAAACATCTGAAATCGTAGCAGTTTTAGACTTCTTCTGTCTTATGTACTGAAATATAATTACACTACGTTTCGGGGACAGTTTGTGTCCCCATCTTAGAAATTTTTCAGTAAATGATAATTATTTACACCGTAATTGAAACCGGATTTTAGTCAAATTAGTATAAACCACATATTTCAAAAACAGTTTAGAAAACTGGTTGTGCAAAGTTTCTCTAGACTTCAAATATACAAAATGGATGACTGATCACTGTAAATACTGTAAAAATCTTACATTTTTATTCACATTATTAGCAGACATACAGATTAATTAGCAGCAGAACTTCCAAGTTTCTAGAACTAATGTCATAACCTCACAAACATGAAGACAAACACAATCCTTCACTATCTGAATGCCTTGTACGTCGCCTCCACATATTTTCAATTTCTTCATCAATCTCTCTAGCCTACTAGAATTCAGAATTTAATTCTGGAACTATGATTATTTTTTAGATATTTATTAGAATGTCTTGGATAGGACACTGGCTTATCACAAAGCGTTTAGCTGTACAGAAAAACACGAACACAGAAAAAAGAAAATTTAACATTTCTGTTTCTCGTGGGATTCAAATCAACAAATTCTTCAAGTGATCAAGACTGTAGCGCCTTAGATCCTTGGACCATTGCTTTCGGATTCTGTTTAATTTTCTTACATTTGTTTCTGTAATCCACTTTTAATTATCTAATATATATATGTATATATATTATTTTCTTATTCATGTATGATATAAATTTGTTTAGAAATTTCGTTTGTTGATTTTCAGTTGAAAGCACGATTGTCTACTGCCAAATAAACTTTAAGACATTAAAATGCAGTTAAATATTGATATCACCCACAAAATCTAAGTTTGGCTATGCAGTTAACCATTTCACCTATTACTATATACTCACGCAAAATGCAGGGAGGTTTGCATTTTTCTTAATAATTCACGCACTTCCGTTATGAAAGAATATATCCTTCCTGTGCTTATGCTTGTGATTCCCCAGAAATAAAATTCCTTAATTGTCTGACATTTACCCTGATTCAAAACTGAAAACGAAACATATTTTCTCTTGGTTCGTAACTTACTGCTTTATAAATGTTACCCAGTAATTATATGACAAGCAGTTTAACGCACGTTTCCTTTATTGCATTATTATATTTTTAGTTTACATTCCAAACAATTGCTATGAAAGCATGATGTACAGTTTTGCATGTTAATTACATGTGTTGTATGTCCTTAACTGCGTGTTGCAAAATGAATTGCAAAGTTTATTTTCTCACACGAGCTTGCAACGCAGCGTTTTTGTTAACTAGGTACTTTTGTCGTGGGGGTTTTGATTACATATTTCTAGTAGTAGTAGTAGTAGTAGTAGTAGTAGTAGTGGTGGTGGTGGTGTTGGTGTTGGTGGTGTTGGTGGTTGTGGTGGTGTTGGTGTTGGTAGTAGCAGCAACAGCAGCAGCAGCAGCAGCAGCAGCAGCAGTAGTAGTAGTAGTAGTAGTAGTAGCAGCAGCAGCAACAGCGGCAGCAGTATTAGTAATATCACATACTTCATCACAAGATCATACATCTAATTCTTTTCCGCCCCTCCCAGTTCAAGGACTCAGTTGCTACAAGCACATTCCTGTTTTCAGAATTGTTAGTACAGCTCTTGCCATTTAAACATGAATTTTTCCAGTCTCTATCCTTTCGGATTGTACAGATGTACTAATTTTGGTTGTCCCCTATTTTGTATGCTCTTAATTCGTGGTGTCAGATTTAAGTGTTGTTTATACTGCTATTTTTCTTGTTATTATAAGCACAATAAATTTCAGTCGAAAACTTGAAGTAAGGAAATTGCTTGGGAAATCTAGTAGTAGGTGGAATGATAATATTAAAATTAACTTCAAAAAGGGAATTTGAGGTTACAAACTGGTTTTGCGTCGATTATATACAGACTCCTCTGCCAACTGTTGTGAACATGTGGATTAACATTCGGGTCCTATAAAACGTGGAAAATTTCATGATCAGCTTAGTTTGTTAAATAATCCGGAAGGTCTTTTCTGTGTTAATTTTCTTGGTTATTTCAGTTTGTTTCTTATGTAAACTGTAGGGAAGGATTTTTGTTGTTGACTCGGTATAACTTACATGCATCTACGGAATAATACGTCTAAAGTTACATAAAATTTTATGAACATGCTAACGGCGTATACGTTCTTATATTTCTTCAACGAAAGCCACAGGAATATTTACTGTCTTGTTAATTTTTGTAGTCAAATGCTGTCAGTCACATCTGGAGTATAGAAGCGTGCCACGTTTCTGCCTTTTATCTTAAGCAATTGAAAAGTCGCATACTACATAATTAGTAAGAAAATGAATGTTTACAAAAAGTTTGGATTATACTTTTTTGTAATTGGATTCCTGTTACCTAATTTTTCTAACCATTATATGACCAACTTTTTTGGAACACAAAAATATAGAGTAATCTAAATATTTGTAATATACAGGTGGTTACTGGGTAAATGATAAAAATGTTATGTCCATAAAAACCACTGTTCAGTGAAATAAATTCATGAAATCTTCTTTTGGAAATATAGATAAAAACACTGTATTTAATATCTATTAAAAATGTTTCTATCTCAAACATTCTGTGGTACGCTAGGTTCTGTTGGTTTGGGTAATAAAACGTGAGGATATTTTGCACATATTAAGGTAAATTTTAATCTCTAAAACTGACAATACATTATTGTAACTACATGTTCCTTTAGCAAAAATTTCCCTGTAACTAAAACTGTAAACATACATGTAATTAGGGACCATAATGGAAATATTCGCTCTTCTTCTTCTTCTTCTTCTTCTTCTTCTTCTTCTTCTTCTTCTTCTTCTACTACTACTACTACTACTACTACTACTACTACTACTACTAAAGCTATAAGATTCGGATAGATGTAAACATTAAGATGTACGCCTGCTAACGTCATGCAGTTCTGCATTGAGAACACCGTATTCGAAGCGTACGAAAGCCACTCAAAGTACTTAAAATTTCAAAAGAATTTGTGCGGTGATTTGTTACATTTTATGACTCTTATATTTAAGTCAATAATTGCACTTCACTACCACTGTACTGCCTAACTCCGTAAAGTATTAAGGTTTAAGCCTCTTTGATATTTTCAAACTCTGGACGCCGAACTAAGAAGGAATGTTTTCGTCAGTGAACCTGATGACAGTTTTCAAAACGTAGTTTTTGAAAAGACTCGAAGACAATTGACATTTTCCAAAATAATATTATATTTTCTGTATCAAAGGTTTTGTATTATACGAGTACGAAATATTTACAATAAAGAAGGTGTCATGGTTCATATAAATTAAATGGGGAGTCATTCGATTTATTCCACTAAACTATCAGTTACTTTCGACACAATCCCCGAACACACTGATACATTTCCCTCCTCCTGAAACTGCTTAATATTCCGCCACAGTAGAAGTCGCTCACTTTATTTGCAAATATTCGCGAATAGCCGTTACCACTTACTCATTATAGTTGAACGTGCAGCCTGCAAAGCTTTCCGAAGCCTGTTTTTTCCAGCATGCTTTCACTTCCGAATTTCGTGTGCTGGGCCGACCGGTAGGTCATTAACACGTATCTCCATTCTACCATTTTCGAAACCTCTGCAACATTTTCTCACAAGCTGAGCCATCGCCTTACATTTCTATCAGTTGGCGTGGTTAAATGGTGGGAGAGAAGCATTGAAACTCAGTCACACTATAAAATACCACGCGACCAGTTTTCGTGTGCTATTGTTGCCTATTATCCCTGTTGCCAGTGCTTCCTTCTAACGAAAAGTAAAATACTTCATTACCACAAAAGTTACAAGCTATAGAACTTTGCTGTATTGAATAAGCCTCGTATTTATCTCTCTGACAACACGGTGAATTGTCATCATAGGGTTTCTACGTAAGAATAAAATTAATGAAGATTTGAAATGGTAAATATGTAACAAAAGTAGCAGAAAAGTTTAACATGTAACGGCTCTCATATTTTTACTCAGTTACTAACTAGTTATAATTCACATTTTTTTTTTTACAAAGTCGAAAAGCAGTAGGTGCTTACATAACATTTGTACGAATTCTTTAGTATGTTTAACGCAGCCGAGTCTTATGAGTACAGAAATTAACTACTGTGACCGTCAGTGTTCGTAGAACGTGTTTCGTATGATAGCTTCACAGGCGTTCTGAGAGGTTGCATGAAATTTTCATCGTATCTGTTATGCTTATACAACACAATGTACGTGATTTCAAAACTGCAAGAAACACATCAAATTTTTAACCACCCTTCTAATAAATATAAGAAATCAATGTTAAAACTTAGAGAATCTTAACACAATTGAACTATCGCATTCAAATCACAATTCAATAAAGCAAACCAGAATAAAACTTCCATTGCTTTATAAATTACAAGTACCCAATTGATGCACTGATTATTATTTATTCATAAAATACTCTTCTCCTCTACATGTTTCGAGCATCAAGACTCATCTTCAGGAGGACACAGTTGTATACAAGCAGCATATGGTACCGTCACTATAAGAGTCCTGGTGGCCTGTCGATACGCAGCTAGAATCCTCACTCTTAGCTGCTTCTCGACAGGCCATCAGGACTCTTATAGAGAGTGACGGTACCATATGCTGCTTGTATACAACTGTGTCTTCCTGAAGATGAGCACTTGATGCTCGAAACATGTAGAGGAGAAGAGTATTTTATGAATAAATAATAATCAGTCATCAAGGTGGTAACTAATATATAGTCAATTCATGATGCACGGTCAGAAAAACATTAAGTTACAAGTACCCATTTCGGGTAATATTTGTAGATGATTCCAAACACGCTAAATTTCTTGTTGCAAAAATACATTAACTGAGTCACTATTTATCTAACTTGTATTATTTTCAGATATTGTTGAAGTGATACTCGGCTTATTTCAGGACTCATTAACGTGCCTATCCTGTAATGGAAGGAAGAATTTTGAGTGGCGAAATGTGAAGTATATACGAGTTCAAGCAATCGACTGCTCGTTATTTTTAAGCTACTAAAGTGACGTCTCTATACAGGGTGTTTCACGACTTTAGGGCATAACTGCAGGAGGTGATTTCCTAGGTCTTTGTGATGAAAAAAGTTCATATAAACATGTGTCCGGTTTTGG
>JGI20166J26741_11457696_pt1 | contig 13377 bp, 4 predicted proteins | sample TergutCu122P5_FD_26741 | JGI IMG/M metagenome (IMG submission 26741)
CTGTGCCGATTTTCTTGAAATCTGGGAGCCTCTCACTTTCTGAAACCCTCAAGGCCTGTCCAGGCCTGTAAGGGGATTGCTTTACCTGTATATACACACATATATAATAAGCACACACACACACACACACATCACACATATATATATATATATATAACGTGGCGGGCCGCAGGCTGGCGACCAATGTTTTATGCGTAGCAAGCAGTACTACAGACTGTAATCTGTTTTCAGAACTCCATTTTCAGTCCGGACAGGCTGTGAAAGGAACAAATCCAACTTTGCAAAGTTACAGCTAACACTGTTGTGACGCGGGAAGAGAGAGGATGGATATTACAGGCTTACTCGCCGCGTGACTCTAACGTAGCTAAAAGCCTATTTTAAGAATACACATAAAATTAACGAAGTTGAGTCTTCTTTAGTGGCTTACACACTTCTTGTTGAACGTAAAGGATGAGGAATAAGAACTTGTGTCAAATAGGCGAGAGCAGTTGCTAATACGCAGAATAATAGAGAGGAAGTAGAGGCTTTTGTTTTCCTCTCTCCAACTTTATCGTTCTCCCCTTGGCCGTTTTGAATTCGGTTTATGTTGCATTTCTCTTTAACCAAATTGTACAGACAATTCACTTACGTTCTAGCCTGAAATGGAGTTTCCAAGGACTCTTCTGAACGCAGGAACGTGAAAATAGGGAAATAAAGGATGATTTCTGTAAGGCAAAATAAAGCTGAAAACAGAGGGTGGGGTGATTATGTAGACAGAGTAATTACGCTGAAAACATAAATTAGGGTTACTGCTGTAGTGCAATACTTATAGCTGAAAAAAGGGCGGTAGATGATTTCTGTAGCGCAACATAATTAGACAGAAGAAAAGGCTGTCTGTCTGTTTGTAGGGCAGAATCATTGTAGTTGGAAAGAGAAAATGAGATGATTTCAGTAGGACACAACAATTGAGGACGGAACCAGTTCTTGCGAACTTACGTTCTTCTGCCCTGAAGATGGATTACGCTGGTTCTTCCATAACATCAGTAAATGTACAATGACTCGCCGTCACGTCCAGATGAGTGTTTCGTGGGCTCCTCCGTGAGAAAATTTTATACCATTTGATGACTCAACGCTACAAATGTAGTATTCATTGGTCTGTATCTGCAGTAAGCCCAACATATTTAGAGTTCATTATCATTATCGAGAACACCTATTTATATATATATATATATATATATATATATAAAGTGTTACATATATCGTGCGTTGGTTGGTTATATGTTGTAAATATATTATTATTACTGTAATTACATTAATACCTGTTATCTTTATTATATATTGTTATTATTGTTATGAAGTTCCTTAAATGTTTGTCGATTTCACATTTTGAAGAACACAAACGACTGTAGTTACGATGTAAGAAAATCAGCATGCAGTGTTTCATTAACAATATGATTTGAGCCGTATGTTCAGCCTTTTAAAGTGCAGCTGTTAATGTATGTGCCGTTAAGTTTACAACTGAGTTATGTGGTGATGAAGTTGGTTGCACTGCGCTACAGGCTGGAGGTCGCGGGTTCGGCTTCCGATGGGGTCATTGGGATAATTCTTTGACTTAGTCTTTCTTGTCGCATTGTGACCCTGGACCAGACTCAGCCTGTAACGGAAATGGGTACCAGCGATATTTCCTTGGGGGGTAAAGGCGGCTGATGTTTAGGGCTGACAATATTATGACTTTCATGTGCCGCTTGTCTTGAAATCTGGGAGCCTAAACCTCCAGCAGCCCTCAGGGCCTCTCCAGGCCTCTACGTCTAATGGAGTAGCTTTACTCTAAGTTAACAAGTAAAACCTGTACGTGAGCGCACAATTTTCCATGTTTTTATCTTGAATGTTACAATAAATAGTGGTTCTTTACCTATAGAAGATTAAACTGGTGGTCTTTATTGTGGAAGAGAACTCCATTACTTCTGAGGTAGAAGAGGTCAGACTATGGAGAAGGCAGCTGTAAGGTTGGACATCGCGTTGTGTTGATAATTAATAATTACGTAATTAACAGCCGACACAACTAAGTGCATATGTGTTTATTGGTTCATCATATTACGTTATCATCAGGCTAAAATACATTTGTGTATAAGACATAAAGATGAATACATAAATTGCCTTTTTATAAATGATATCGGTTTTGTAAAATTGAGATCTCAATTTTACAAAGCAGATTTTTGGATCCCAATTTTACAAAACGGGGGTTTTTTTAAAAAAAAATGAGATCTCGGTTTTAAAAAGGCGATTTGTGTATTTCTTTTTATGTCTTATACCCAAATGTACTTAGCCTGAAGATGACCTGTTAAGAGGTCGAAATGTTTTGCACCAGTAAACACATAAACACTCAGTTTTATCGACGGTTAATTGCGTTTTTTTTAATTATGAAGGAAGCAAGTTGTAACTTAACCCGACGAGTTGTACCGATTGCCTCCCACGACATGTTTGCTTGTATTTCTAGTGTCGCTGTGGAAGTGACAGGCCCATGGGTTTAACAAATACAAGCGTTTATTGTCATTACAGTTCAAACAAAACAACCAGTAACTGAAGCAGAATACTCACAAGAATTTCAAGAATCACTCACAAGAGATTACCATGCACTCGTACACGCAGCACTCCGGGCTCATAGCACTATCTACAGTTTGCTTATTTCTGTTTTCTACTGATGCTCACAACACTGACACTGGTCTTGAACACAGTGCTCCACAGAATCTCTTACCCACTACAGAACGCATTATGCAGTCCCGCAGTTACAATCACCCTTCACTCTGCCGTTGCCACTCTCTCCGCTATACGCTCACAACACAATGACTCGCCGTGACACGACTATCCATCTCTTGCTACCCGCTGGACCTATATATTGTTATTTGCACGTCTGGAACTGATTTTGCTGTTATACGAGTAGTCAGTGCTGGATATCCCTAAAATATTCTGTCCTAGTAAGGGAAGGTTCTGGCATACCGGAGCCATGGCGTGAGAGGCTTCGCGGGTCGTCCCACTATTAGGCGCTCTTGCCGTCCCTTACAGCTGTATGTTCTACCTAACACTACAAAGAATGAATGACATTGATACAAAAAATATATTTTTTCATGTAATACAAAGAAGATTCATATCACGTCAGTAACCCCATGCAGTTCTTACAAAATCACATACGTAGTAACATTAGAGAATTTTGGCAGTTAAATTACACGTACGCAAACTCATAAATTTCTTTCTATCAATCCGTCATTGTAGTATTTCTGGTCGAACAATACTTTTGGTGAAATGGGTATGTGAAATTTCAGACCGAGTTTCGAGACAAGTAGTCCGATGTGCCTGAACCAAATAAGTCACCAATGTAAAGATCAGTATCCCGTTTTACTGAAAAGCATGGCGTCTGTGACAGGAAGATAACTGGATGGCACTCATTGCTAAACGAAGCACATTTCACATGAATTAACCTTTGTTTCTGTCAACAAAATAACCATGAAGTCCTCTTTCTGCAGACGGTGTACCTTATCCAAGCACACACAGAGCTTCTAAGACGCCAGGCCTTAGTCCTTATCGTGTAAAGCAAGAGTATAATCATTTGGTATAGATGGTTATATTGTGTGGGAAGTGTTACGGAGCGAACTGTATACCAACAGTCCCCACACATTCAAGGACCTAAATCCAGTTTACATTGAACTTGCTCACACCGACCTTCGAAATTTGCTAAAAATATCAATGAATGTTGTAAAAAGTGCTAGTACATTAATTGAAGAAGAAGGTAAAGATTTCCAATTTTTTTTTTGTAATGTTTCTGTATTGAGTAATACAGGTTGGCGCATTTAAATGTAGTACGTATCAGTTCCACAACTGCGACGGCACACGTAGCATGGACACAGACGCTGGGAACTCAAAAGGAGTGAAACTGATACGACAAAGGTGTGCCCATGCTCCAGCTTCGTAATGCACACTCACAGTACGAACAGAGTGCGCGGATATGGGCTACTTTTAAATGTGCCACTCCGTATAATTACAGCCTTTGATTGAATAGTCTTGTATTAGAGAACAATTGATGAATTTTGATTACTGAGAATTTTGTTTGGCGACTTTCGAATTGTATATGTACTGTACCATCTTCTTTAATATTCAGGAACATGTAGATTGTCCACAGACAGATGTAGGCGACGTGCGAAATTTTCAGAATAAGCAGCGATCAATTTGTTGGACAGCATCAACAGATTCGTCTTTGTAATGAAGAAGCCATTGTTTCTGTGTTGAATATTCTGAATTTTTAATAACGGTTAGAGGAAATTCGTGCTTAAGGGTAAAAAGTTCCTAACTGCCGCACGTGCTAGCAAGAGTATGAATTAAACTTTATAATATTTATGTGTTCTGTATTACGTCCACGCGTTGTAGGAAAGAGCAGCAGGGCAGGTTATTGGAGCATCTTTACCATAGAAATGAGCGGGTACTAGCTGGTAACGTTCAGAGCATTAAATGTATCTGATTCTTCGCCTAATAATAATAAATATAGTGCCTCTTACTGAATCCCCTACCCCTTGTTTTTCTCCCTTTCTTTTACATTTCCAGGAACGGGCGAAGCCTGACAACCTTCACAAAGCAATGTTGTTTCGGAAATCGGATAACATGGAATAGGAAAGTTTCTTCATTATTTTACGTTTGAAGAGATTCCGCGGTTGGTATGTCATGCCACTATATTTCACCGTTCTTACTTCTTAATTTCCCTACTGCTGCAATCAGCAGCACGGGCCTTTGAACCTAACACAGTGACGCTAATCCTGCCAACCCCGCAACAAAAATGTCTCTCACTTCCATTTATCTTTCCCTTTTGTCTATTCTTCTACTATAACTGACGTCTCTCTCTCTCTGTGTCTCTCATCATTAGTGTTCGAAGACTTTATTACGACCACCCTACCGGCGATTTCATGGTTCTGCACAAGGACTGTGTCGTTAAATAGGCACAATGAAATACGTTAAAGATAGCGATTAATGTTTTGGCAGATTTTCTTAGAACGCACATAAGCTGTTATCAGAATAGTGGTGGAGCGTCATATTCTCAAGAAAATTTTTATTATTTCTTGATTAATATCTCAACGTATCGATCCCTGTGGCCTTGCGGTCTAAGACGTAGGTCTGCGACCTATTAATGGTAAATTCCAGGGGCCGCGCTGTGACTCAGACAACGGTTAGTGGCTGGTCTGTCACTGGGCAGATGCGGCCGCAGTTAGTGAGCCAGTCCATGTGAGATATATGTTGGACAGATCGGGAATAGGGGCATGTCTTTCTGTGAGTGACTGTCCGGGGATCGAATCCCGGTGGGGGCGGGATTTTCCGCACCTGTCCAGACCGACCCTGAGGCCCACCCAACCTCCTGTAAAATGGGTACCGGTTATTTCCCGGAGGTAAGGTGCGGCCGGGGCGTGACGCTGACCCCTCACCCCCTTCTAGTGCCGAGGTAAAAAAAAAAGAGTAGAACTACTCGTATACCTCTACTCTCCCTTAGGACCTTCGTGGCCTATGAAAGGGTGAAACCTACCTTTCTGTGTTTTCTGAAGTTCTCCCTGTCAGTATCATTCCACCAATTGCCCATACTCACATGCATCTTAATACTTGTCTTATCAGATAGGCCAGAGAAGCGCCGGTACCTTAAAAAAAAAGCAATGCTATTTCGGATATAGGAGACCACTAGACAGAAGAGTACTTCCAGCTTGTGTTTATACAGTTTATTTTTTGATGTGGCTAAATGCTAAAACAGTACCATGGGGCCTACTTGTAAGGGCGATGGACCTTCAGACCGGTTTTGGTGATATTAATGAGTTTCTGGGCTGTGGAAAATGAGCTTTTATGTAAATGATAAAAGACCATGCCACCAAACCGAAATGAACGTCATATATTACGACTCCGTTGTAGTAAGTACACTGTGGGCAACACGTCTGGTGTTCTGTGCTTTCACATTTCCCGTGCAGTGTAATATTTAGAGATCCAGGTTATTGTACAACAAGGCGGCGGTTTTCTGAAATTTGAAAACGACATAAAACAACAGCGACTTTTATCTTCTCATTATTCTTCGCCTTTTCCGTAATTTCTTCATCCTACACTTTCTTCTGCTCGTTTTCGCCTCTTTTTCTTTTATCCTTAATTCTCTTTTTGCTGTCCTTGTTCTTATTCTTTACTTCCCTTATTACCCCTGTCGTCTCTTCTCGTTTTATCTTCCTCCTCCATTTCCACCACGATTCTCTTCTCTCTCCTTCCTCTTCTGTCTTATTCCTCTTCTATTTGTTCTCTTCCTTTTCAAATTCATACAGCAGTGCCTTCAAGTTAATCAGCTCCTCTCGGCAAGACGACGGCAAATCCGTGTTCTGCAAGCGGGTAGAGAGGAATCAAACACAACGTTATTACTCTCGACCTCTTATATGCAAGCCCTTTCTTGATTTAGCTTAAGCTTTATTAATGCAAGCCCAGAACTTCTCCGAATGTTGTAAATTTATGTAACCTTCAGAAAACAGCAATACGGGGAGTAATTTGTGAGGAATTTTGTAGTTGAAGAAATCTTAATTAATTTTTGCTCAAATTTCTAATCGAGATATTTTGTCCTACTTCTCTTCCAGACTCGGAGGCTTTAACGCCAGAAGTGGTCGAAAGTAATAACACGAAAAGAGTCATTGCAAAATTTCAAATTTAATGGTAGGGTCCGTGGTATGTTTTATGGAACACTTTGGAACAAAGACATCATAGCATTTACAACCCATACAAATTTAATGCAAATCAAGACAAAGAGGACACATGCGGGTGGAGATACAGTGACCTTGATACGTGAATTTTGTCAAAGAAGCTGGAAGTGAAGAGTCTAATTGGGAGATGAAGGGGTACATGGTATAAAATATGCAACTGTATCTCGGATAATTACGGTGTGAGGGTGTGAATTTACTCGTTGGCTCCGGTGTGGGCTCTTCCGAACATTGTAATGATATGTTTGGTTGCATACAATTTAGGTTGTTTATTTACTGGTTAACCGACTGTTAATTTTTAGGGAAAATTTCTGTTATAAATTAGTGATTGCATTATTTTTCCAGTTACTTAAATTGAACTTTCGTAAAACATGAGAACATTTAAATCAGATTTCCTCAGGTTGGAGTAGCGTAATTTACTAAACGATCTTTCAATAATGGAAGTTAAATATTTCGAAGAAAAGAATTTGTAAAAGATGTCTTGTTTGTAACATTAACCGTTGCGAGCCCGGTGGCAAACTATGTGTATCAAGTCACTGTGTATTTTTGTGTTCCTTACGATTCTCAGAACAAACGGAGAAAGTTTAGGGGTTTTTTATTGGTAAGTAGTTTTGATAGTACCATGTCTTTTATCTAAAAACTACTTGCAATAGAAAACTCTCAAATTACCTTCGTTCAAGACCATGTACAAGCTCAGCCTCTTTCACAATACTCATCTGTCGGCAGTTACTTCGATTACAGCGGCTCAAAATCAACAGATTACTGACAAATTTCCAATAACTACTTCCCACACACACCCTAAATACCCTTAAATATAAAATGGGCAATTGTAAAATGAAGGCTCCTAAAATTAAAACAACTTTTTTTCTTAGTATATTTCTATATTATGTATTACCTGACGATGGCCCATTTCGGCCGATACGTGTTGCAAGCACAAGTTTATCAACCATCTTAGTTGTTATCGACGGTGTACTTATATAAAGAACAATTATATTTTCAATGAACCAATAATAATATCAATTAAAAACAAAAAGCCTTTCTGTGTATCGGGTTGCCGTATTTTAAAATTGCCTTCTGTTTAGTGTCTTAAGGTTATACTGCAACGGCATACTGTCTAGCAGCTTTGTCTAATGTCTGTAAGTTAAAACCCTTTTAACAGCTCGCTGACGTTCTTTTGGTAGCAAGATGGCCGAACCTGACCACATACTGCGTGCCTATACAGCTCCTATGTAATTTGTTTAAAGTAAATTTATTTTTATCAAACATCCCTTTCATTCGAGCAACCAACTGCAAAATATTTTTTTCATTATATACATTTATTTTGTTTCCCCTACATGTTTCGGTTTTACATTCACCATCATCAAGGGCAACTTATGCGCTCTTTACTGAAACCCACATGCTGTTACGCAGCTCTTAAGTATGGTTATTACAATAGTTACGTCATAAATTATGAAAGGTACAACTTAAGCATTTACTTAAGTTACAATATATAAACAATTGTTACATCATAATGTTGCACTACTGTGCTGTGTTAAGAACCTTAAAAATTTATGAATAAAATCTTCTATATTCTTAAAAATATGTGTACAGATGGCTGTGATCGGCTGTTGCTTTCTTAGATTATGCAAATTCTTGACAATATATGTTCATCACTCTTCAAATTTCGATTGGTTCCGCTGGATATAAAACCCGTAACCAGACCTCGTGTTTATGAACAAATACAACCCAATGAGTTTACATAAAATCAGGATATTACAAACGTTCCTCTACGTTTGTATATACAGGTATATGATAAGTGGACTCACCTTGTTGGGGTGGAGTTTCCTGTAACGTGGCTGGTCGAGTGGTAGTTCTGCTGTGACTGCTGATCTGTTTGATAGTGTGAGAATGCACGGAATGGAATGCTGCAAAATAATTTTGTTTTTGTTTGCAGGACGATTTCTGGTGAATGCATCACAAAATATCGCAGTAGTGTCACTCTTAATTAATAGATATCAGAAATAATTTCGAAATAAATATTATTAATATTGTTAGCACTGTCATATTCGTTCGTCATTTATTCAGTATGGGAAGAGATATAGTATGTATTTCTTCTCTTTCGCTCGGAATGTATATCTTGACCTTTACAATCTCAGGTAGCAGATTGAAATTACAAATATATATAACTAATTTTAGAAACCATTTCACCTCTTTAGTTTCTATTTTAAGTTATTTTTTCTTTAATTTTGCTTTGTTAGTGTTCTTCCGAATTATTTGAAAATTTGTCACATTTTTAATATCAACCCTTTACAGTCCAGAGTTTACTATATGTACCACCAGGTTTAACATTAAGGAATTCTACATTCTGCCCACACAGTGTATTTATGTGTTTTTTATGGATCTCATAACAAACAGCAATTATTTAACTATACAGCATTAACTGACTGGTTTTTATAACCGTGGCAGAGAGTGTTTGCTGTGCGGCACGAACTGGTTGTTTAAATACAGGTCAGTTAGTCATGGTCTACAAATGGTTCATGTACCGTAGAAATTTGGTTCTGGTAAGAGTAGTGTTTATTGTACAGATATGTAGCAGAGCTCTGTCTATTCCTCACCATGCGCGCAAACGGCGTAATGTCGTAGTGCCGTCAGGCGCTTCCTTTGTAGGGAAAGCTATGGGGTGGAAAGCCGAGGAACAGAGATTCGATTCTCGATTGAGGCAAAGGATTTGCCTCCTAAGCATCCAGACTGGCTGTGGGGCCATTTTATTTTCAAGTTCAATGTCAAACGAGGTGTCTGTTTTTATATCTCGGGAATAAAGCGGCCGGATAGTGAAGTTGAACACTCATCTTAATTACTGACGATATTAAGAATGAGTGGAGTTACATCTCCACTTCCACATTTGGCTTTATCGCATCACAGGTCCATATTTACCATTAACGTACCTGATCTACCACCGGTAGGCTCTTTCCTAAACAGTAGTTTCGACACCCAGTAAGTCTTCTTCTTTCAGGTATACAGTTTATTCCTTTTGTCTGGATACACGACTAAATTATCACCATGCGGCCTACCGAGATTTTTCTATTGCTATTAATTTCATTACTTAAGTACGAATTTTTATTGCCTTGCCGTTACCAGTATTCGTAATTTTTTCACTTATATTTGAAATTTCGTCTATCGTATTTTATATTCCTGTTTGTTATTCCTCTCGCAGTGTCACAGCACCAGTGCTTGTGATAACCACCTGAGGTTTACGGCATGTTTTCTGTATACCCTTCTTTGGAGTGGGCCGGAATAGCTCAGTCGGTATGGCCACTGGACACGGGCTGGACCATCCGGGGATCGAATCCTGGTGCAGGCGAGATTTTCCGCACTCGTACAGACAGGCCCTGGGGCCCAACCAGCCTCTTATGCCATGAGTATCCGTTTTTACCCGGGGGTGAAGCGGCCCAGGCCCGGCGCTCCCACACACAGCTATCTAGCGCCGAGGTTAAAGAAAGAGTAGAGGTAGACCTCTTCCCCTCTATGTCTTCATGGCGGGTTATTAGGCGATATTTACTTTACCTTTACTCGTCCCAAGATTTTTATGCAGACAGTTAAAGCGGAATGGTTGCTACATGTGACACACCCTTGGCTCGTTAGTTTTCCCACGGTGATTATTTATGAGTGTCGTATGATAAACTATATAGGGATTAATTCTGTAGAAAGTACTAATCGATTGGTCTTTTTCGTGTAAACTCGTTGTGTTTTCTATGAGGTAGGAACAAAAATTTTGTAATTATTATTTGGTACTTCATGCTGTTTTAAATCATTTTCTGTTACCCAGGTATGGGGTACAGTTTCTTTAGTCTTATTTCCAAATGTTTATGATCAGACATTTTAGGATAACAGTATCTTCTTTCCTTCGTTTTGTGTCCAAGAATGGGACGGTACATTTTCCAGCTGCCTGAGTCAGCTAACGGGCTCTCCCAGTGACGAGAAATGTGGACTTCATGGGAGCTTTGTTGTTGCTTGTCGTAGGAATGGAACTGACACGGAATGACTGAAATGCCTAGGATTCGTCGTTGGTGCAGAGAATGCTTTGGGACTGAATGCAGTTAGCATTGTCCTTCATAATTGCAATACTACATCAACCGCACATTAACCGCTTTACTGAGGCCACAGAAGGAAATGAATGCGATGCACCGCTGCTATCTTCCCGTTTTATGCCTACTGTTACTTCTGTGTTCAGCCCCTGTGGCACATGCCAGCAAACCTGAAGCGTCCGTCGCCAGAAAAATTATCTCATGTTATCGCTACCAATATTCGTGTGATTAGAACTAAACTGAAGGGGAATATTTGGAAAGACGCTGCTTGTTCAAGCGTAAACAGTTCGAGGGAGACGTGGAGTGGGTAAATCCATGGACTTTTGCGTGGTCTTAGTAATAAGCATTGTATTGCTACCTCCTTGCAAATGTTTTTTCAGCCGCACGTGAAAGCTGAAGTAACAGAAGAGTTGTTAGTTGTGCAGAGTTTTGGAAATATGTACAGCCATCACTCTCATTAATTCGTCGGACCATCTCATCTGTTTATTACTGCATTAATGAACACTTAGGTAAGCCGGGTAGCTCCGTCACTACAGAGAAGATTGGAGAATGGGGGTTAGAATCAAGACGTAGGCAAATATTTTTTTTTTTTGCCACGGCGTCCAAACTGGCTCCGGTGCCCACCCAGCCTTTTATTCCAATAGTGCGGGTGTAATTCCACAGGGATATAGTGCCCGGGCCAAAACACTAATACCTCTCAGTAAAATATGAATAAAGAGTGGCGCTGTAACTCCACAAAATAAGGCGAAGGATGCTAGTGAGTTGTAATTACCGTGTTTTAATATTCGCTGGGCAATTGTTCTTTATTTTTTAGTTAAGTACACGCTATGAGGAAGTGGAGGCACGGTCTATAGCTCCACTAATTCTTTATCCTTGACACTGTATCGAGGTGAGTGGTGAGTCTCACGCCCCAACCGCGCCCCTCTCCAATTGAACAGGAGGCAGAGTTAGCATCCGAGCGGCACGAAATATCTTTGAGAAGAGGAAGTTTTTGATCCCTGCCGGGATTCGAGCCACAGATTATCTAACCAGCAAGTGTAGTTAGTCACTGTACCGACTACTGTGACCCAGCTGCTCGGTTGGAACAGCCTACACGTATTTGTAAAAGTCTCCATTGATATGGATGTTTGTTTCGTAACAGCACCACCAAGACGTATGGATAATACAATGCCTAAATGAGCAGTGTGCTGCCAACATTTGTACTGTTATACCGCATGGTGTAAGTTTCAAATTGGCAATTTTTGTTAGCTACTTCTCGGAAAAGAAGAAGGGCTCATAATTTATTTATTTTGCATACATGTCTCCGCAAAGTCTCCGGAACGGTAAAGAGCTTCTTTTCTCTTTCTAATGGAAAGAACTGCCTCAATCAGTAACATTTCCGACGTGTATTCGGGGGTGCCCAGTTCGAATGACGGCCGGAGCACCAATTGCCCTGACTGAAGCCTTTCATATATATATATATATATATATATATTTATTTCATACAGGCAACAGCCGGGACACATCTTTTCACTGCTTTTCAATTTCTATTGATCAGTCGAGGTGCCATTCGATACTACAATCTCAGCGACTGTTATCGTTGTTAAATAAAGTGTGAACAAATGTGAAATTAATCTGCAGATCTATCACATGATCGTATACTCTCTTCTCTTTCCTTATACCTCGTCAAATGCTGTTGCGAACAGAAAGTTGTTGTTGTTGTTGTTGTTGTTGTTTTTGTCTTCGTCGTTAGTTTCTGCATAAAAATTTGCATTATCAGAAACTTCTTACAGATTATTAGCGGAGGCATTATTCTTCTTTGGCAACACTGCAGTTCGTTTCCTTGGAACATGACGCACATCTGGCAGGCACTGCCAGTGTGCTGCAACGTTAAACGAATTGTGACACCTCACTTGTGTGGTGTGGCTTGGAGAGTATTTACAGGCGATAATCTGACTCTCTTACTTTTGAGTGTATGTTAAACAGTTATGTAGAGAATTTCTGCACTGCTTTATGAACAAAAAGTAAGGTGTTTTTAACAACACCGACGCATCTCATTGCGCTACGAAGTGCTTAATTATTAATATTAATATTATTAGAAGATGATGAAACATATTACGACTGAATACCTAATGTAACCTACGCGATCACTATTGCTACGGACAGCTACAGAAACACTGAAGTTCTACGTTAGTTGTCGCAAACAACTCTAAAGCTGAAAAAATCCCTTACTGTGTACATGCTATAATGTTATGTGTTCTGCATTATAAGGAATATGTTAATAGAAATATTATGGTCTTCCAGTATGCGGTAACATACGTGGTATGTCAATGAAGTTCGCCAACTCATCGTGGTAAAATTGCTACATATCTCATTGCTGAATACCACCGTGGTCGCCTTCACAGTACTCCCCTTGGGAAGCTATGCACCGATGCCAGCGCCTAGTTCACCCTTCAAAACAATTTTGGAATTGGTTTTGTGGAATGGCCTTTAGAGCTTCCCTTGTATTACTCCTGATGTCATCAATGTCATCAAAATGCCTTCCTTTCAATATTTCCTTTATCTTCGGGAACAGAAAAAAGTCACTGGGGGCTAGATCCGAT
>JGI20166J26741_11457808_pt1 | contig 13372 bp, 15 predicted proteins | sample TergutCu122P5_FD_26741 | JGI IMG/M metagenome (IMG submission 26741)
AAATCCCAAAGATTATATTCAGCACTTATTAATTCATCATTATCATCGTAGAACATTTCCCTCATGTTACTACCCCATAAAATTAAAATTACTATATTTTATTATATGATTTTGTGCAAAAAAAAGAACACTTTTTTTTGTTCTGCATATTATAAAATATGAAGAGTTAAGGAGGGATAATAATGTTATCTCAAAAATATAAAAATAGCTTGGTTTTAAGCTATAAACTTCTAGATAGCGATGGAAAAACTAAGTCAAAGAGCAATACCATAAATAATTTAAACCCTGAAATCACAAACGAGAAAGCATATGAGGTTGCTATTTTAATTAAGAACCTCATGGCTTACAGTAGCGAAAAAATAACTAGGAAAAATGAAGAAATTCTTCTTGAAGACTAAGAAAGGAGGGTTAGATGATGGATACAGTTACTTTAAGCTTAACTTTTCAAGACGAAAATGGGAAGAAATTTAAGATTAAGCTTAATGATATACGATCAGATGTAACAAGTGCTGAAGTTTTAGTACTTGCAAACAAATTTATTGACGATGATGTCTTGGTTAACAAAGGAGCCAAGATCGTTGAATATTTATCTGCTGAAAAAATCATCGTGGAACGTTTAGAATTAATTTAATCTCAGCCACCAGCATAAGCTGGTGGCTGATTAAAGAATAATAAATGGAATGTTACTTATTAATTTGACTGAGCTTTTGTAGGCTTCTTTTAATTCCATCATTATTTGATTTTATTTCTAATGCACCAAATAATTAATAAATATCTTCCTCTGAATAACCATCGAAATAATTATGAGAGATATCGATGAGTATTCCCAAGTTAGAATGATTATCTATAAATTGAACATATTGATTTAATCCATTAAATAAGAAAAACTCTCCAGTTACATGTGTTTCCAAAGAAAAAGAAATATTATGTTGCAAAGCTATTTTTACCCATTTATTTATGGCTTCATTAAAAAAATATAAACACAATTTTTTTTCTGCTAAGCTTAGTCCATAAGTATATGGAGGATGAATTGAAATATCATGCATATTATGATTGATAGCAACATCAAAACTTTCTTTCAAATCATTATCAAATGATTGAAGTTCTTCTATCGAATTAATTTTATATAATCCTCCAAAGTGATAAGTAAGCTTAAATTCATTAAAGTATGAAGGGATATTATTTAGATCAAGGTTAAGTTCTTTATATAAAGTATTCGTAAGGTGGATTCCTTCAAAACCGTAATTTTTAGCTATATTATAAATAAATCTCCATCTATCAGATTCATTTGAGATTTTTTTTATTTTCTCAAAATTTTCAAATCCTATTTCATCCATTGAAAAATACATATTTCACCTAACCTATATTTTATTTTACAACCCAATGACCACCTTTCGAAGAACCTACACGTTCAAGCAATCCTTTTGTTTTGAGAGCTTGAATATGGACCTGCACATAACGCGAAGTTATCCCAACTTCTTTTGCTATTGCTTTTGTGCTAATTTTAGGATTGGCACGCATTAATTCTAAAATTTTTATCTCTGTTGTATTTACAAGATCAAAATTTTCTACGAAGTTTTCTACGAAGTTTTCTACGAAGTTTTCTACGATGTTGGTATTAAATCCAATCATCACTTCATTAGAGCGTATCCTATAAAACGGCTCAGGTTTGCCCCAAAGTTTACAAGATTCAGTAATCTTCTCAATCCCTCGTCCCCACGCTTCAATTTGCCCGGAGCGAAAAAATGTACCAGCTATCAATGGATTGTATGGTTTAGACGTATGAGATACAAATAACTCCTCAACTGTCCAGTTATCGGGTAGTTTACCATCATTGTAAATCAGCACTTTATCAGGGTAAACATGAATATGAATTGGATTTCCAGTACTATAATCTCTGTGAACAATAGCATTTAAAATAGCCTCTCTGAACGCAGAGCGAGGAACTGGATATGATTCTATGCGCTGAAGTCCCTTATAGCTTATAATGCCTTTGAAATATTTTAGATAGACTAAATCTTCAACTTTGTCAGCCATTGTTATCAGCGGACCGTGAATTTCGTCTTGGTAAAGCAGATCAACAGCATTCTCGAAGAAGCCTATTTTCACATATGCTCCTGGAATCCAATTTTCAGGATCTTGGTGAAATAACAGCAATGATGCTCGTTTCATATAGTTACCCTCAATCAGTCGCAAGTTTTTCAAAAGCATTTCATCAGTGATTTCCAAATCCTTTTCTGTCAAACGTCCACTTCCAACAGCTTTGCGACGGAATGCCTTAAAAGCATCACTCTCAAAGTCATCAAACTTCACATATGGAACAGGAACGCCGTCCCATGTTTTACCTTGTCTACGAAGCATAAATTCATCAAGGGCATTACCTGTTAATTCCTGCGTAGTACTACCGGAGCGGATATAATAAACACCATGGTAACTGATAGGAAAAGGATAGGCTCCTACAGCTATTGAAATATATATTTTTCCTTCAGATTCGCACACATCAATATCGACTATTATGGCCATTGCGTTCTTGATTTTATTAGGTAAATCCTCAAGTAATTTCTTTATATTTACAACGATATCTATTTTAAAGTGATAATCACAAGTTCAGGAGGATCAAAAATTCTTGGCAGTGCTTCAATGGAAAGTCCCCTGCTCACTATCATTTTTGTTTTATCGTTAAGGGTATATAAACCACCTGCAAACTTTGGAAACAACCCTTGCTTAGGGGCGATCAATCCATTCATCAAAAAAGGTATCCTAACTTGTCCACCATGAGCATGTCCAGATAAAACCAAGTCATAATCGTAATTTGAATATAAATCATATAGCTCTGGACGATGAGACAACAGTATTTTAACCCCATTAAAATCTTCTTTAGCGCATTCTATTTCTAATTCTTTCAATCTGTCACTGATCGATGGGTAATTTTTAACCTTTGTATCTATATAAGGATCATTGACTCCGGATATTAAGATTTTATTTCCATTTATATCTATTATTTTATATTCATCGTTTAAATAATTAACCCCATAGGATTCTAAACTTTTAATCCTTTCTTCATAATCTTTAGCCATGTATTCGTGATTGCCTGTGCAGTAATAAATCGGAGCAATATCCTTAATTTTTTCCATTAAAATATCTGTTCCCTTGATAGATGCGACATCGTCTATTATATCTCCAGTTAGAAGGATCAAATCTGGCTTTTCTCTTTTAATATCATTGACTAGATCATTGTTAGGGTAAATGGTGCTGTGGGTATCAGAAAGCAATGCTATTTTTATATCCTTATTCATTATTTTATTCGTCTCTATGGAATAGTTGACTACATTTATCCTATTATTGAAAGAAAAATATAAGAAGATAAAAAATAAACACATTAAGCAAATACCTGATATTATATTTAAAATATTGAATTTTTCAAAATCGATCAAAGTTAATATACTTAATATAAAAATTACTAAAATGTAAATATAAAAGTAATTTATTGAGAAGATATATTTACCAGGTATTTCAAAGTCTATATGGGTATAAGTAATGGTCAGCATGAAGATAAATAGCATAATAAAAGCAATCAAACCTGTAAAAAAAACAGGAATTTTTGGCAAAATAAATGCTACGAGATAATAGAACGTCGATGTTAAAAATATGCTGAATAATGATATTTTATTTAATTTATAAAAAAATATGGTCAATAAAATGGAAATTATTTCAAATACTAAATAGAATTTTCTTATATTTTGCATTTTTCTGTATCTCCTGAATAGATATGAAGTTATAATAACAGAAAAATAATCACAATGGAAGTATTTTTGTGAATCTATGATATAATTATAGGAAATTTAATAAAATCGAGGTATCTAAAATGAATGATAACATTGAAATCATTGAAAATGGGATAGTAGTTAAAAATGTTGATAGCTTTGAATTAAAACATGTTTTTGATTGCGGTCAGTGCTTTAGATGGAACAAACAAATCGATAGCAATTATATTGGAATTGCATATAATAAAGTGATAGAGCTTTCTAAAAAAGATGATGACCTTTTTATCTACAATATCGATGAAAAGGAATTTATAGACCTTTGGAGTGATTATTTTGATTTAAAGAGAGATTATTCAAAGATCAAAGAAAAACTGTCCAGTGAAGACGAAATACTCAAAAAAGCCATTCCATTTGGATGTGGAATTAGAATATTAAATCAAGATCCACTTGAAACAATAATTTCTTTTATAATATCCGCAAACAATAGAATACCTATGATAAAAAGGTGCATTGAAAATATATCCAGAAGATTTGGAGAAACTATAGAATATAGAGGAAAGATTTATTATGCATTTCCAAGCATTGATGAATTAAAAGATGCTAAGGAAGAGGATTTTAAGGATTTAGGTGCAGGATTTAGAGCTAAATATATTAAGGATACTGTTTCTAAAATATATAATAAAGAATTCGATATAGATGAAGCAAAAAAAATGGAAGATGAAGAGTGCCATATTAAGTTACAAGAATTATCTGGTGTAGGTGCAAAGGTCTCTGACTGTATAATGCTTTTTTCAATGAAAAAATATTCAGCCTTTCCTGTGGATGTGTGGGTGAAAAGAGCAATGAACGTTTTTTACAATGCTCCGGAGAATATGTCATTAAATAAAATTAGGAAGTTTGCTCAAGAAAGATTTGGAAATAACTCAGGAATAGCTCAACAATATTTATTTTATTATGCAAGAGAAAATAAAATAAAATTATAATAATTTGAGTATTAAGATTGTTTTTTGTGCATAATTACTATGAGGAGAGTTTGAATTTTAAAAAACAGAGGAAATAAGAGTAATCTTCAAATATTTTCTTTAAATTGGCTTTTAATGACTTTTTTTAAACATTATTATCAATTAATACATTTGAATTTACTACTTTATTAAATTAATATAGTAGTATATTAGCACTCGGTATTATTGAGTGCTAATAATGAGAAAATGAGTTTGTATATAAAAATTTAAAATAAAATATAAAGGAGGATTATTATGAAACTAAGACCACTTGGTGACAGAGTAATTTTAAAAAGAATAAATGCAGAAGAGACTACAAAAAGCGGGATAGTCCTTACTCAAAGTGCAAAGGAGAAACCTCAAGAAGCAGAAGTTCTTGCAGTTGGACCTGGATTTGTAGATGGAAAAGAAATAAAGATGGAAGTTAAAGAAGGAGACAGAGTACTGTTCTCTAAATATGGTGGAAATGAAGTTAAAGTAGATGGCGAAGAATACATAATTGCTAAGCAAGATGACATACTCGCTGTTTTAGAAAAGTAATTCAAGGAGGAAAGAATAATGGCTAAAAGTATTATATTTGGAGAAGAAGCTAGAAGAAGCATGCAAAGGGGAGTTGACACCTTAGCTGACACAGTTAAAATAACCTTGGGTCCAAAAGGAAGAAATGTCATTTTAGACAAAAAATTCGGATCACCAGTCATCACAAACGATGGAGTTACAATAGCCCGTGAAATCGAACTGGAAGATAAATACGAAAACATGGGAGCTCAGCTTGTTAAAGAAGTAGCTACAAAGACTAATGATGTTGCTGGTGATGGAACCACAACTGCTACTTTGCTCGCTCAAGCAATCATCAGAGAAGGTCTTAAAAATGTAACTGGTGGAGCAAATCCAATGTTTGTAAAACTAGGTATCAAAATGGCTGTGGATGCAGCTGTAGAAGATATCAAATCTAATTCAAAAAAGATAGATGGAAAAAAAGACATCGCTAGAGTTGCATCTATTTCGGCATCAGACGATGAAATTGGAAATTTGATCTCAGATGCCATGGAAAAAGTAGGAACTGAAGGCGTTATAACAGTAGAAGAATCAAAAACTATGAATACAGAACTCGATTTAGTTGAAGGTATGCAATTCGATAGAGGATATGTAAGCGCATATATGGTAACAGATACAGAAAAGATGGAAGCAGTTTTAGAAGAGCCTGTTATTTTAATCACAGATAAAAAGATCTCATCCATTCAAGAACTCTTACCAGTACTTGAGCAAGTAGTTCAACAAGGAAAGAAGCTTTTAATCATAGCAGAAGACATTGAAGGAGACGCATTAGCAAACCTTCTCTTAAATAAAATCAGAGGAGTTTTCATTTGTGTTGCAGTTAAAGCACCAGGTTTTGGAGATAGAAGAAAAGAGATGCTTCAAGATATAGCCATACTTACAGGTGGAGAAGTTATCACTGAAGAGCTTGGAAAAGATCTTAAAGATGTTAAAATAAATATGCTTGGGAAAGCAGCTAGTGTTAAAGTGACTAAGGAAAATACCACAATAGTAAATGGAGCTGGAGATAAGGATGAAATATCTGCAAGGGTTTCTCAAATAAAAGCTCAAATAGTTGAAACCACATCAGATTTTGATAAAGAAAAATTGCAAGAAAGACTCGCTAAGCTTTCAGGCGGTGTCGCTGTAATAAAAGTTGGTGCTGCTACAGAAACTGAATTAAAAGAAAAGAAATTGAGAATGGAAGATGCTCTTGCTGCAACAAAAGCTGCTGTTGAAGAAGGCATAGTTCCTGGTGGTGGAACTGTTTATATCTCTGCTATAAATGAAGTTGCAAAATTATCTTCAGATAATTTCGACATTCAAGTGGGAATAAATATAGTTAAGAAGGCTTTAGAAGAACCTTCAAAACAAATAGCATTGAATTCTGGAGAGGAAGGCGCAGTTGTAATAGAAGAGATTAAAAAAGCTAAAAAAGGCGTTGGATATGATGCTATAACAGGAAAATATGTAGATATGTTAGAAGCAGGTATCGTTGACCCTACTAAAGTTACAAGGGTAGCACTCCAAAACGCTGCATCTATAGCAGCAATATTCTTAACAACTGAAGTTTCAGTAAGTGAAATACCAGAAAAGAATCCACCACCTCCAATGGGCGGCGGAGCTGGAATGGACGGAATGTATTAAAAAATTAAGCAAGGTTTTATGCCTTGCTTTTTTAATTAATTTTATCATCGAGAGCTTTTATATCTTCAATAGAAGTATTGATGAATTTAACTCCGTTATTAAAATCATCCAAGTTTTTAGTTTGACAGGATAAATTAAAATTATCAAGCCCATTATTTAAATTTAATATGACCGTATCATAACTTTTTTTAAGCTCTTGTTTATCATCAGGAAAGCTTATATTAGTCGTTTTATTGATTGATGAACTCATCTCTAGTATTTTTGCTTTAAAGTCTGATACCCATTTTTCATCGTCAAAATTTGATGTTTTAATAAAATCATTTAAATTGGTAATATTTACTGCGATAGTCTGAAGAGATTCACTCAAACTGTCTAAGTATTCTACATTGGTATCGACTATTGCATTTTTATTTGTACAAGATAAAGCAGTAAAGACGAGCATTAAAATTGATATGTAAGTTACAAATTTTCTCATATGTTTTCCTCCAAAATATTTTAACTTTAGCTTTTTTTAATTATTTGCTTTAGCGAATCGTAAAAAACCACTGAAAGGCAGATTAATAAAACTAATAATATGGTAGAGAATAAAGTACCTAATAGCCCTAAGTTGCCGCCACTATAAATAGTATAATCGCTCAAAGTGTTGTGAATTAAGTTATATTGGTCTTTAAAATTTAAAATTGGATAACCATATACTAATGTCCCCACTAAATTGAAGGCAATTAAGTAAAAAACGTTTAAGTAGATATTATCCGAAATACAGGTTACAATTCTAAAGAATATTGCCATAAGGATAAAATTTAAAATCAGGAGAAAGTTTAGACCCCACATAGTAACAACAAATAAAATAGACGATAAAAGTAAAATAATATTTAAAAAAACATATCTTTTTAGTTTGTCTTCAATAAAGTTTAGCTTTTGCCAGAAAAAAACTGGAATTATGCCTCTAAATAAATATTCATGAATATAAGCAAAAATTATCACATTGGTTAAAGACATTAAGAATAATCTAAATGTGTAAATAGCACTTGTTTGTTCTGTGATGTTTCTATTTCCTATTGTATGAACTATGGAGGATATTATCAAAGATGAAATAAATCCTAATGCAAAAATCATTAATACAGTTAGATAATTTGTTTTGATGAAATTTAGAGCAGAAATTCTATGTAAATTTCTATCCCTCATGAGCACTAAGACAAACATAAATGCTACAATTAATGTTAAAAAATAAAATAAATTTGTATAGAAATAAATATCAACATAACCACTTATTATCTTAATGAACTCATTCCAATATGTTGTATATTGCTCAAGAATTCTATTTGGCGCATCCATTGCAGGAGATAATATATTGTTGTACACTGATGTTATGATTTGATTTAAATTTTCTCTATTTCTAAATAATAATATGAAGTTAAAACCTAAGATATTGAGTAAAGATATAAATTTTCCAATAAGAATTGCTATAATAGGACTTAAAAAAACTATTATAATATTGGAATCACGGCATCTTGTGCTCTCTGTTTTTTCAAAAAAATCAATTTCATTGGAAATAATATAAGTAGGTTCTATTCTTCTAAATGAGCCATTAGTAATATTTGCCATAAATGCCTCCATAAAGGTTTTTTTGTTATTATAACACAAATATTTTATTTATAATAGATGGGGATAAAACGTTTATTCGTTAAATACTCTTCTTTACTATAATATTGAAAGGAAAGATAAAAGATGATAAACTATGAAAAATATTGTTTGGATAATGGTTTTAATATAATAAGCGTATATAGACCATCTAATCTTATAAGCATCAATTTTTGTACTAAAATAGGTACTATTTTTGAAAACAAAAAAAATAAAGGTATTTGCCATTTTATTGAACATATGTTATTCAAAGGTACAAAAAAATATACCAATGATGAAATTAATTTTTTATTTGAAAGTTTAGGTGGGAGCTATAACGCTTATACAGACTTAAATTCTACAGTTATAACTTTAACTGCACTTACTGAAGAATTTAGCAATTGCTTAAATGTTTTAAGTGAAGTCATCTTAAATTCAATATTTCCAAGTGATGAATTTGAAAAGGAAAGAATGGTAATATTAAATGAAATTAGAATGGTCAATGATGATATTGAAGAGCTTAGTTATTTAAAGTTGATGGAAAAAGCTTTTATAAAGCCATCTTTAAAATATGATATTTTGGGTTTAAAAGAAAATATTAAAAATTTTAACAGAGAAGATGTTTATGATTTTTACAAAAAAAATTATGTTCCAAACAATTCCCACTTAGTTATAGTATCAAGCTTAAGCCACGATGAAGTGTTTAATGAAGTTAAAAGGTGCTTCAATGAATGGAAATATGAATGTTATAAAAGCCCTAAATTCATATATGAAAAAAATAAAGAAGGTATTTTCATTGAAAATAAGATAAAATTTGAACAAGGGACTCTATGCTATTTATTTTCTGTAAATGGTATAACTAAGAAAGAAGAATTAGCTCTTAGAATGATAATTCATAAGCTTGGAGGGGGATTTACTTCAGATCTTGTAAAGGAACTTAGGGAGAAGAAAGGACTTGTTTATGATGTTTATGCCGAATACCAGAGCAATAAATATATAAAGATGATTTTTATATATGCTTCATTAGATAAGGATAAAATGGATGAAACTAAATCTATAATCGATAAATGCATAGATAATGTTACAAATGACTATATGTATATAAATGAATCTGATTTGCATATAATAACAAAGATATTAAAGACATCGATGATATCGAATATAGAAGACGTTGAAACCCTCTGTTCGCTCATAAATCAAGAGATACTTGAAGAATGCGATATAGGTTCTTTTATAAATGAGATTGAAGAAGTGAAGGAAATAGATTTAAAATTTATTGTAGATGTCGCTAGAAAATATTTGAAAGGAGCTACTGTTCAATTATTGAAATGAACACTGTGATCAGCATTGATAAGCTAAATAAAAATAAATATAGAGTAGGATTTGATTCTCGAGAAGCAATTTTTTTAAGCGAGGAAACAATATACTCAAACAATATAACAAAAGATACGAGTTTTACCATAGAAGAGATTGAAAAAATTATAGAGTGTGATGATTATATAGTTTGTAAAAATTATGCTTTTAATTTGATGGGAAGATTCTCCAAGACTAAAAAGGAACTTTTAGAAAGACTGGTTTCAAAAGGTCATAGTGATTTAAACATTAAAAAAGTGATTGATTTACTTGAAAGCTATGGATTAATTGATGATAAAAGCTTTGCAAGAAATTATGTGATGTCTAAATTGCATAAAGAAAGCAAAGAAAAGATCATATTTGAATTATCTTTTAAAGGCATCGATAAGGAAATTATAACAGAGGTGCTTAACGAACTTGTAGAAGAGAATGAGGATGTTTTTTCTGATTCTCTCATGAAAATAGCACAAAAGAAATACTCAGAGCTTAAGCTTAAGGAAGATGATACGAAAATATTAAAGGAAAAATTGTATTCTTATTTGACTAGAAAGGGATTTAAGTGGGATGAAATTAAATCCTGTGTGAATAAAATTATGGATTAAACAAAAACAAGGAGCTTCTGTAAAGAGGATACTTATATGAGCCTCTTTACATAGCTTTTTTAACTTTTTTTAAAATTGAATTGATAGCTTTTTCGCACTCAATATCTGAATTGTCTAATGACCAAGAGTAATTAAAGTATATCAATGCTTTTTTATAGTCTTTAATCATGTTGAAGCAATAACCAAGGTTGAAAAGATATTTAGGATCGATCCTGTGCTTTAATGCTTCTTTTAAGCTCCCTATTGCTTCATTAAATTCATTTAATTTTATATGACAAACTGCAGCATTGTATAATGCGCAAGCTTGATTTTCTCCTTTTTCTATAGATCTTTTATAAAGTGCTATGGCTTTTCTATAATCTTTGATACTATACATTTCATTAGCTTGACGGAAATATTTCATATAATGATCCTCCTACTTGATATACTGTTAAAAATATAGCCTTTTTGATAAAATAATATTCACTTTTTACCCTTATTCTTTTTATTTTTGTTCTTAATTCATATTATGGTTTTATGCTGCTCATGGTTAATGTTTTAATAAAGAAATATTATTTTTTTGTAAGAGTTATTATATTATGAAATATATTAAAAACTTCACGAAATTATTGACATTGATATGTAATATTCTTCTTTGATGCAGATGAAAACTCTGTTTTTATTTTTAGGCATATTATAATTTTAAATTATATATACTTTAATTTGAAAACTCAATCCTTTCTTGTTGTGAATTAACAATTAATTTCGACAATGTTTGTATATTAAAGTATTAATTTATTTTAAAGATTCTTTCACCAAATACTTGCCCATAGGATATTATAAGATAGATTATTATACTTTCAAAAATTTTATCTAATAGTAATTGATTTTAATATGTTGATAAATTCACTGCACTATTATATAATAGCAGTAAATTTATCTAAAGGAGCGATTATCTTGAGCGAAGCCATTCAAAAAATCGAAAATATGATACAATCGAATAACGGAGTTATAACTGCTGCCGAGGTTCGCTCTGCTGGGATTTCACCCTATTATCTTTCAAAGTTGGTAAATGATGGTAGGTTGAACCGATTAGATCGAGGGCTTTATGCTTCTCCCAGTGTTTATGTAGATGAAATGTTTGAACTGTTTTCAAAAAATAGATTCATTGTTTTTTCGCACCTTTCCGCACTATATCTGCATGAACTTACCGACCGAACGCCACTGAAAATGTTCATCACCGTACCACGTAGCAAAAATGTCAGTAAGCTTCTGCAGTCTGGTATTATTGATATAAAACGGAGTAATGAGCAAACGCATGAATTAGGATTGATTCAAGTGCCTTCGCCGTCTGGTTTTCTGATTCCCACATATGATATTGAACGGACAGTCTGTGATGTTGTAAAAGCAAAAAAACAAACCGATCCGCAAATCTTCGCCGATGCACTGAAAAACTATGCCAAACACAAAGATAAAAATCTGACTCTACTTTCGAAATATGCCAAAATCCTGAAAACGGACAGTCTGCTTCGCCCATATTTGGAGGTGCTGTTATGAAAAACTCAATGCAATTAAAGGCTATAATCAAGAACATCTCAAAGGAAAAGGGTATCGTTCCACAGGCTCTTATGCAAAACTATATGCTAGAACGACTATTGGAGCGAATTTCCGTATCAAACTATAAGGATAAATTTATTCTAAAAGGCGGTATGCTAATTGCTGCAATGATCGGACTTGACAGTCGCACTACCATGGATATGGATGCGACCTTGCGAGGAATGCAGCTGACAGAAGAAACTATACGAAATGCTCTCTCACATATTTTATCTCTTGATTTAGGCGATAACATAACTTTCATTCTGAAAAGCATTGCGCCCATTAGGGAAGATGACATTTACGGAGGTTACCGTGCTTCGATTTCTGCCATTTTTGATACTATAAAAACTGCACTGAAAATCGACCTTACCGCAGGCGACAAAATTACGCCAAAGGAGATTTCCTATCGGTTTGCACTGATGTTTGAGGATAGAAGCATTGATGTCTTAGCATATAATTTGGAAACGGTGCTTGCCGAAAAATATGAAACCATTCTTCGTCGTTCTACTATGAACACACGTATGCGTGACTTTTATGATATCTATATCCTGATGAATTTTCAATTGCAAAATATTAATGGTTCTCTGCTTAAAAAAGCCGTCCATGCAACTGCTGCTTCAAGGGAAAGCACTGCTGTGTTGTCAGATGTTGACACGATTTTGAATCTGCTTTCCGATGACGAAGCGATGAAATCAGCATGGGCGTTGTATCAAAGAGATTTTTCCTATGCAAAGAGTATTATTTGGTCTGATATAATTAAATCTCTTCGCTTGATGAGCGATTTGATCTCATAAAAATAAATTTTGCCATTTATCAATTTTTACATATTGATAAATGGCATCTATATTTTTATACATTCCTTATTTTTTATACATAAGCTCGTAATACTCATCGAGCATTCTTCTCACGCTAAAATATTCTTTAGTAGAATTTATTGATTCCTTCATCATATCTTTCCATTTATACTTATCGTCGTAATAAGTTGGAATGACTTCATTGAATAAAACTTCATAAAAGCATTCTAGATCGTGTTTATCCTGTTCTAAAACGTCATCTGATTCAAAACCATCACCAAATTGCCATCCGTTTATCCCATACTTACATGCTTCAGGCCACCATCCATCTAATATGCTAAAGTTTAAAACGCCATTCATAGCTGCTTTCATTCCAGAAGTACCGCTGGCTTCTTGAGGTCTTCTTGGATTATTTAGCCAAACATCGGCTCCTTGAGTCAACATTTTGCCTATCTCCATATCGTAGTTTTCTAAGAATA
>JGI20166J26741_11458141_pt1 | contig 13367 bp, 16 predicted proteins | sample TergutCu122P5_FD_26741 | JGI IMG/M metagenome (IMG submission 26741)
TTATAATATATCACGATAAATATATAAAAATCAATAAGCGGGCGAGCATTGCTCGCCCCTACATATATGTATATTTTAAATCGGCTGTGAATTGTAACTGCACTTAAAATTTCTCGAAATAAATAACGGATTTTGGCTTGAAAAGTTTCAATATATATGATATATTAATGCCTAGGACATCTTAAAATAAATAAGAAAGGGGCAAATAAAAATGAAAAAAGTTTTGACTTTATCTGCACTAATGATTGCTGCAATAGTTTTACTGGCAGGATGTACAAATCCATTCAGTAAAAACAGCAATTCTACAAATGATGCAAATACTGCTGCAAATGAGGTATCACATGAAGTTACTCTACTAAATGGCTACACAACATATAACGGAGATACGTACAGTGTGAATTATCCAAGTGATTGGACTACAGAAGAAACAACATCTGCAGGTTCACCAATGACAGAATTCTTCTCACCAGCAAAAACATCAACAGTTAATGTAGTCTCAGTGCAGTCAGCAGTTTCATTTACTTTGGATGCATACAAAGACGAAGTTGTTAATCAGATTCAGAGTTCAGATACAAAGGTAAACAATGTAGAAAAAGTTACTGTCAACGGATATGATGCATACAGAATTGCTTATGATATGAATACAGGGACATCAACAGTTACTATTAAACAAACATTGCTTGTACATGGAAAAAATTCATATGCAATTACTTTCGCTGGATTAGACACTGATGAAGCAGTATATCAAAATATGGAAAACAGTTTTGTAATGAAGTAAAATTGATGCAAAAAAAAAGAAAAATGCAGAATGCATTTTTCTTTTTTTTTTTGGCATAATATTTATATCAAACAAAAAGGAGGAAATTTTAAAATGAAAAAGATATTTTTAATGGTAGCATTTTTTACAATATTATTTATGGCAATACTTCCATTACATGTAAATGCAGCAGCTATATCTCCGGCAGTAACTCTGGATAAAACAGTTGTAAGCCCGGGACAGACTGTAACTATAACAATTAATATGGGGCAGCCTTTAGGAGCATATACATTTGATATTGACTTCGATACTGCTTTATTTGATTATGTAAGCTCAACAGGTGTCACAAAAGACAGCGTCACGGCAGGGGTTTATACAGGATTGTATGTTGATAGTACGGGGGGGAGCAACCCAAGTTCAGTCATGACAGTAACATTTACAGCAAAAGCGGTTACTGCATCAAATCCGACTCAGTTTTCTATAACAGCGAGTGGGCTTGGAAGTCCAGATGCAAAAATTTTATATGATGATATAACAACACCAATTGTAAAAGATGTTTTAGTAGAGCCTGCATATGACCCTTATGTAATTGCAGTAAGCCAGCCGGCCAATATAGAGGCAAATAAAGAGACACCTATAGATGTAACAATTTCATCAGCCATGGGCAGAAATTATGACCATTTAAGATTAGTGGCTCAGGTTACAACCCCTGCAGGAGCAACAATGAAATTATTAGGGACAAACAGTAGCGGAGTGGAAAGTGATGTTATACTAAGCGGATGGGGAGACCCAGTTACCGGATTCGCCCTCGGCGGAGGAGCAGTAAATCAGTTGTATAATTTCAGGGGACTGTTTAGTGCAAACGGAACATATACACTAAAACTGGATTTGATAGATAGAGATCATTCAGATGCAGTAGTTGCAACTAAAACAGTAACATTTACAGTAGGTCCAATAGCAGCTAAACCAACAAAGCTGCCAAAAACAGGTTCAAGTTTCTATCTATATGCTGGAGTAATATTAGTAGTATTGATAATAGCATATGCCACAGTTAATAGAAGAGATAGATGAAGATAAAAAAAATATTAAGATTCTGTATCACTATAATTATATTATTCGTGATATGCTATGTTATCTATATCCTTGTAAATGATTCGTATGATGACAGAAACATTGCATTAAAAGAAAAGAATGTTGTAATAAATAATATTGTAGGGGCAGATTCCATATCTGCCCAAGACAATATCATTGTAACGCAGCCAGCCGAGAGAGAATTAAAATATATTAAAAAATTTAAAAGTTATGATGTAATTGCAGAATTAAAAATTCCAAAAATAAAATTAGATATAAATATATTAGAGCAATATAGTGCAGATGCATTAAATGTATCTGCAACTAAATTTTATGGTCCGAACCCGAATGAAGTGGGGAACTTATGTATTTCCGGACATAACTACAACAGCAAAATGTTTAAGAATTTAAGCAGATTATCAAATGGAGATGAAATAAGTTTAACTGATGGATATAACGAAACTATAAAATATACAGTATACGATATTTACAAAGTAAGTCCGGATGACACAAGATGTCTGTCTCAAGACACAGAAGGAAGAAGAGAGGTGACACTCATTACATGCACGGCAGATTCCAAAGAAAGAATCATAGTCAAGGCAAAAGAAGGATAGGCGAACAGGCGAACAGGCGAACAAAAGTGAACCGTCCCCAAATGTTCGCCTACATATGAGAATTAAAAGAATATTATTTATTTTTGTATTGTTTTTTTGTATTAAAAATGTGTCATATGGTTCATACCTTGCAAGCGGGATTCAGAATTTTCCGGCAGGTTATCAGCCGTATTTGCTGGAGCTGCAGAAAACCCATCCAAACTGGAGTTATGTGGCATTATATACAGGACTGGACTGGAAATATGTGATTGATAATCAGAATGTGTTCGGGAAAAATTTAGTGCCTAAATCTTATTCAGACAGATGGAAAAACACCAAGCCAGGTGAGTATAATGTGGAAGTAGACGCAGGCTGGGTGGACAGCTCCAGACAGTCATTGGAATACACAATGGATCCGAGAAATTTTTTGAATGAAGTAAGATTATTTCAATTTGAAACTTTATCATATGAACCTTCAGTAACAACATTAAACGGAATAGAAAAAATATTGTACGGGACAGAATTCTACAGCAGAATTGTAGAATATATGAGCAGTAGCCGGCACAAATATAGTTACAAATAAAACATATTCAGACTTAATAATGCAGGCAGGAATTACATCAAGTGTAAGCCCATATCATTTAGCAGCAAGAATAAAGCAGGAAGTGGGTCCTTTTTTGTCGCATAATTCAATAAGCGGAACGGTTTCAGGGTATGAAGGTTTGTACAATTTCTATAACATAGGTGCAACCAGTGACCCTAATTATATGCAGGTAATCAAAAATGGGCTGCAGTATGCAAAAGACGGAAAAGGTGCAAGCCAGACTACTAAAGACAGATACTTAATTCCATGGGATACAAAGGAGAAAGGCACTACAGGAGGTGCAGTTTTCATAGGTTCAAGCTATATAAATGTTGGGCAGAACACTGTATATCTGCAAAAATTTGATGTAAATGATGCCCGCTCAAGCCTACTCTTCTGGCATCAATATATGACAAATGTGCTTGCACCATACAGTGAATCTAAAATTGTGTATACAGGCTACAGCAATAGCGGGCTTTTAGCTGCTCCCATGTCGTTTATTATTCCGGTGTATAACAATATGCCTGCTATAGCAGCAGACAGCCCTAATATTGCTCCATCAGATTTTACAGATGACAGCACAAAAATGTATCCTAATGTATCTACAACCTTAAATGTGAGAACAGGTCCGGGAACATCTTATGAAGTTATAACTACTTTGACGAAAAATGATACACTTACAAGAATAAAGAAGGGAAATCAGGCTGGAGATTTGTGGGATAAAGTAATACTTTCAAATGGGATAGTTCGGGTATGTGTTCCAGAGTTATCTTCTGCCGGTTCCGGATACAAAGCCTCCTGATATTCCTCAAAATCCTGAAGAACCAATCGAAGATACAAATTCAGGAGAAAGTGCAGCACAAGAAAATCCGGAGGATGTATTTGACCCGAGTTTAAAGATAGACGGAAGCATTATTACAGGCTTGAACTATCTGGATACAAGTGTCAAAACGATGAAAACTAAAATAACCACAGATTATGCAGTAGAATTTTATAATTATAAAGGAGAGATTTTAAGTGATGCAGAAAATCTAGGCACAGGCTCAAAAATAATATTCAGGGATACTGATAATAATATTGCTGCAGAATATAATATAGTATTATACGGAGATGTAAACCGGTGATGGAAAAATAAACAGTGTAGATTTATTAATGCTGCAAAGGCATATACTGAAAATAGAGCCTTTTACAGGACTGTTCTTAAAGTCAGGAAATATCATGAAAAACGGCAAAACCCCGTCATCTGTGGATTCACTAAAGATACAGAGACACATTTTGAAGCTGGAGACGATTGTACAATAGAATTAATTTAGGAATTTAGGAATGTAGGAATGAAATTTCGCTTTGCTCAAATTCTAAAATTAAAAATTTTAAATCAAGAAATCCGACGAAGGAGGATTTCAACTATCATTCTTACATTCCTACATTCTTACATTCTTACATTAAAGGAGAGGTTATGTCAAAAAGAAATATTTTAATATTATTTATATTTTTATTAATTCTATTAATTCCATATAAAGTTTTTGCAGCAGGAAATGTATCAGTAGTTTCAAGCAAGAGCAGTGTAATAAGTGGAGAAGAGTTTGAGGAATCAGTTGATTTATCAGGAGTGCCCGCATGTGCTTTTCAGCTCGAATTATCATTTGACGGAAATAAACTTGAGTATATATCTGGTCCGGAAAATTCTAATATGGTGAGCAATACTGCATTGTATACATGGGTAGACAGTACAGGAGGAAGCAGCCCGATCAAAGATGGAACAGCAGTTACGTTTAAATTCAAGGCAAAAGCTGCTGGAGAAGCGGTATTTGGAATAAAAGGCATGTTTTTTGATAAAGATTCAAACGAAATTATGCCTGTATATAAAGGAGGAAGTGTTACAATATCAAATACTGCAGGAGCAGGACCTATGCCGGCTAAGCAAAGCACAGACCCATCTAATGCTTATCTGGGAGTAATGCGACTTGGAGTAGAAGGAATAAGCCCGGACTTTGACAAAAATATAACCGAATATAATCTGATAATCGGGACAGATGTATCAGATTTGAATATAACAGCCCTGCCGGAAAACCCGGAAAGCAGGGTAAATATCTATGGAGATAAAGGATTAAAAACAGGACTTAATAAGGTTCAAATAGAAGTAATATCAAAAGATGGAAGTCAAAAAAGGACATACACTGTAAATGTAACAAAAACAGGAGAACCTGCAAAAGCAAATGCAGACCTGCAGATGCTGTCTGTAGAAAATTTTAATATAACACCCAATTTTTCTGCAGGGATAATGTTATATAAAGCAAGTGTGCCAAGCAATGTGGAAAAAGTTAACGTATTTGCAGCAGCAGAAAGCATAAATGCAAATGTAAAAATTACAGGTGCAGGTCTTGTGTCCGCTCGGACAGGGAGACATATTAAAAACTGGCGATAATACCATAAATATTAAAGTGACTGCTGAAGACGGGATAACTACAAAGATTTATATTTTAACCGTTCACAGGCAGACAGCGGAAGAAGATGAAAAAATGGCAGCAGAAGAATCAAATAATGAAAAAGAATTGGAGCTTGCATATGAGCAGGCAAATGCTGAACGTTTATCAGAAACTGAGCAGGTGCAAAGCAAAACGAATTGGTGGAAGGTGGCACTTGCTGCACTAGCAGCAACAGCAGCGGCTGCAGTAGCTGGGGCTGTTGTTATTGTGAAAAAGAAAATGTAGGCAAAAATCTATCTTGTAATTACTTTTTGATTATAGTACAATACAATAAAGAAATCAAGGAGGAATAATTATGGTTAGACAAATTATAAAAATCGATGAAGAAAAATGCAATGGATGTGGAGCGTGTGCTACAGCTTGCCATGAAGGAGCAATTGAAATAATAGATGGCAAAGCAAAATTAATAAGAGATGACTACTGTGATGGACTGGGGAACTGCCTTCCTGCATGCCCTACAGGGGCGATAACATTTGAGAATAGAGAGGCAGCAGAATATGATGAAAAGGCAGTTCAAGCGAAAAATGCTAAAGTACCTGATTTACCTTGTGGATGCCCTGGAACGCAGTCAAGAGTGATTGAGAAGAAAAATGATAATGTAGGGGTTGATGCCCACTTAGGCCCAATAAATGCAGACCTAAAATCAGAGCTGAATCAATGGCCTGTGCAAATCAAATTAGTTCCAATAAATGCACCATATTTTGATAACGCAAATCTGCTAATTGCAGCAGATTGTACAGCATATGCCTATGCGAATTTTCATGACAGGTTTATAAAAGGAAGAATAGCTTTAATTGGATGTCCAAAACTAGATGACACAGATTATTCGGAAAAACTTACAGAAATATTAAAAAATAATAATATAAAAAGCATTACCATTGTTAAAATGGAAGTGCCATGCTGCAACGGAATTTTAGCATATGCAAAAGAGGCGATGCAGAATTCAGGGAAGATGATACCATGGCAGGTACACACAATTTCTGTAGATGGGGAGATCTTAGATTGAAGATATTTGGCGATCTGCTTCGGCAATACTACGAAAAAATTTTTTCAACGTATCTTTATACAGTTTCAAAAATTTTTTCTTGATTGCCTAGCATTTCATCCAAATCTTTTCAATCTTATAATAAAATAGTGTAGGAGAATATAATGAATGAATTAACAAAGCAAAAGGGAATCCTTTTAGAACAATTAATAGACATCATGAAAAAGGCGATAGAAGAAGGCAGGACAAGAGAAGTAGATAAAATAATAATAGAGGGACTGGCTGTTATAGAAACAAATACAGATGACAATATATCAGGATTTATACATGAAGTAGAAGAAGCATCAAATAGATTTAATCCGGGATGCCAGTTTTGTGAGCATAAATGTACAGACTGGGATAAGTTCAGAGTAGAAAATATGTACGAACAGGAAAGCAAAGATGTAAAGCTGGAACTAATAAGTTATGGCGGAAAAATAGCAGCACATATGGTAAAAAGCAATAAAGCAAGTGAAAAGCTGGTCAGCTTTTTATATAAAATATTGGGTATAGTCAGTAGAAATGTAGACAAGAGCGAGGTCTATGAATATGTGCGGGGAGTGCAAAGATATTATGAAGGAGTGCAAGTAATCACACAAATTGTTTACATAATTTGACTTTTTGCTAGAAATTTGATATACTATTGTTGTTATACAAAAGAGAAGAATATTTTAAATATTGCTTCCTTTTTTATGGGGAAATTAAGGACGTTGAACTGAAATGAAAAAATATAACAAAGTAAAACTAATTGTATTATTTTTTATACTATGTATTTCTATAGTGTTTTTTGGAAATAGAGTTGTATATGCAGCGGCATATTACAGGGACAATGCAGATTTGCAAAATAATGCAAAAACAGATATTTTATCCGGACAAATAGGCAGCCAGAAAGAGGCAGCAGAGGCTGCCGGCAGTCAGTTACTATCAAGCGATGAACAGGAAGTTTTTGATTTAGTTAATAAAGAACGAGAAAAAGCAAATCTTCCTCCATTGGTAATAGATGCAAATCTGCAGAAAATAGTTGAACTTAAGGCAGAAGACATGGTTTCCAATAATTATTTTTCTCATCAGTCAGCAGTATATGGGTCTGCATTTGATATGATGAAAGATGGTAACATCTGGTATAGAAAAGCAGGAGAAAATCTTGCGGGAAATATAAACAATAAAACGGCAGTATCATTATGGATAAATTCTAAATCTCATAGGGATAATATATTATGGCGGAGGGTATCAGAATACGGGGATTGCAGTAGTTAAAAGCCAAAAATACGGCAAGATATTTGTTCAAATGTTTACACAGGAATAATTCATTTTTGTCCTAAACTATTGACATAAACAGCAGGTATTGATATTATTTGAACAGATAGTTTGTATGGGCAGGTTAGGTCTATGTGAGGGAGATTTAAAATGAAAAAAAGTTTTTTATTTTTTATAATTTCTGTTATTTTATTTATTCCGGTATCTGTTAATGCTGCAAGCAGTTATAATATTACAGCTCAATATACCAACACTATAAAATTAACAGCTCCAAATGAACCAATATTCGGAATACAGAATTTGAATCCTGGTGATAGAATAGAAAGGGATATAAATATAACGAATACAGGAAATAATCCTGTAAAGATGTATTTGGCCGGGATTGAGCCTGCAAATGAAAACAGCAAATTCTTACTTCAGAAAATATCTTTTGAAATTTATTATGGAAATACTTTGCTTAAAAAAGGCAGTTATGACCAGATAAATAATGTATTTCTTGGAGAAATAAGTGGAAAAGAGACCAGTATATATATGCTTGTTCTATATTTTGATTCCAGTGCGGGTAATGAATATCAGGGAAAGACATTTAATGTAAATGTTACTTTTTTAGGAAGAGATCCAAGTTATGTTGAGCCGGAAAAACCTATTGTTCCAGAAACTCCTCAGGCACCAAGTGAAAACAACAACAATACTTTTGCGGCTAATGAAGCAGCTGCAGGAACAGTTACAGGGGCAGCTAATGGAGCTTCTTCAGGGACATCACCTAAAAATAATAATGGTTATGATACTGCTGTAGCTGGAGAAACAGATTTGCAAAATACCAGCAGCATATGGGGAAGCCTTACTACGCGTGCGGGCGGAGGATATGACTGCTGCTGCAATCCGTGGCCATGGCCTCCATGGTGTGAATGCTGGTGGCATTGGGTAATAATATTAATACTTTTGATATTGGCAATATTACAAAGAAGACGTATACACAAGCTTAGAAAGATGCTGGACGAAGCAGATGATAAAATAGACGATTGTACTTACGGAAAACTGGAACTAGAAAACAAAATAAATGATATGACTAAAAAAAATGCTGAATTGGAAAAAAGAATAAATGATACAGGTGAAGAGAAAACTGAAAAAAATATAAAGAAACAGGCAGCCATAACAAAAGTGAATACAAATAGAAAGAAGAAGATTTAAGATGTCTTCTTCTTTTTAACTTCTGGAATAATTATTTCTTTTTTTCTTTCATTTCTGCAATTTGTCTTTGGTCTTACAGCATTTAGATGTTCATACACAGCAGAAAAATTAATATCTGAGCCATTTCCGGCTACAATTTCTATGTCTTTATTATCAGGTTTGTTATCATCATTCTCACTATTCATATTGATAAGCCTCCTTGCAATAATTCTATCATATTTGAATATAAAGTACAACATAAATTTTAAATATTGACAAGAGGTCATCAATTGTAATAATATATGCATGAGGGGTTGTAATGTGGAAAACGATAGACTAAAAGGAGCAGTAGAAGCAATATTATTTGCAAGCGGAAGAGTAGTTGAAATTAAAGAATTAATGATTATGTTCGGCCTTCCATATGAAGACATAGATAATATGCTGCAAAGCATGAAAGCAGAGCTTGAACATCAGGAGAGAGGGATGGAATTAATCAAAATAGGAAACGGGTATCAGCTGTGTACAAAAAAAGAGTATTATGAGTATATTTATCCTATATTTGATAATAGAAACAGACCGAATTTATCTAATGCAGGACTGGAAACATTATCAATTATTGCATATAATCCCAGAATTACAAGAAGCGAAATAGAACAGATAAGAGGAGTAAACTCAGACAGTAGTCTATACAGATTACTGGAATACGGCTTAATTGAAGAAGCTGGAAAACTGGACATGCCACGGCAGACCGATGTCATATAAGACTGCAGACGAATTCTTGAAAACATTCGGCATATCATCATTAGATGAATTGCCTGAGCTGCCGGAGTATAGGATTGATGAGAATGAACAGATTGTCATGGACAATGTAGGAATTTAGGAATGTAAGAATGTAAGAATGCAGGGGTGGGGTTGGTAACTCGTGACCAGTGAGAAAGACTTAAGCTCCACCAGTCTCATTCAAAAATAAATTATAACAGGAGAGGAAAATAAAAATGCATAATAACGAGAAAGAATTTGTTAAGGAAATTACAAATATAGAGGAAAACTTTGCTAACTGGTATACAGATATAGTCTTGAAGGCGGATTTGGCGGATTACACAGATGTAAAGGGATTTATAGCAATAAAGCCGTATGGTTTTGCTATATGGGAAAATATTAAAGAATATGCAGATAATAAATTTAAACAGGCTGGAGTGGAAAATATATACTTACCATTACTGATACCGGAAGGGTTATTAAACAAGGAAAAAGAGCATGTTGAAGGATTTGCACCAGAAGTGGCATGGGTGACCAGACGGAGGGCAGGAAGAATTGGAAGAAAGGCTTTGCATACGTCCTACGTCAGAGACTATGTTTTCTGTACTTTATTCAAAATGGGTAAATTCATGGAGAGATTTGCCTAAAATATACAATCAATGGTGCAGTGTTTTAAGATGGGAAAAAGAAACAAGACCATTTTTGAGGTCCAGAGAATTCTTGTGGCAGGAAGGGCATACTGTGCATGCATCAGAAGAAGAAGCAAGGCAGCTTACTTTAAAAATACTTGATATATATGGAGAAATTATAGAAGAGCTTCTGGCAGTGCCTGTAATTAAAGGAATCAAAACAGAAAAAGAAAAATTTGCAGGAGCAGTAAACACATATACTGTTGAAACTTTAATGCATGACGGAAAAGCGCTGCAAGCAGGGACATCACACTATTTCGGGCAAAACTTCAGCATACCTTTCAATATAAAATTTCAAAATAAAGAAGGCAAAGAAGAATATGCATATCAAACATCATGGGGAATATCAACAAGGCTGATTGGTGCGGTTATAATGGCACATGGAGATAACAGAGGACTCAAACTGCCGCCGAAAGTAGCTCCTATTCAGGCTGTTATTGTACCGGTTGCAAGTCATAAAGAAGGGGTTATAGAAAAAGCTGAAGAATTATATAAAAATTTAAGCAAAGAATATAGAATAAAATTGGATTTAAGAGATAACTGCACACCTGGGTACAAATTTAATGACTGGGAAATGAGAGGAGTGCCGGTTAGAATTGAAATAGGACCAAGAGACATAGAGCAAGGGGTATGCACAGTTGTAAGAAGAGACACCGTAGGGGCAGATGCTGTAGGGGCATGTGCCCTCACCTGCCCTACTAAAATAATAGTAAAACTAGAAGACATAAATCAAGAACTGGGTGTAATATTAGAGCAGATTCAAACAGATATGTTTGAATCTGCTAAGAAAACAAGGGAGGAGAAAACCACAATTGCAGCTGATATGGACGAATTTATAAAAAATATCAATGAAAATCAAGGATTTATCAAAGCAATGTGGTGTGGAAGTCAAGCTTGTGAAGACAAAATAAAAGAAGAAACAGGTGCACATGCAAGATGTATACCGTTTACGGAAGAAACGGTTTCAGATAAATGTGTGTGCTGTGGAAAAGATGCAAAACATTTTGTTATATGGGGAAGACAGTATTAATGTAGGAATGTAGGAATGTAGGAATGTAAGAATGTAGGAATGAAGGAAAAAATTTTAAATAAAGAAATCTATCATTCTTACACTTTTACATCACATAATACATTAATAAATATTGAAAAATTAAAAAAAAGAAAAGAAATTTTAATGTAACGAAACCTTTTGGGGGGACCAATGAAAAATATACATAACGAAAAAGGAATAACACTGGCCACACTGGCAATATACATAATATCAATGCTGATAGCACTGGCAATATTAGCCACAGTAACAGCATATTTTCATGGTGCATTCAAAGACACAACAAAAAATACAGCAGATATAGCAGAATGGGACAAGTTTAATTTATACTTTTTAGATGAAGTAAAGGCAAGCGGAAGCGGCATATCAGCTCCTATAAAAGAGGGGTCGACAAATGCCGCTTTTATCAATGGGAATACATATGAATACAATGCAAGCGATAAGGCGGTATATCTGGTAAACTCAAAGGAAAACATAAAAGTTGCACAAAATGTGGAGAAATGCACGTTTCATTCCAGCCAGACTGATGGAAAAACAATTGTCACAGTAGCAATGACAATAGGAGGGAATGAGAGAAGCGAAGATTATGTGCTGGGAGAAGGAGCTGTAAGTAATTATGAGGAAGAAAATAATTACATAGCAGTGGATACCACAGCCCCTACAATAACAATAAGTGCACCAAGCAGTACCATAGTAAGAAATGGGGCAAGCGTAACATATACAGTAACATATGCAGATAACAATTTTGACAAATCAACACTTAAAGCAGCAGATATTACGCTAAACAAAACAGGCACAGCAGATGCAGCAGTGGCAGTAACAGGAGCAGGAACCACCTATACAGTAACAATAAGCAATGTAACAGGAGCAGGAACCTTAGGAATAAGCATAGCAGCCGGAACAGCATCAGATAAAGCAGGAAACATGGCACCAGTAGCAGGGCCAAGCCAAACATTTGCAATAGATAATACAGCACCGCCAGCACCGATACTGGCACAGGCACCGACTGCATGGACAAACGGATCAGTAACAGTAACAGCAACACATCCGGCTGACAGCACAGTAAAAGAATACAGCACAGATGGAACGGCATGGAATGCATATACGACGCCAGTAGTAGTAGATGCCAATGGAACAGTATATGCAAGATATAAAGATTCATTAGGAAATTTAAGTGCAACAGGCTCAATAGTAATAACAAACATAGATAAGATTGCACCGACAGTGGCATTTGGAACAAACGGAGGAGTAACAAAAACAGGAAGCACAACAGTAACAGTAAGCGACACAGGAGGAAGCGGAGTAAATCCAGGCAGTCTGCAGTATGTATGGTCTACTAGCACCACAGACCCAGGCACTGGATATCTGCTGTTTACAAATGGAGCAGTACTGACAGGACCAACCATGCAGAATGGAGCATATTATCTATGGATAAAAGCAAGTGATAATGCAGGAAATACAGTAGCAGGAGGAGCAGTAAGGTCAAATGCATTTACAACAGATAATATAGCGCCGACAATAACAATTAGTGCGCCAAGCAGTGCATTGGTAAAAGGCGGAGCAAGTGTAACATATACGGTAACATATGCAGATACAAACTTTAACTCAAGCACACTTGCAGTGGCAAATATAACCCTGAATAAAACAGGCACAGCAAATGGAACAGTAGCAGTAAGCGGAACAGGGCTGACCAGAACAGTAACAATAAGTAATGTAACAGGTGATGGAACCTTAGGAATAAGCATAGCAGCAGGTACAGCCACAGATACGGCAGGAAATACCGCACCAGCTGCAGGCCCAAGTGCCACATTTACGGTAGACAGCACTGCACCAACATGTACAATAACAGCAAACCCAAGTGCAAACCCAACAAATGCAAGCAGTATAACATATACATTTACATTTAGTGAAGCAGTAACAGGATTTGCAG
>JGI20166J26741_11458363_pt1 | contig 13366 bp, 5 predicted proteins | sample TergutCu122P5_FD_26741 | JGI IMG/M metagenome (IMG submission 26741)
GTTCCGTATTTGTCAGGTTGGCATAATTTACACATTTATGTTGAAATCTTTCACTCCCTTCAGGTATTGTTACGTTACCTACATAAGGCCAGACAAGTTCTTCCACTACAACATTCGAATTGTTTTTCACATCTCCGCTGTATATCAATCCTTCCTTATTGTTAAAATCAATTTTTCCAACAAATGTAATATTCAGATTTTTATTATTACATCGAAGATTACTCCATGTAAAAGTGAGTCGATTACCGGTGATTTCTACTTTTGGTTTTTGCTGGGTTTTACCATCAAGGGTACAACTGCTTCCATCCGGTAATTTGACTTGCATGATAAACGAACGGGAAAATTTTTGGTCTGAAATGACTTTCCATCCGGTTTGCTTATTTATCAAACTACTCAATGCACCATTATTTAAATCAATCGAACAGGATACATTATCACTTTCTAATCTTTGATTGTGCTGTGCCCGGATCGTACCCAAGCAAATAATTCCTGCTATTATAAATAGATATTTTTTCATTGCTTACTGATTATTTTTCCATAATAACTGCCGCCGATTGCGGATCTATTGAAATATTACCGGTATATGCCTTTTCCTCAAGGTCATCAGGCGAAACGGTAACCAATTGTTTGTTTGAATCTTCAATTGAAACCGACACTTTTGTAATATCATCCTTTTTATTATTGATGACGATTACAGCTTTTCGCCCGTCTTTGTTTTTATACACTGCGTAAGAAATATTTTCACCGGTCACGGCAGCCCCTAATTGAGCCTGATATTCACCTTCCCAAATAAAATTGCTGCATTTGCGTCTCAAAGCTTCTATTTCCTGTCCGTATTTAATAATCAGCGGATAATTTTTCAACTCTCTTCCAATGAATGAAAAATTATAACAAATATTGCATCTGTTTTTCAGACAAAAATTCATATCCTCCCTTGCTTTCCGTTCGTTTATTAGGGTAATCATAGACGTGTTTGTATTTACATAACGAAGTCTGTCTGATCTGCCGTCTGCCCTATAGCCATCGTAAAAAGAAGTTTGAGCATCCAAAAAGCCATAACCAAGTACAGCCATGCCGGGTTTCGTTTTTTTTATTTGCTCAGTAAATGCTTTATCGAGATTAAAAGTTCCGGTTTGGACAAATTCAGGAACCGGATGTGCATGTTCCGGACTGAAGCAGAAGAAGGTAGCTCCACTATTGTTATTATCATTAATAATTATTCCATCGGCAGATAGCAAATCGCTATTCTTTGCGTACCGGTTTTCTACTATATCAGCTATTCCCTGAGTAAGAGGACAAAGCATTCGTGCATCGGTTGTCATCCCGAACATATTGAGGATGACATATTTTTCCAATTCGTTTTTATACCACAACGAATGTGTATCGGCAGCATTGATTTGAAGATCAAGCACGACTTTCACTCCGAGTTTTTGGCACTCTTTGATTGCGGAAGTCAAACCGTCTATTCCTTTTACATCGTTTTGATTATCCGGCACTCGCCACCCATTTACATGAAGTACAGATACATTGTACTTCTTACATTCCTTAGCAAGATCAATTAATTCCTGCGCTTTCGAGACAGTAACATATCGCCATGTATAAGGTTCTTTCGTCCAATTGGTGTATTCCGGTTGACTCATGGCCGTCTCTTTCCAATTTTTATATATATCGACTCCTTTCTGCCAAGTTCCTTCATAAAAGGATAAATCAAAAGGCAAAAGATCCTTTGATTGATGCGGAGACGTAAAAGTAAATCGGTTTACTTTGAACGGAATCCTTACCAATTGCCCATCCATTTCTTCCAAACGCGGATTCAGACTGTTAGAATCCCATCCGGGTATTAATTCATGAGATGCCACAATAAGTTCTTGCGGAACCACCTGTTCGCTAAATCCAATAATTCCCTGGTCATCATTTCGAATGGATAAAAAAGCGCTTTCCGGAAGTGTGATGGATTGAGTCGGATAATCTGCACCCCAATAGCCTTGTTCATTGGCAAATGAAGGAAAAAGTTCTTTCGTTTGGTGCATGGACTCGCATACGAAACGTTGGGTTGTATCGGGAATTGCTATTTCGCCCCAATAGGGCCATCCGATATATTCTACGGTGTGAATACTGTCATTATTGATTACTTTGCCCGAATAACGAAGACCGTTTTCCGTAAGCTCGACAATTCCGGTAAAAGTAATATCCAATGGCTTATCAAGCAATTTCGATTTTAATGAATTCCATGTAAAAGTGATTTTATTACCGGTTGCTTCTATCCTGGGCGGAGCTTGTTCTGATCCGTCAATATAGTGAAAACGTTTCCATGATAATGGTACCAACATTGCGAACGATTGTCCTAATTGTTCGCGATAGATAACTTTCCATTTGGTTTTCTTATTCTCCAACTTGACGAGGGAACCATTGGATGAGTCGAAAACAGCCATTATATGATCGTTCTCTAATTTCAGTTGTTGTTCACGTTTACAACCTGCCAACACACTCGTTAAAGCAATAAACAATATCAATATATTTTTCATTCGCACATGATTTTTTATATCATTTAATACACAATCTTTATAACTTTAAGTTATTATAATCCGCAGCTATTTCGCCGGTAGGCCGGATAACTCTTACTACCGGTTTCTTATTCAAACTAAGATTCTGAATGATTGCATGAAATTTCTTACCGGGTTTCAATTCCGGCAAGGATAATTTTTGCATTAATCCGGAAACTGTTTCCCATTCTAACTGATAGTTCCGTAAAGTATATAAAGGTAAATCATTTTTTACTGCGATAGAGACTTCGGCTTCAGTCCCCTCTGCCGATTGTTTTACATATTCGAAATAGACGGGAGAAGCAAGTCCTCGATATGCTTCGTAAGAATTTTTTTTGCCGAACCATGAATCTGTAAGTCCACAATCCCAATGCCGGTATCGTCCTTCTCCCGACTGTCCATTTTTTGAACGATAATCATTGAGGCAAAAATAAATACATCCTATGATAAAATCATTTTTAGCCCATTGGTTGTAATGATAGGACATCTCAGTAATGCGTCGCGTATCTCCTCCGGTAAAATAGGGTTCACAAAGTCCATGTTCCGTGATGAGCAAAGGGCGTCCCTGCAGAGCGCAGTCATTGACTAACTTCATGTATCCAGGCAATTCTTCATTATTTTTACCGTGCCATGTACCAATATACTCGTTCCATGTAGGAATGTCAGCCAAAAAAGATTCATCGTTTTTAAGACGATTAAAGATTTCGTTCGATACAACTGTTACGAAACAGTTGGAATTCCACGATTTGGCGTGTGCAATTAGTCTATGGTAAATATCTTTTTGGGTATTGTTATAAACCTCATTGCTTATACCCCACGAAAAAATGCAAGGATGATTGAAATCGCGTTCAATCATAGCATCCAATTGTTTTTGAGCTAATTCTTCCTGCTTAGGAGTGAGGTTTCCGGGCGCTTGCCACCAAGGTATTTCCTCTTGTACCAATATTCCTTTCTCATCCATCATGTCGAGAATACGGTAGTCCTGCTGCCAATGAAATCGAGTGATGACACAATTGAGACCTTTCATCAGGTCAACAGCCTGCGTCATTACTTCAGGCGGTTCCGCCATACCATAATCGGGATGGCTTCCCGCCATATATTCGATGCCCGGTAGTCGTACAGGTTCGTTGTTCAAAAACAATTGATGTCCTTTTATTTCCAATTTTTTAAATCCAAAGCGGGTGGTATAGGTATCGGTCGTTTTTCCGTTTACGGCAATATCAATTTGTAAATTGTACAGGTTCGGTGCATCGAAATGCCAAGGTTTAATATCATTGAAATTGAAAGAAGTGGTAAAAATACCGTTTTCACTGTTTAGTTCCAATTGTTTAGATAAGATAATTTTTTTCGATTTCCATTCTGAAAAAGTAAGTGTGAATTGCGCTTTTTTCACTTCCGGTTCCCAAGTTTTCATATAAAGGATGGCTTTTGCCGTATTATCGTCGACGTTGATTTCGTCTGTTTTCACATGGACATATCGGATAGATGGTTTTCCTGTTATGACAAAGCCGACGGGACGTATGATGCCTCCATCGTTAGGCCAGTCGAAATGACTCAAATAGGGAAAGGCATATTCGCTGAATCTATTGCATACAGATACCGTGATGCGGTTATCGCTACCGTATTTCAATAGTTTTGTCACGTCGAAGGAAAAAGGAGTATAGCCGGAGCCAAAATTTCGCCCGATTTCTTTTCCGTTCAGATAAACAACGGCATCCCGATAAACAGCTTCAAATTGCAGACGCACTTGTTGATTCTTCCACTCCGCCGGAACGGAAACATTGCGTTCATACCATGCTGTGCCATAATAAAGTTCGTTGCCTTTTTCGATATTCCAGGTATGAGGAACATTTACCTGTCGAGATGAAGGTAATCCATTTGCAAAAGATTTCCATCCGATACTATCTTTATCTAATTGGAAATTCCATGGTCCATCAAGTGAAATTACTTGATGTTGAGCTTGTAATGCAAAGCCGCAAAGGAATAAAATCGTCGTGAAAATTGCTTTCATTTTATACCAATATCATAATACGTTACAACACTCCGAGCCGGAATGGTAATTCTTGTTCCATATTTAACCGGAGCTTGCGGCTTTAAATTATCACCTTCCTTATCCGATGTTTGATAAGGTTGCCAACTTTTAATATTCCTGTTTTTCAATTCCAGATTGAAAGATTTATCTGTATTTGAGTAATTAATAACTACAACAACATACTTTCCGTCACTGTTTTGATAAGCGGAAACCATTAAAGCAAATTGGTCGGTATCGCCGTCATCTACCCGTTTGTGGTTGGAATTATAGGCGGCAACGCCTAAACGAATGGCGCCGGGACGAACAAAACGGCTGAAATTGCCTAAAGTCCACATCAGTTTTGAATCTTCAATTGTTCCATCCAGCATAGTATTATCAGGTGTTGAATAAATCAAGCCATCTTTGTAATTTCCTGTTCCTACCGATCGCCACCATTGCCATGCAGAAGCATTGGCATAAACCAAGTCGTGATGAATGATGCGGGCAACATAAAGAGCCGTTTTCATAGTACGGTCTTTGCCTCCGCCTTTGCCAATTTCATCATCGTTACTCATAATACATAATTCGGTTTGCCAAAAATTCAAATTATATTTTTTCAAAGTATCGCCTAATTGTTTTCTGATATTCCGTAAATCGGACAATGGCGTATCCGTCCAATAACTGTGGGCTACCAACATTTTAGGCACATTAGATAAATAACCGATGTATGTGGTAGAGCTGTCGGGAGTAAAAAATGATTGGATTTGAGAGCCTCTTTCCGGTTCAGACTGAGGATGCGTTCGAAAAAGGCAATTATAATCGAATGATTCCGTCAATAAAATCTTGGAATCGATGCCTCTCTTGACAAATTCCTGATTGAATTCTCTGGCAGTTCTTGCTATTTCCCGATTAGTTGCAGGCGTTCCTTCTTGCTTTGGACCCACCCAGTTCCAATGACCTTCCGGTTCATTAAACGGACATATATAATTGAGTTTAATACCTTCGTGTTGTTTTAATCCTTCAATCACATCTGCTGCAAAACGGGCGAAATCGCCGTATTTATCTTCTTGTAAATTGAAAGAATTTCCTTTTCGTCCGGTATTGGTGGCTAATCCATTCTGTGTCCAGTAAACGGGGGGCGAGAGAATAAAGCCCAGATATTGCTGTACTCCCCGTTGTTTGGCTAATTGAAGAAACTGGCGTTGTCCTTTTTGTTTTGTCCAATCGTAGGTTCCATCGGGTAATAGAAAACATTCCGAACGAGTCCAGGGGCTTCCAATTTGACTTTTTTCTCCTTGTTCTGCGCTTCCCGTTCCGATATTGAATCTCCAAAGTGAAAGCCCAATCCCTTTGGGTTGACCATTGCTATCGTTTTCCGTACTAAACAGCCAATCTGCTATTTGATTTGTTTTTTTATCGTCCCATAATCCGATGAATTGCATACTCCAGCCATCGGATGCGGAAAAATTGTTGATGGTTTGATGTTTTTCTTCCGTCAATACCACAAAACGAACAATATCTTTTTTCTCGGGAGGATCTGTGCCAAGACCTGTTTGAGCTTTTGCAATAAATGGTGCTAAAAAGAATAATAGCAACAATAAAATTTTGGTAACACACACTTTCATATTAATTAAAAATAACAGTCAATACAACAGATTGAATAATTGAAAAAATAGAAATAATTTCATTCAATTATCCAATCTGTTTTTTAACAATCAATAACTTTTATAATATCAATACCTTTACAGTTTTTTTACTTGTACTTGTTTCTGCCACAATAATATAAATGCCGGTGTTACCCACATTGAATTGTTGTGAAACACCTGCCTTGGTTTGACCGGCAGTAACAGTTTGTCCCATACTATTCAATATGGTAATTTTCGCATCACTGGTAGTTGTAACATCAACAGTATTTTTACCGGAATTAGATACTTTTAATAAATTATCTTCTTTTTCTTTCACATCAATTGATGTTGCACTTCTTAGGCCTGCTTCTCGTTCATATACTGTTAAACGGGGAGTTGCATTATCGCTCAGTACAAAATTGTCATAATAAGAAGTTGTTACCGGCGTAGGAATACGTGGGGTATTCCAATTATCCGAATTCACAATTACAATAGACCTGATATGTTGCCCGATTAAAGGAGTCAAATCCATTACAAGATCTTTCCATTGGCCTAATTCTACCCAAGTAAAATTCCCCCGATATGCCATATAAGTAGTTCCAACTCCAGACTTACTATAATCAGTACCTGAATAATTTTCTTCTGTTGTAATCCAAATGTCGAAATCTGTCAAGTTGCTATTGCGTAAAATGAACGCCTTTAAAAAGTGATTTGTTGCCGTAACCTCAACACCCCTGCCGGTACCGATATCAGAAGCGCTGTTTATTCCGGGAATAGCTATTCCGGATAAATTAGGCCACCAATCTGCATCTTTCGCTTGTACCACGCGCATACAGTAAGGACTTGGATTAATTCCATCTATCTGTGGATTAGGAAATTTATCATACTGTGTAATCATAGAGCCTTGTGCAATTGCCTTATTGTCTGGATTTTTTGCAAGTTCCATCAGGTCGTAAGAATCATCAAAATCAGCTAAAATAATGTCATTGGCCGTTACATCAGTCTCATGTGTGAGAGTGTATACAACAGTCGTTACTGAACGTGCACCAATAGACAGGGGAGCGCCAGGAGAATATTCTTTAGAATACACTTTCTGTAGTTTCGAAGTCAAATTCGTTTGATATATATCTACAGAAGTATATTTATATCCCGGTATATTTGTCAATACATGACTCACTTCTTGAGCGGTAGTTTTAAGATTGACATACACTGCTACCAATTTAGATTTGTTGGGGGCTATATAAGCAGTACCCATTAATCCTCTCAACTCAGATGCACCGGTCAAAGCACAACGTTTATAACCCGGACGAATAAATAAGCTATAATTACCCAGTGCCCAAAGCGTTTCAGCAGTGCTTATAGTGCCTGTATAATTTAAATCATATAATTGCTGGTTAGTCATGCCCTGATATGGCGGATTGATTGCCAACAAATAAAACCTATCTTCACCCCATCCGTAGGCATCCGGATCCATTGCAGTCCAGTACGACCATGAACTGACGCCAGCAATAGCTAAATCCGAGTGGATCACGCGCGCCATATACAGTGCTATGTCGTTTTGAGAAGTTGAAGACCAAGGCCCTCCCGAGAAAGGAGCATCCTGTGGCAACTGTTCCATCATACTCCATTCTGTCTGGTGGAGTTTAATACCATAATAATCTGCGGTATATTTAGCGCTAGCTCTATTACTTGCCAGTGTTACCGAGTCAGTGCAGGTAAAATAACTATGCGCAGAATAAGCAGGTTCCAATGTCGGCAAATTTGCTATATAATAAGGATTACTCCCCCCGCCATACCAATTATAGGCTGCTATCTGATTTCCCGTTTGTGTATTTTCGTTTTTAGTATATGCGTATTCCCAAGTTGCCGCTTCGCCAAGTAGTATTTTTGTAGGAAGTTTTTGAGCCAGTAATTGCGTGTTAAGAAACCTGCACATCCATGCAGCTTCGTCACTCGTATACGAACATCCTTCCTGTGAAAAGCCGGGACCTTCAGATTGCCATGTCCATTGCGGTTCATTTAAAGGGCTGATATAATGGAAGGGGATACCCAAATCCTGCTGGAAATGTTTTAAACAGTCAGTCCAATAATATGCAGACCAATTGTATGCAGCTCCATTTCCCTCCATAGCATTCCAATTTAAATTAGCTTTAACGCCCCAATTTGCATTGGCAAATGCGAATCCATTATATGTGTAAGCTATCGGCGGGCTAACGGCAAAGGCAAGAAAGTTTCTACATCCGTAATCGTATGCTTGTTTTAGAAACCATTCCTGTCCAACATGCCGGTTATTCCAATCAAAAATTCGATTACCGCCATTATGACTAACTAAATATGAATCGGCGCGGCGCGATGCCTGATAGATATAGCTTGACGTTCCTTGCCTGTAAGAGCCTGCCCCCAAGTTAAAACGCCATATAGACAAACCTATCCCGTTAACACTCCCATCGCTATTAAACGAAGAATCAAAAAGCCATTTTGCGACTTTTTCTTTTTCTGCACTTGCAAAATTTTGTCCGACAAAATTGCCGGCCCAACAATCCGAAGCCCCAAAACCTTCGATGGTTTGATAAGTTGTTGCAGGATTAACATCAATTTGACGAAGAGAATTTGGATTATCGCTCAGCACAAAATTATCATAATAGAAAGTTGTTGCCGGAGTAACAAGAGAGCCACTCCAGTTATCTGAATTGATAATTACAACAGACCGGATATGTTGTCCGACTAAATTTACATTCTGAGCAGCAACTTCATCAAACACATTAGTCAAATCTATTATGAGTTCATACCATTTGCCTACTTGAGCAGCAGGAACCTTTCCCCTAAATGCTCTATACGTATCTTCAATACCACTCTTGCTGGGGTTACCCGGATGTTCTACCGTTGAAATCCATACATCGAAATCAACTGTATTAACGCTGCGTAAAACAAAAAGCTTCAAAAAATGATTTCCTGTTGTAATAGGAATACCGGTGCATCCGGTCTCGTTCAAGCAGGAAGCTTGTATGCCAGATAGATTAGGCCAGTAATGCGCATTTGCTACCTGTCCGACTTTCATGCAGTACGGACTTTGATTAATTCCGGTAGACAAAGGATTAGCAGCTATTTCATATACAGGAATCGTTGCTGTGGTTTGATATATTACGCCACCAGCGCTCCATTTGCTCAACACCATAGGTCGAGAAGTAGCATCATCAAAGTCAGCCAAAACAATATCGGCTGCCATCGAACAACTAATTGCTAATAAATTAGCAATCAACAATGAAAATAAACTTCTTTTCATAATAAAAAAATTAATTGTTTAACACACTCGCAAATTACCGAAAAAACAAACAACGTCCATTTTCGGCATGCTTCGTTTTATCATCTCAATTTTATTGTTGCACTTTTCAATAATGGGGAGGTAACTTTCAATTGAATAGCTCCATTGGGGCTATTCGCTTTAACATAAACTAATAAATTACCGTTCCAAGCGCTATGTATATTGCTCCTGTAATTGTCGTAAGCAACCGGTTTACCGTTTTCTGTGGCAACGACTTTGCCTTCTCCGATCACTTCGCAACGGATGGTATTTTCTGCAAATACAACAGGCAATCTGTTATTATCGGCAATCGTCACTAAAACCTGAGCTAAATCTTGTTTATCCAATCCATTACCATCTACCAATGTAGCTTCAAGCGCAGTTGGCAAACCCACCGTTTGAACTTTATCCGTTGCTACAACCTGATTGTTTTTATACGCTTTTACTTCCAAAACTCCGTCGCTATAAGGAACGTCCCAGCCAAATACAGCAGTTGCGTCATTATACTTTTGACGTTCTCCTACAACTTTTCCATTCAGCAAAAGTTCCGCTTCATCACAATTGGCATAACAAACAACACGTATCATCTGTCCTGCTTCATAATTCCAAACGGGAGGAGCATCAACGGAATAAGGATATTTCGAATTTACAGGATAAGTTCCGATATAAGCAACCGGTTGTTCCGACCAAAGCGACCGTTGGAAATAACCACGCGGTTTCACTTTCCCTGCCAAGTCTATCAAACCTGTTGTAAATCCGCGTGAGGGCCACAAGCCGGCTTCTCCGAGATAATCGAATCCAGTCCAGATGAACTGAGCAAAAATATATTGATTATCCCGCACTGCTTTCCATGCATCAAGTCCACTCCTGTTTTCACTTCCATAAAGTATCCGTTTAGGATATTGTGCATGATCCACAGCATACCGGTCTTCCGTATAGTTATATCCGGTTATATCCAATGCTCCCGGATAATCCGTATGATTGGACATTACTACGCCTGCTAATGCAGCCGTGACCGGACGGGAAGTATCACATTGTTTTACAACAGATACCAATTCTTTGGCTATTTCTCCAAGACGTTCTGCACGAGGACGCGAGTCGATATAACCCATTATTTGTTGTTGATTAATAGTTGCCTCATTTAAAATGGGATGAGAATAAGGATCATTGGGATAATCCACTTCATTGCCAATGCTCCACATCACAATGGAAGGGTGATTCCGGTCGCGAAGAATCATATCTTTCAAATCGCGTTGTCCCCATTCACGGAAATATTTATAGGAACCTTGATGTCCGGGTTCTCCCTCATTCCAACCTTTAACCCATTTGTTTTTTGGATATTCCCATTCATCAAATGCCTCCGCCATCACTACAAAACCCAGTTCATCGCAGGCTTCAAACAATTCATTCGATTCGGGATTATGACTCATCCGGATGGCATTACAGCCTAAACTTTTAAGTTGTTTTAAGCGATACAACCAAACTTCTTTGGGTACGGCAGATCCTAAAGCACCTGCATCGTGGTGGATACACACGCCTTTCATTTTCATTGATTTACCGTTTAGATCAAAACCTTTGTCTGCATCAAATGTCAAATTACGGATTCCAATCGTAGTGGAACTTGCGTCGATTTGTTTGCTTCCATTAAATACTTTGGTTACCAATTGATACAGATAAGGATCATCGACACTCCACAGATGTGGATTCGATAATTGTAAATTTTGTTTTGCAGTGGAATGGGTGTTTCCTTCCACTTTCAAAGAACCGGAAGTTGAAGCCACCGGTTTTCCCGAAGCGTCTATCAACTCTTGTATTACTTTTAATGCAACAGATTGCTCCGTCGTGTTTTTTATGGTTGTACTTACAGATATGTTACTCGAATTTCCTTTGGTTTCGGTAGAATAAAAAACTCCCCACAGATCAATATGGATGGGATTGGCATAAATAAGGCGAACATTGCGATAGATGCCGGAGCCGGTGTACCAGCGGGAATCTGCATCTTCGGAATGATCTACTCTTACGGCTATCGAATTGGTTTCTCCAAACCGGATATAGGGAGTCATATCGTACATAAAAGAAATGTATCCATTCGGACGAATGCCCAACCATTTACCGTTGATAAAAACTTCGCTGTTATTATAAACTCCTTCAAAATAGATATATATATTTTCCCCTTTTCTATCTGCCGGTACGGTAAAATCTTTGCGATACCAGGCAATACCTCCGGGCAAAAATCCCGTGCAGGCGGCATATTGAGGACTTGCTGTTTGCAAAACTGTCCAGTCGTGCGGCAAGGTTACTTTCTCCCATTGAGAAATATCGAGATTTTCTCTACCGCCATATTGAATATCTCCCAGATGAAAACGCCAATCGTCATTGAATAATTGCTGCTTTCCAAAGCCTTGTGCTGATGAAATGATTGAGAAAATACATAGCACTACAATAATAATCTGTTTTTTATACATGCTTAAATAATTGCTATTAAAAAAATGGATTGGATAATTTTACATAATTATCCAATCCATTTTTTATTAATAACTTATAATACTAATACTTTCACAAGTTTTTTACTTGCTCCTGTATTAGCTACAACAATATAAACACCGGAGTTACCAACATTGAATGATTGAGCAACTCCTCCCTTGATTTGACCTGCAGCAACAGTTTGCCCTATACTATTCAATATGGAGATTTTCGCATCGTTGGCAGTAGTAACAGTAACAATATTTTTACCGGAATTAGTGGCCGTTAAACGATCGGCTTTCACATTATTGAATGCTGTTCCTAATGTTGCCCTTGGCTCAGCCGAAGTGTTCAGCTCAATGCCATCCAAATAGAAAGTACCTTCAGGAGATACAGTGGGCTTTCCAAATTGATTCATCCGAACATCAAACTGCAGCATAAGCTCTGTAATATATTCTTTTCCCGTAGAAGTTACATCCAATACGATATCTTGCCATACATTAGGCGTAAAGATCGGCTCTTCAATTATAACGCCATTATCTACCTGCCAATCTTTTGCTATTAATTGAACCATACAGTAACCTGTAGTTGGATTTATAGCTGTTTCCGGCACTTTAACAAAAACATGTAAATATTTGTTGGTAGTTACAGGCATACTTCCGTTCAGCGTAAAGAGCGGTCCGCTTTGATTAGCTGTAGCCGAAGCCGACTTATCGTATTGCATAACTTGAGTAGTATAATTTACATTATCGGGAGTATTATCTACTATTGAATAGCTGCTCAGTACATCTTGAGGCACAACTTCCGAATACCATTCTGCATCGGCAACGGGATCTTCAAATCCGATATAAAATCCGTCGGAACTTTCCTTGAACGGAGGAATATAGGTATCACGCGGATTTGCATTATTGCTCATCACAAAATTGTCGTAATAGAATGTTGTTACCGGAGTAGCAATTCCGTCGCTCGACCAATTACAGGTGTTAATAATTCCAACAGACCTGAGATGTTGTCCAATGATTGGAGTCAAATTCATTACAATATCACACCATTTGCCTACTTTAGCATCCGGAAGCGCAGCATTAAATGCTTCCATCGCAGCATTGCCTCCTATACCATTATCATTAGGTTGGTTGCTCGGATGCTCTGTTGTTCCAATCCTGACAGAGAAAGGTCTCACATTAACGTCGCGTAAAACAAACATCTTCAAATAAGGATTTTCAGCGGTAACAAGAATACCTCTGCCCTTACAGGAATCTGCATAAACGGTAATACCGGGAATAGTTATACCCGAAAAATTACCCCACCAATCTGCGTTAGCCACTTGTCCGACTGCCATACAGAAAGGAGTTTTATTATATCCGTCTGTCTGTGGATTAGCAGCTACTGCATACGTAGTAATTGCTCCGCCTTGCCAAAAGAC
>JGI20166J26741_11458474_pt1 | contig 13366 bp, 9 predicted proteins | sample TergutCu122P5_FD_26741 | JGI IMG/M metagenome (IMG submission 26741)
CCCCTCTACCCGCAAAAGTTGGCACTACTTCGTCGACCGGCGGCGGCCGCTCTGTCGGTATAGTTCGCTCGCGGACTAAGGCCACGGAGTTTAGTTTTAGAACCCTGTAGTGTCTTGTGTGTTGCAAAATATGTAATACATCTATTGATTTCACAGTGTCTGACTCCACAATGAAGAAAACAATAGTTAGAAGATGGACATGTATTTCTTTAAAGTAGTGGGTGATAAAACTGTCTGCCTCATTTGTAGTAATGACAACTTCAGTTAGTGGGAAGAGGTTGAACTGGTTCCTATGAAAGAAAAAACATGTGCTAATGTATTTTTTGTAATTGGTAACTATTTCAACACATAATTTGAGCTGCTTTGGAGAAAAAATGGTTGGATTTGTTAGTGATGCAAGCATATGATTGGCAAAAACAATGGCACTACAGCAAAATTGAAAAACTAAATGAATTATATAGGGGACAAATAAAAAACTTGAAATTTATTTGTGCATGTGCCCTCAAATATCATTATTGTGTTGCATTATTGGAAGATGCAGAAAGTGAATATGGTGAAATAATTTATCATACTAACATAAGGTGGTTAAGTTGAGGGGTCAATTTTTAAAGGCTTTTTTGATGTGTAGAATAAGATCAAATTACTCATACCAGACGAGAGCAGAGATGTTGAGGAATTAATGATGGATGCATAACTGATGTAGCATTTCTTGTGGATGTTACTAGTCAAGTGTATATTTTAACAAAGAGCTATAAGGTAGAGAATAGCTCATTATGGAGATGCACAACAATCTACAGGCTTTAAAAAACAATCTTTGGCTGTGAGAAAAACCAATTAAAACTGCACAGCCTTGTTCATTTTCCATGCCTAAACCTGTTTACACTGAATCACTGATATATGTAATCATAATAAACAAGGATAATCACATAAATCTAGCAACTAGTGGATTTAGGCTACTCAGATCACAAAGGAAAAATACTGTGCATAAATGATGAAAATCCAAAAAGAGGACTAGCAATAGTCAGGAAATGGCATTTTACTGAAGAAAGTTTAGAGGAATTTAAGTATTTATTGCATCAAGAATCATGGCAGGAGGTATTTATATACTCGGAACTAAATACCAAATTTTACATTTCCATGGGTACAGTCCTTTATCATCTTAATATAGCATTGCCACTAATAACAGTTTGAGTGAACCAAATGGATTACACAAGCATTAAAAATTTGCAATTAAAGATGTGATTTTTAAATTGATTAAAAACAGCTTTGACCTTACAAGGGAAACAAAAGACTGTATCACCAAATATCAAATAATACATAAAGGAGCAAAATATAGAGATAATGATAGGTATATTTTAAATGCAAACAATAAAACATAAAGTATGGCAAATAATAAACAAAGAATTTGGGAAATCCTTTCAATATGAACAAGAAATTGTATACTGGAAGAGAAAAAATAACAAACTTCCAAAACGTAACAGAAGTGCTAAACCCCAACCCCCCCCCCCAAATGAATTGCATATGAACTTGAACTTTTAAACCAAAATAGCAGCCACTTCAACTGCCAAATGTCATAACAGAAGATAAATTGCTGTCCTAAAGCCATATTCATTTTTCCAGTAATGGAAAATGAACTTTTGCAGTGACTGAAAGTTTAAAAGGTAAATTTTCATCAGATTTTGATGAAATTCTAGAAAACTTGGTCAAACAGTGCATAACACAAATTAAAAAGCCTTTACTTCACATTTATACTGCTTCTTTAAGATCCAGCATTTTTCCAGACAGGCTGAAAATAGCTTTAGTGAAACCTGTTTATATAAAAGGGGATATACATGATGTACAGAATTATAGACCAATATTAATTTTATTGATTTTTTTCAAAAAGACTGGAAAAGTTAATGTATAACAGGTTAATATCTTTTGTAATAAAAACATTATATCAATGGATCCCCAAAATGGTTTCAGGGAGAAGAAATCAACCGCAACAGCACATCGGTCTTTCACTGAAAAAGGCTATACATAGCTGTTTACATCAGTTCCAGTATTGTTTAACAAAAGCATATCGTGTCATAAATCATAACATATTACTGAATAAACTAAATTCCTATGGGATAAGTGTTATAATAAACTTGTGGTTCAAATCATATTTGGAATACCGTGAATAGTTTGTTGAAATAAATCAAACTGATTGTAGAAACTCTATACATAATAAATATATTTCCCTCTTACAGGCAAATAAAACATTGTATGCTGCAAGGCTCAATTCTGGGGCCCCTTAGGTTTTACCGTATATAAATGATCTTTCATTAATATATCCAAGGGACAAATTTGGTTTTGTTGTGGATGGTACAAACTTCTTGGTTACTGAAAAAGATGAAATTGCTCTTCAAAATAAAATGACTTTGTGATAAACAATGAAAAAGCAACAGCAATGTCATTGCACAGATTTCCTTGAAAACGCAAGTCACTTAAAAATATGGATACTGCCTACAAAAGAGAATTTAAATTCTTAGGCATCTGTATCACAGAAAATTGAAAAATGGAATACCCAACGACAGTAAGTTAATCCATAATTAAGCAAAGTACTCTATATTACAGTACACATACCTCAAGTGGCACGTTACATTAAATAGTACAGATCCACTGAAGAAAAATGTCACATTCATAACTACAAGACACGAAAAAAAAATGGATCTACATGAGATTGTGCAATGCAGACCTCTTCAGGAAAAGTATGGTGAATATGTGAATTAAGCTCTACAACAAGCTGCCATATCATATAAAAACTAGACACAATAAAATCTTTTTAGAGAACTGAGATCCTTTCTGTTCCAACATGCATTTTATTCAATGGATGAATTTATGTCATACTGATTGCATGTGGATTGTATGAGTACACTCAATATACATGAGAATGACCAACAAGATGCATCTCATTGGTCATTCTCATGTATATGTATCACAATGCACGGTTCAGAGAATGCCAAGAGTACATTCAGGTTGCCTTACTATCTGTTATTATTACATTATATTATATTGTATATTACTGTTTTTGATGTTGATATATTGTGAGTTCATCATGTGATATATAAATTGTAATTGAATTTGAAATGTCCATCACACATTGCGACTAAATGAACTGAATAAAAATATAATCCTGAGCATATTCAAGAATATTCACAATCCACTTTAGCTTCAAGAATAATTCAGCACATGATTCCAAGACTTCAAAATTATGGAACCAGAATTTTTGCTGTTTGTTTCACCTTTAAGGGCAGACACTTAGAAGCATCCATAATCATCATCATATATCTGTCATGGAGCGGGGCCATGTGTTGACCCATTCTGGTCTCCCGTATCCAAAGTCTCTTCAAAGGTCTGCCATAATTCCTTCTGCCAGTTGGGAAATAGCATTTAATTAGCCTGGGTAATCTATTATGAGGCATTCTATTTACATGTTGTATCCAGTTTCTCTTGTATTCCAGTAATTTGCCCAGAATTGGTGTTATTTTTAATTCCTTTGCGATTTGTGTATTTGTTTTGTAATCTGTCCAAGTGTATCCTGCTGTTCTTCTCATATATTTCATCTGTGCTGCTGTTATTCTTCTGGCGTCCCTTGCTGTAATAGTCCAAGTTTCATTGCCATATAACAAAACTGGGTGGGCTAGTGTATTGTATAATTTTATTCTTGTTTTCTTAAGGATTTTTTGCAGTCTGAACACATTATTTAAAATACCTGTAATTTTCAAATAGTAATGCAATTTGTTGTCAATGTCCAATTCTCTTTCATAAGATATATTTCCTAAATAGTTGAACAAATTTACTTGTTCTATGATTTTGTTATCTATTACAATTTTAGTTCTTACTGGATCACATCCTTTAAATAGCATCAATTTTGTTTTCTGTACAGATACAGTTAAACCACATTTTGTTATTATTTGATTTAGTTTGTGTGCAGCTTTCTGCAGGTTATCTTGTGTGTCTGCTATTATGACTTGGTCGTCTGCATATAACAGCATCGACAGTTGCTGGTTTTTCGAAAGTTTGATTCCTGTTATGTCTTGTTTTTGCCATTTAGTTATTATTTCATCTAACTATATATCAAACAGTGTAGGTGAAAGAGGGCAACCTTGGCATACTCCTTTATTAATTTCTGCTGGTTTTGATATTGTTGTTAAATTTTATCAATATCCACAAAATAAGTAAATGGAATTAATTTTTTATGTAATACTAATCTTAACCTGAAGCTTCGTGAAAAGAAAATAGCAACATTTTTATTCTTACTTGCCCATAGAAAAGTTTCCTTGCTCAGATACCTTGGGCTAAGAATGACTGCAGTGTTAGGCATAATAATCTCATCTGACAAATTCTTTTTCCATTAAATTTGTGGGCTGGGATAGTGACTCACTACAGGCTGGACAGTCTGGGGATTGGATCCCGGTGGGGGTGTAAGATTTCCTGCAACCATCCAGACCAGCCCTTGGCCCACCCAGCCTCCCATTTAATGGGCACTGGGTCTTTCCCCAGGGTAAAGCAGCCAGGGCATGGCATTGACCACTCACCCCCATCTAGCACTGAGGTTCAATAAACAGTGGAGCTATACCTCTGCTCCCCCTCTAGGCCTTCATGGCCTGTTCTAGGGCATTTACCTTATACACAAAGTGGATCCAGCTTTATGGAGAAAGATACATTGTTTAATTAAAATTATATGGAATAAGAAAGAAATACCCATAAACTGTAAGATGCCCACTGTATAAAAAAAGTGTTGAATAAATGTGACAAGTACAGGGGAAAAGCGCCTTTCATTTGTGTATATAAAAGTGCTACCAAATATACTAAGCAACAGACTGAAAGGCAATGCAAAAAAAAAAACAGATTATTACCAAAATGGATTAAGAACAAACAGAGGAACAATCTATAATCTACATATATTGAGACAGAAAATAGAAAAGGCATATGAGTAAAATATACAGACAGATCTGTTTACAGATCTTAAGCAAGCATTCAATAGTATTTATAAGACAAAATAAAAATATTACAACAACAAAGAATACCCACTAAACTTACAAGATTAATTGAGGATGACACTCAAAGACTCTCGAGCAAAAGCAGTTGTAGAGAAAAACATGATAGAAAATTATTAATATTGATGTAGGAGTAAGACAAGGTAATGCACTATCGTTGTTTCATTTTGTACTGGTTATATTAAAAAGAAATTATATATCTGGGGAAATATATAAACTGAAATGGTACAGAATTTCAATGTTTCACGGTGCATTTTTCAATTCAATAATTGATAAACACCAACACATGCCCTTTTTCATTCAACACTATATTAGTCTAGAATGTTGATTTCATTAAAATACCTTTAAGCATTTTTATGTATTTTAATGAAATCAACATTCTATACTAATATAGTGTTGAATGAAAAAGTGCATGTGTTGGTGTTTATCAATTATTGAAATGGTACAGATTTATGCATGTGCAGATGGTGTGGTCATAATATCAAGGAATTTACAAACCTTGGAAGAAGCATTACAGCAATTAGATAATGCAGCACAAGGAATGGGATAATAAATGAATAAAGAAATATGAGTAAGTACGAAGACATACAATCAATATAAACAGATAACAATAGGAGGGTACAGGACCAAGAGAGTCTCTTCTTCTTCTTCAATCGGCACTGCAACCCTTGTGGGTTTTTGGCCTGCTAAACTATCGTTGAGTATTTTCAGCAGGAAGGTTTTTACAGAGTGCCGTTGCCAGCGGCACATCAAACCCCCAACCTGGAGGACCAGTGATTAGAACGTTCCAACTCCCGCCACTAGGTGTCCCCCATGCCTGAAACGTCGCGAGCGAACCCCAGCAGCGGAAGGTGGAACTATGGGCGAGAAATGGCCGAGAATTTTGCCGAAAGTGGCAACTTCGTCACTTTTGGGTTCTTTTGCATGCCATAAATTTACAACATGGGACTGACTGCTTTACTTCCCCTCTGAAGGAAGGCATGCTGAGGATTTTTTCGCTTGAAAAATCCGACGGCTTTGGCCAGGAAGAGAGTCTCTTGTTTTCCTTAATTAGGCTCAATAATAAATGAAGAACACAGCATATCAACAGAAATCACACAGAATTAATAAAGGAAACAGAGTCTATTATGCATATCATCGATTAATGACCTGTAAATTAATTAAACATCATACTAAAAGGAAGATTTACATGATGTTGATATGCCAGTAGTGACCTGGACATTGTCTATATGGGACATAAATTATTTATTAATGTTTGAAAGATAAATAAATATTAAGAAAAATATTTGGACCAGTTAAGTCTAGGAAGGGTGGAGAATAAGAAATAGCAACAAATTGCACAAGTTGATAAAAGGAGAAGACATTATTTTTATATAAAACCACAAATAAAATGGTGGGGACATCTTAACAAAATGGAAAATATGGAACTAGTTAAGAAGTTTACTGATTGGAACCCTACAGGATTAAGAACCAAAAGACAGGCAAAGAACAGATGGACAAATGAAGTGTAAATGATTTAAAGAAACTAAAACTGAGAAACTGGAGCTAAATCATCAAAAATAGAAAACCCTAGAATGATCTGCTGCAGAAGACCAAAACCCATTTGGGTTGTACTGTCAGAAGAATAATAATTAGCTTTACAGTCTTTTGTGCATTTTGGCTTTCTCAACCATGTCATTTCAAGCCTTACTATTAAGTGCCAGTGCTTTCCAAATTTTCACATTCATAATCTTCGTATCAGTACACATATCATCCAGCCATGTTATTCTTGGTCTTCCTGTCTGTTGGCTCCCCAATGGTCCCCAATGGTCTCCATTCTAATATTCTTTTTACCGTCCTTGAAGAGTCCATTCTTTTTGTATTGGTGTAACCTTCTGATCCGTCAAGCTTTAATGAATCTTACAATGTATGCTCCATTAACTAAATGACTGAGTTCAGCATTACTTTGTATTCTCTAGGTATTTTCCCTGGTTCATATTCGGCCAAATATCATTCTTAAGATCTGTTTTTTAAATATATGGAGCCCATTTTTATCATGTTCATGAAGAGTCCACGTCCTTGAGGCATATGTAACTGCAGGTCTTATAAGGGTTCAACAAATTTCCATTTTTGTACTTTTTAATTTTTACCTTAGAAGTTTTGAAATTCATAGTATACTCTGTTTCCTTTGTAAATTCTTTCAGAAATTTCTCATATCTGTTTTTAGGTTTCTGACTACTACACTAGCTCTTGTATGTTGAATTGTCATTTTTATGAGCCTCACAATTTTATTTAACACACAGTAATAAATTGAATGTGATATAAAGTGTTAATGTTATAAAATTAGTCTTCTTGAATGATAGAATGTGTACTGGTACAAAACTATACATGCACTTGTGTGGGATACATGTTTAAACAGAATGTGTTCAAAACAAAGCTGCAACTAAAAACTAGAAGTAAGTACATTCTGAAAATTATATCACTACCCAACTGATATCTAAATATGAATGCAGACAAACAATTTGTTGTTTCACACAAACACACAATCCTTTCAAGAACTGCATTTTTTTCCTCAACATATATTTCCACACAAAACTTCAGATTCCTGCAATGAGTAGCACTAGTAGAACTTACACTCTCAAATTCCCACACATGTCATTTGGTATTGCTGATGGTATGAAACCATAAATAACAAAGTACAAAGCATGTTGTTAACTAAGTTTCATGAAAGACCACAGTTACATTCAACATTTATTATATGAAGAGAGAAGAGGTATGTGGACATGAAAATACCATAAGCCTACATAATCCTGGTAGTACGGAATGCTGACTGGGGAAGCATAATTGATACAGCAACTAGGGTATGGGCTGGATGGTCTCTAGTTCAAACACTGGTAGAGGTAATGCATTTTTCTTGTTTGCAAAACATCCAGGCTGGCTCTGGGACCCACCCAACATTGTTTGCAATTGGTACTTGGTTTCCTTCCTGGGGTCAATCAGCCAGGCCTGAATTAACCACACACATATCCATCTAATGTAGAATTAATGGAGCTATAGCTCTGCTCCCTGTATTTGTATACATGGCATGGACAAGGAAAACTTTTTATCTTCAAAATATAAAACACATCCTAACAAACATGTCATTGGTGCAAACTAATTTATGTGTAGTCAACAGATGTATGCAATGTATCAGAACACGACTGACATTAAAGTCTTGCTTCCTAACTGTATTTTACAGTAACTGTCAAATCAATAGCACTATATATACATATCTATATAAAAATAAAGATAACTGTGCATAATTCACAACTTGACATGTACCTCATTTTCCAAACACAATTATGCAAAATAAAGGTACTGATAACTCAACTGTATACAATCTAGAACGGTTATCAGACACTACTTTAAAACAAAAGCCATAAAAATACGACAGTTTTCTGTTCTTTCAAACAAATTAACGTGTGGACTAATACATACATTTTGTTGTGATTACAATATGCATTGCTCACACAGAGAATTTATCACTCTGAACAAACAATTCTAAACCAGTTTTGAGCAGAATGGATTGCAGAATGGCCACACACTTATGACCCAAAACACTAAAAATGAGGTACATGAAGGACACCTCAATTTTACAAAGCCGTCTTCTATGCATAAATACATGCATATACAGATTCATCAAATGATAGTGGTAATGTATTGCAAACTAAATTAACAGTATACGTAACAACTTCAAATAATTTACCAGTAAAACTGTTTCAAATTAAATCGTGAAATAAATGCTCCTTGCATTAGGAGTGTAAATCTGACGACTGTTGGCATATACTGGTACAGGTACAACTAAAATATTTCTATATTCAGCAGCAGGCAGTTGTGATAATGTTGCTTCTTATGCATCAACATACCATTCCAGATATGTGGAGTCTCAGGACATACTAGATGTTGTTGCTGAGGATCTATTACAGAAATGGAAATAATCAATGCACCTGGGTGTCCTTTTAATGATGTATTGTCAGAAAGCAATGCAACAGTTGATTCCTGAAGTATTTTGAGATGGTCCAGACTATAAAACACTTGCCAGTGCAGGTACAGCCGTTACCCAATGTTCAGGTGAAGTATAATGTTGAGGCTGTTCTGCTTGACCTTGCTGACTGTACTAGTGCCAGGATTTTCATACTGCATATGTAGTTTTTCACTTGGTTAAAATTTCTCATTTAACTCTCCCTCTTCCCTCACCCCTCCGCCCCCATCAATCAGCAGAGTGAGGACTTCTTGATTTCAAACTTTAGCCATGTTCTGAATGTTGTATGCTTTCTTTCGGGTGATTCCCTGGCGTTTGAATTTTATATGCCGACATTTCAGAACGCTCTGTCTGTTCCATCTTCATAGGCAGGTAGGAACTCCTACCTGCCTATGAAGATGGAACAGACAGAGTGTTCCGAAATGTCGGCATATAAAATTCAAACACCGGGGAATCACCCGAAAGAAAGCATACAACAGAGTGAGGACTGATTTTCCAAACTATTAACAAGTGTTGAGCTGCCAGAAGTTGAAACTTTCTGCTTGCCAAATGATGAGCTAAATACAGAGTTTTGGAACTAATATATGAATGTCAATCTATGTTTGAAGGTGGCCTCTGAACCACTACTTGAACCACAATATCATTAAAAAAAACAACACAGGCAAAAAAAACTCTGCAGTCATAATAATTTTGGTTACTCTGCAGTGTTTGTACATCTGTGACTTTCCAATCCAAGTACTGTACGAAAGTTCTTACCACATGATAAGCAAGAGTAGAAAGGTTTTCTGTAATGAAGTTTTTTATGATGAATAATAATGCTTTCTGGAAATGATTTTTGGCAGTATGGACATACATGATATTTTTCTTCTTCACCTCTCCTACTACCTGTCTCAGTGTCAGCATCAGTATGGACTGGTGAGGAAGTGGAGGCTGTAGTGACAGAGCTTGTGGTTGTACTTGGTCCCGCACCCGTACTACCGGAGGATTCCTCAGACACTTGTTCTTGGACTGTAAGAACTGCAGATGGAAGCCCTGTTTGATTAGTAGAACCTGAATCTGAAATTTTTGCACTTTTATTTAACATGGGAGTCACTAGAGCAATGTTTGAAGATGCTCTAGTGGTAACCAATTTTGTGGTAGAAGCTGAAATTGGAGGACCACTTCCTATTCCAGTTACAGTAGTGCCTTGCTTATCGGAAACTGAAGCAGCACCAGCAGGATACGTAGCACACACTCCAGTGCCCACTACAACAACATTGGGTATAAAACTGGTGACTGTAGCAGTGTCTCCCAAACTGACTGCACCAGCTGTAGTGGGAACTGTTGCAACTGTAGCACCTGCCACAGCACTTGTAGGACAAATAGCAGCAGTAACTGGACTGGTAATTGCTGTGGCAGTAACTGAAGAAACACCTTGGTCTTTAACAGGATTACCACTGAAAAGAATGCAATAAGTAGTAAGAATCTTGTTAAACAGAGAATAGTCCGTTAAAGAATACACAAGGAGGAGGAGAAAGGAAAAGAGAAAGAAAAACAGAACTAAAGAATAAACAAAGGTATTAACAGTAGCAGAGTGATGAAGAGGTTCATGAGCAACAGTAAAATAAAATGGAAATATTTTATCACTACTGACTGCAAGAAAACTGGGTAAGGTATGATGTTTATGTTATGGACAGAGTCCAAAATACTGACCAATCACAACGTGACCACTCATTTTGGGCAAATTTCAATAACGTTATATAAGAAGCACTTTACACAGACTAGTCTGAACAGTCAATGGCAGATTTTGATGGGGACTCTGTGTTAACATCTTACGAATCACAGTTAAAGAGGTAGTACTTCTCACATCTTGGCTAGGTATTATGTGGTCCCTCAGACACATGACAGTGTAGTAAATCAAATTTGGCCACTATAACTCCCTTCCATACCTATTCTATTCCAAATCATTCAAGGCACTGGCAGAACCTAAAGCACTGCCACTTCACATTTTTGAGGCCCCAGGTTCACGCATCAAACGCGGTTCTGCATCTTTTCCCGCCACATCTTGACAACACAGTCTTTAACAACAATTTCCTGTAACATTGTGATCTGCTGAGAAGTTTGTGGCACAGGCAGCTTCCTTGACTAACAAATAAGTATGGTAGAAACATTTTGTAACGTGTAATAGCACAGGTGAAGCTGTGTCAGCCAGAGCACCTAAGTGGAAAGTTCTGACATCTGACATCAGCCTCTAGACCTTTCTACCCCCAACTGGAAGTGGCTGCTAGCTGTGGCCAGTTCCAGATTGTTCCAGTGGAGGCAGGAGAAGCCTATGAGTGCCGTGCTTATATGAACACAGCACTGCAGCTGGGATAGAGTGGCTTGGCAGCCAGCGAATGATGAGGGTCCATTTGCAGACAGGAACACAAGAAGTGTGAACACATAGTCAGTTTCTATGTTTCAGTGCAGTCAGTCAGAAAGTGAGCAACCACGTGCAGTGAATAAAAGTGCTTGTGAAGATAAGGGCCAAAAATGTGCTGAAGGAATAGTAAGGAATTATATCCGGACCTAAGGATCCTGAGAACTAAGGCATCAGATCAGAGCCTAGGAATTCATGTGCATTTAATCTTTGTGAATTCCTTATTTTTGAATTACTGAATCTCTTAAAACTGTACAATTGTAGCATCCATAAACACTGTTAGTATGTAAACCTACATTATCATAACTGCTGAAGAATACAAAAACGCAGAGAATTTAACAATATACAGCCTTTAACATGGCATGAGATTTTACGGAAGACAGAAACATAAGTTAAATGATTAGTAATGACGCGAAACTGGAATCTGAATTAAAATACAAAACATCTAGGCAAATATATATTTTTTTAATTTCTTTAACAAAGATACAATTAATCAGTAAGTGAAGTGAAGAATCAAAGCAATCCCTGTACAGGCCAGGACAGGTTCTGACAGTTCCAGGAGGCTGACACTCCCACATTTCAAGACAATTGGCACATGAAGATGGTAAGCTTGTCAGCCCTACACACTGGCTGCCTTGAACACCCCCCCCCAACAAGAAAATATACCTGCTACTCATTTCTGTTAGAGGCTGAGTCAACTCCAGGACCATAGTGTGGCCAGAAGGATTATGAAAATGAAGAATCCAATCCAGAATCAAATCCATGACCTTGCAGCTTGTAGTACAGTACCTCAACCAACTACACCACTGCATGCCCTGAAGTGAATACCGGCACAAAACTGAAGGTGTCATGCTTGGTAAGGACTTCAAGAACCTGAGCAATTTTGTGGCAATATCAAGTGTGAACTGGCATTTTGCTACCCCAGTCTTTACCACACAATTTCAGTCACTTCAGAATTTTCCAGCATATACGATGTGACCACTCAATGTGTCTGTAACATATATACCAGTGGATCACACTAGGTTAAAAGTAGTTACAGGGCTCATCCTCGGTCCTTACAAATTTGAAATTGCTTTGGGTCCTGCATACAAAAGGGATATATCCCGAAAGCAGGCTGTGTAACTTTGTATTTCATTCAGTACAACAGTCATGCTCCATATCCCATCTATAAGATACAACAGTAAATTCCATGTGATATAATGTGTGATCCACATAAAAGCTTCCTTACTAAATGTTACAATTTGTATTGGAATGAAAGTAGGAATACATTTGAGGTCAGTGTTTAAACAGAGCATATTAAAAACAAACCTACAACTGAAACCTAGAAATAAGATATGATCCTAAAATTATATCGCCATCAAATTGAAATGTAAATATAATTGCAGGTAGCCGATTTGATGTGTCCCATGCCATAAAAAAAAAAAGTTTCTCATTTACAAAACCAAAATATACTCATCAAAGTGTATGCCCGTTTTATAAATGAGAATTTAGTCACAACGCACAGAATGAATAATATTAAAATATTGTTTTGAAAACTGCATTTGTTCTGAAGATCTAACACAAAACTTTAGAATGTTACACTGAGTGGTAGCAGTGGCACTCCCCCTCTCCGGTTCACACAGTTATCATTTGTTTTTGCCAATGAAAGAAAACTTTGAAGTACAAAGGTGGGGTTGCCTCTTAATAGCAGTGTTTTCATATGTGCAAATTTTCATAAAAAATCACAATTACATTCAACATTTATTATGGAGGGAAAGAAGAGATCTGTGGACATAAAACTAACGTAAACCTATTTAACCTTTATTGTACGGCATTTAAATGCCAGTAGTCCCCTGCCGGCCGGATTTTTTGGGCATTTAAATCTTGAAATTGCGTCCCTCCACAAAAACAGATATATTTTCTGCTCTATATAACATAAAATTATGAAATAAAAACTGTTTGAAA
>JGI20166J26741_11458585_pt1 | contig 13362 bp, 9 predicted proteins | sample TergutCu122P5_FD_26741 | JGI IMG/M metagenome (IMG submission 26741)
TGTGAATGTCGCTCGCACGGGCTTCGATCGCTTCGGTCAAAATGTCGTTGACCAGTCGCACGACCGACGCTTCCTGGGCAAGGGCCGCGTCGCCGCTCTGGTCCCATTCGAGTTCTTCGAGCATTTCGACGCCGTCTTCGTCGGTGGTCTGGGCAAGCAGCCCTTCAATCGTTTCGGCACCGACGCCGAGATACGTCTTGACCAGCTTGGCCAGTTCCGACGGCAACACGACCACCGGCACGACCGGCATCCCCACCGCCGCCGAGATTGCGTCAATCGCGTACAAATCAAACGGATTTCCCGTCGCCACGACCAGTGAGCCGTCCGGATCATAACCGACCGGAAAGATGCCGTACCGATGCACCATTTTCATCGGGAAATTTTCGAGCACCTCTTTGTCGACCTCGGTCTTGGAGAGGTCGAGCAACCGCATCCCGAGCGTCAACGCAAGATAATGAAACGCTTCTTCTTCCGTTCTGGCACCAAGTTGCGTCAAAATCGTCACAATACGCCCCCCGCTGGAAATCGTATCGCGAACAATTTGCAACTGGCGTTGATTGTAAAGTTGGGGCTTGACGAGCGCATCAGCAAAGATCATCATTGATCCTGACTCCTTTAAAATACTTACGAGTAATCACATCATCCGTGAAAAGGGCAAACGGCCATTTGGCGGGTGGGGGTGTTTTCAATAGGAATTGAAAAAAACACTTGGCGACCGTTTTGAGAACCGGTTTTCTGTTGAAAAAACAACATCATACAACTATACTGTATCCCATATTGTATCCCAAAAGCCGTTTTGAATCAATAAAAAATGTGTTACCGTCGGCGTATTGGTTAAAAAAGATAAATATTATCAAAAAAATACTTGCATGATGGGAGCGATTCCATGCCGGACAAAATATCTCGCAGTATAGCCTGTATTGCCGTTTTTTTAGTAATACTTTATTTTTTTTCCGACATATCGGCATTTGCCCAAGAGCAACCACGAAGACGATTTCGCCCAAACCGCCCTGTTTCTGCCAATATTTCTGCCGACACATCCGCCGCATCTTCCAGCAACTCTGTTTCATCGCAGGAACTACAAAAACCATCCTCCGGGCAATCGCCTGAACAATCGCCAGAACATCCTTCTGACAAACAAGTTAAGCCGATGGGAACCGTTCCGCAGCTCTGGGACATGGACCCGAAAACCCCTCTGGATGCACGACCATTTCTCGATCGTGCCGTTGTGTCGCAACCCATGTCGGCTAAAATATTACGTTATGCAGAATATTTGATCGAAAAATATGACACTAATCACAACGGACAGCTCGAACAGGATGAGTGGTTTGGAAAAATGAGCGGTTTTCCACAAAAGATCGACCTTGATGGGGATTCGAGCATAACACTTGAGGAATTAGCGGGTTATATCGCCAAATATTCCGATTTGCGAACCATTCACAATCCATATCCGTTGCGGAAATTGATTGAAGATTCGCGGCTTCCGCAAAATGAACTGCCAAAACAACAATTTTTCCAGCCGATTTCATCGCAAGGGGAGAAAAAAACAGAAACGGTTGTTACCCCCAATCGTTTGCCGGTCATCACACAGACAGAAATTGATGCCGATAATCAAATCCTTGCAAAATCAACCAAAACGGACCAGGAAAAAAGTGACGCCAATCCGGATGGAACTGCGGCGGCCACGGAAACCGGCGAAAAAACCGAGCCGGAATATCTGGAAGGCAAGTTACCCCCTTCGAGTTCCCGCAAATTTGCTGCGCCGTCGCAAGGTTTGCCGCAATGGTTCATCCAGCGCGATCTTAACGGCGACGGCCAAATCACGTTGTTCGAATTTGACCCCACCTTGTCGAATGCTTCCCTTGTGTTGTTCGGCAAACTTGACAAAAACGGCGACGGCGTCATCACACCCGACGAACTGCAAAAATAAGGTTTTCGCCCAATCATTGTTTCTTTTTTTAACGCGGAAGACACGGAAAGACGGCTGCGCGGACTTCCGTTTTTTCCGTCTTTCCGCGCCTTCCGCGTTGAAAAAATACCTTAAACACAGCTAAAAACCGGTCAGGAATTTCCGTGAATTTAGAAACCACCGTTGGACGTTTAACGCTTCAAAACCCGATCATGGTTGCATCGGGAACATTCGGTTACGCCAAAGAGATGGCCCCGCTGCTTGACCTTTCAAAACTGGGGGCAATCATCCCCAAAACCGTGACGCTGAAACCTCGCGACGGCAATAAAACGCCCAGAACGGTCGAAACGGCGGCCGGGCTGCTCAATGCCATCGGACTTGACAATGACGGCATCGACCGGTTTTTGGTGGAAAAACTGCCGAATTTGTTGACTTACGGCCCCCCGGTCATTGTCAGCATTGCGGCAAAATCGCCGGAGGAATGCGCCGTTTTCGGGGAAAAATTGAGAGGCGTGCCGGGTATTGCGGCCATCGAATTGAACGTTTCATGCCCCAACGTTTCCGGTGGGACGGATTACGGCACGGATACGAAATTGTGTGAAAATCTCGTTCGCGCAATGTGTCGGGCGACTGATCAGATGATCATTGTCAAATTGACGCCGAATGTGACAAAAATCGCCGAGATTGCACGGGCGGCGGTCGCTGGAGGAGCCGAAGCGGTCTCCGCCATCAACACTTGCCTTGGCATGGCGATCGACTGGCGAATGCGCCGGCCCCGTTTGGCCAACGGTTTCGGCGGTTTGAGCGGTCCGGCCATCAAGCCGATTGCATTACGTTGCGTTTATCAAATTTATCAGGCATTTCAAAGTGAAAAAATCAACGTTCCGATCATCGGAATCGGCGGAATTGCGACGGCGGAGGATGTGTTGGAATTTCTCGTTGCCGGAGCGTCCGCAGTCCAAATCGGGACGGCAAATTTCTATGACCCGACAGTCACGGCAAAAATCGTGGAGCAATTGCCAAAACATCTCGAAGAAAATGACATTTCCTGTGTCAAAAATCTCATCGGAACACTCCGACTTCCTTTGTTTTCTTGAACGAACTATTTTTTCTGCTAAAATGGTTCTTCTTGCCTCAATTTTATTTTGGGATTTCAGAGCAAATTTGGAATTGATCTGGAGTTTTTCCGCTCCCGTTGGTCGCTCCTTGATTGAAGTGACATCTCCAAACCAGCTCCGGATGCGCTCCAGCCGCAGATAGAAAAGTAATGCGTTTTTCATTTTTTTCCATTTTGCTTTTGACGATTTCCATGTCGTTTTCCACGTCGTCTTATGCGGACGACCCGGATTCCGGAAAAGAATTGCCGCCTTCGAATTCTGTCCGTGAAACAGCTTCTGTGCCGAACGTTTTGACGGCCATTGACATTCGAACAAATCCGCTCACCAAACGGGAGCATCCCTGGGGAACCTTTTCGCCGGGGAGCTGGGTTGTCCGCCGGACGATGAACCGTTCTTACGCCGGGGGGAATATTTTGTCGAATGTGACCGACACAAAGTTGACGCTCGAATCCGTCGAAGACAACCGCATCACGTTGCGGCAGGAATCAAACATCGGAATCGCCAATCGTAAAATCACGCAAGAGCCGCAACTTCTTTGTTACGATTTTTACCAGCAACCGATTTCCAATGATGTCACGCTCGAATTGTTTGCACCGCAAACCGTGACGATTTCCCGTCGCCCGATCGTGTGCCAGGTTTGCCGTTACACCCAAGTGACACCGGAATACCGAAAAACAACGACGCTTTGGTATTCGAATCAGGTGATGCCGTATCTGCTTCGTTCGGAAGAAATCCGCACCAGCGTTCCATCGGAACAACATCCTAAGGAAGAAGTGCTGTCACATACCGTGATGATTGTCACGGAAACGTCCGGCTTGCGGCTGTTCAGAAATTTATTGAGCGGCGATTACAAGACGCAAACGGTTAAAAAAAGCGCATCGACGACGATTGTCACCGACGCGACCTGTTCGACGAATATCCCCGGAGGATTGCTTAGGGAAATTGCCGTCGAAAGCGATCAGACCGGCAATGTCATCAGTCAGGTTGACACTTCCGTGATCAATTATTTTGTCACCTGTCCCGGCAATCCATCATTCCCGGTCCGCTCTGCGACGGAATCTTCCCGTGAAATTCAAATCGACTGGGACATCACGATTCAGGGAACCGGCGGCTTTCCGAAATAAAGGGTGCAGTTGCCAGGTATCAGGAATTCAAGGTCCGGCTGATACCTGACAACTGCACCTTTTGTGCTTGTCGCCTCGTGTGATTTTGTGATCACTCTTTGTCGTTGATGCCGAGTTCGCGTTTTTCAAGCATTTCGCGGTTGGCGGCGTGCAGATCGTCTTCCGACGCTTCGTGAATGTCGTCACCATGAAGGTCGGCTTCGGAACCGCCTCCTGCCGCGTGATCAAGTGCCTCTTCGGTAATCCCCTCAATTTCATAAGGCACTTCGACCATTTTGGCCTTTTCAAAAATCAGGTTGAGCACTTTACGTTCGATGATCGCGTTTCGCAAAATGTCCATTTGCCCCTGTTTTTCGTACTGGGCACGAATCCGGCGCGGCGATTCCCCTTGTTGGGCGGCAATCAACATGATTTCGGTATCGTAATCGGCTTCCGTCTCGGTAATTCCCTCAACCTCGGCAATTTTCTCAAGAATGAAATGCTCCTTGAGTGCTTGGGCGGTGGTGACTTTGCTGTTTTGCCGCAAGTAGTTGATTTGTGGCATGATCTGTTCATCGGTGAAACCGCTGCGACGCAGTTCGATAATCATGCGTTGCAGTTCGCGGCGCGATTGACGTTCGAGCAGGGCAGGCGGAAGTTCCCAGGATGCGCTAACCGTCAATGTGTCGGTCACCTGCTGGCGCGTGCGGCGGCGTTGTTCGTATTCAAGCTGACGTTCCAACGCACTGCGAACAGCGTCTTTCAGATCGCCGACGGTGTCGTAATCGCCGAGCGTTTTGATAAAGTCGCCTGTCAGTTCGGGAAGTTCGAGTTTCTTGACTTCCTTGATTTCAAACCTGGCCTGCACTTTCTGGCCGCGCACTTCGGCGTTTGGGGCGTCTTCGGAAAGGATTGCCTCCGCCTCACGAACGTCACCGGCCCTGACGCCGGTCATCAGTTTGTCGAAACCGGTGATCGAGCCGTCGTGGAACGAAAGGGTCGGACGAATCCGGATCGTTTCTTCGTCGGCGGACGAAATTTCGTTGCCGTCGCGGTAAAACGTCAATTTGGTCACAATGTAATCACCCGGCACGGCCGCATCTTCCGTCGTGTTCAGCTTGCCGAAATCGGTCAACACCCGTTCGAGGGCACGATCGACGTCTTCCGATGAAAAATCACGCACCGGCTTTTCAATGGTCAGTCCCCGCCATTCCGGAAGCTCGAATTCCGGTCGCACTTCGAGGCGGAACTCGAAAACCATCGGCCCTTCGTCCGGAAGCACCACCGCTTCGTAATCGAAATCCGGCTCGCTGATCGGCGTGAGTTTGTCATTCTCATGCAACTGCGAAATGCTGTCCATGATCAGCGAACCTTTGACACGATCCTCGACCATTTTCCTGTAACGCTTTTCAACCAGTTTTTTCGGGGCACGCCCTTTCCGGAAACCGGGAACATTCGCATTTTCCACGATGTCATCGAATTCTTTTGAAAAATACCGGTCGATTTCCTTGCGCGGAATCGTCACCACGATTTTTCGTTCACACGCCGAAATGGTTTGAATGTCGAGTGAACTGTTCAATGTTTCTTTGGGGGTTTCATTGAGTGTCGAAGTTCCCACTTGATCGTCGATTTCTGATTCTGACATCGTTCGATTTCCTTGCCGTCAGGCGAAAAAAGTTGAAAGCCGGTCGCTTAAATTTCAAGCCGGTTTCCTGTTCCCGGCAAAAAACTCAAACAACCAAAAAGATGGGGACGAAGCATACCGCCTGACCCTCTTGAGAAGGACCCAAGCCAGATATGTTTCCAGCTACGCATTTTTTCGATTTTTAGGAATGCGTCCAAGAAAGCACACAAAACGGATTCAGCACACAAAAAAGGAACACTCCCTTAACCGGGCGAAAATTCCCCCTAACCAACCATGCACTGAATATCAATGACAAACGGCGGTCGTTTGAACAAAACGTATTCGTACAATAAAACGATTGATCAAAACCGACTCAAAAACACCCACCAAACTTGAAAAAGAGCGGGCGAAGGGGGACGAACTCCCGACAACGACGTTGGCAAGGAAGATTTCCCCAAGCCTCTCTCTAAAAAACGATATGAAAAATATCGAAAAACCACAATCGTATCATATCTTATTGCAAAAGCATGTCAAGCCCTGATTGCATGTATCTCAAAAAATGGCAACGTAAAATAAGAACTTGCGGCATACTTCCGGTTCTTTTTCCCGTTTCCCCGCCGCTGTTCTTGCGGAAAACTTTCCAGCGAACGCCTGAAGCCACTTTGGATACGCTCTATCACGTTTCCGCACCGATGCTGACGAGAAACCGGAACGAACCGATCGGCACGTCGTACAGGAAAACCTCGAACGAGTATGTGCCGGGGTGCGGCAACGGCAATTCGGGCAACTCGACCACCAGTTCGCATGTTTCGAACGGCGTGTTGGCAAACGCAATGATGTCGCCGAATTCGAGCAGCGTTTCGTTTTTGACGAGATCGACGTACTCAATGGTGATCGGCAGTTTGCCTTGAAATTCGGTCAGACTGAGAAAGAGAAACGCACCGCGATTGTATTTCGACGGAAACGCGGTCGCCGCCATTTCGCAAAATGTTCCGGCAATCACTTTTTTGCCCGAGTGCATGTCTTCATAAACATGATCTGCGAGGACTATCGCCTGTAAAATGGGGCGTGGCGGCATGTGGTTCCTTTCGAAAAAACAACAAGTGTGAGGGGATAAAAAGGGGGCAGGGTGTAGTTGTCAGGGGGCAGGAACACGAGTCCTGTCCCCTGACAACTGAGACCTGTCCCCTTACTTCGCCCATGCCTCAATGTAACGGGCAAGCTGATGGAAATCGCTGCCGACGGTCACCGGCCGCTGATAGGCCCGCAAAATCGAGAAATCGATCAGGTCTTCAAACGGGGCGAACAACAAGTCGAAGTTTCCCGTAATGGAAATCATGACCGCGTCTTTTTCCGCTTCGCAAAGGGCGCGGTACGCTCCGACGCCGATCTGGCTTCCGAGAATCACGTCAAATGCCGTCGGGACATGGCAACGGGCTTCGTAACCAAACTGCAAACCGACCATTTTCTTCGAGCAACCGGTTCGTTTTTTGTATTCGTCGGCAATCAGGCGACCGAACCGGCTCGAGTATTTGAGTTGCGACACCGGAAAATGACCGAACGTGTCCGGCTTGAGCGAAACATATTCGTCATGCGAAAGACAAAGGACGATTTCCGAAAGCGGCAGGTATTCGGCGATCCCTTCGGAGACGGCGAGAACGAAACTTTTTTTCCCTTCCGCTTCACGGGCAAGGAGCACGTCAACGCACCGGTCGACCAGTTTTTTGACATCGTAGACTTTTCGCATGAGCGGCTTGCCGTCTTTGTCGCGAATCACCTCGCCGGTGGCCGGGTCGCGGGTTTCTTCGGTCAATTCCCATTCTTCCGGAATGTCTTCCAGACCGATGACCATACTTGCTTCGCCGGCGATCATGGCACCGTAAGCAAGCCAGGCCGCTTTCCGGCCCATCAACTGACAAACGTAACCGGTATCCGTCGCTTCGGAATCGGCGAGCAGATTGCGAAGTTCCGACGCCAGATATTCCACGGCGGTAAAGTAACCGAACGTAAAGTCGATTCCCTGATAATCGTTGTCGATCGTTTTCGGCAGATGCACCACCTTGATCCGCGGTTCGCCCGGCGGCAATTCCTTTTGCACCAACTGAAATTTGGCGGCGGTCGTCAGCGTGTCGTCGCCGCCGATCGAAATCAAGGCGTCGACGCCGAGCGAACGCAACGCTTTGTAAACGTTGGTGAGCGGTTCGCGTTTTTTCGGGTCTTTGAGGTCTTCCGGATGCTTGAGCGGTTTGCCGGGATTTGCACGGGCGGTCCCGAGCACAATGCCGCGCGAAGAACGCAAGCCTTCGCGGATGTCTTTGTCGAGACGAATGTAGGCGACCCCTTCTTCGAGTTTGTCCCCTTCTTTGAAGTTTTCAAGGTGCGTGTAACCGTTTTTCATGCCGTATACCTCGATTCCCGCCCGGGCAAAACAGAGTGCGGCACTTCCGATCACCGAGTTGGCCGACGGTGCCGGTCCGCCGGAGAAGAGAATAGCGACTTTTTTGATTTTTGTGTTTGATAACTGTGGGCTGGCAAGCGGAAGCGTCATGAAGTGTTTCTCCGAAAAAACGGTCAGAATTACGAGATATTTGTCAAATGAAAAGGCTTATCAGGAGTTACGACGAACAGGTACCCGAAGCCGTATCGACAGACCGCATTTATTATTGCAAATCCGCAAAATCTGTCAACGGAATCAAGGAAGTATGTTATCTTCCATATTGGGGCTTCCATCGGAAAGTATGATCTCCCATCAGAGCCACGACAGTTATGGAGCGGTTGAATCTGAAATGATTTGCATTGGGGATATGACAATCTAACGGAATCCTTGGCCATATCTTTAATCACTATTTTTTGATATTGTCGCGGATTTCGAGAATCCGTTTCGCCAGGAGACGGATTTCGCCGTTCGCATCCGAGGCGGCAAGACGTTCAAGCAACAAACGACTTTCCTGTTGCACGCCGAGCGCAAGCAATTTGATCGCTTTGAGCCGTATCAAAAAATCGGTTTCCCGTTCGATCAATTGCATCAACGCCGTTTCAAACGCCGGAACATTTTTCAGTCGCGCGACACAATCGAGCAAAACATCCTTGTGCAACTGGTTGGGATTGGTCAATTCCCGGGCAAGCGTGTCGTTCAATTCAGGATCAAGTTGACGAACAATCAAAAACATCTGCTCTCGTTGTGTTTCAGAAAGCGAATCCATCACTTCGAGAAAATGGCGCATCCGAAATTCGGGAAGTTCCTCGAGAATGATTTTCCGCACTTTGGCGGAGGGGGAATGGGCGTGTTGCATTAATTTGCCGGTCGCATTTCGGATTTTTCGTATTCGCAACTGCGAAAGCGCGGCCGCTTGCACATTTTCATTCTGATCGTCTGCGGCGGCGTAAATCAAACGGTCGGCGTCCGGAGTCGTGAATTGCCGCATCAACTGCACGACAAGCAGCCGCCCTTCCGGCTTTCCGTATCGGTAAATTTGCTCATACACGACCATTTTTTCGTATTCGCTCATTCCGGAATGGCGCACCAACTCGACCAAAAACCGGTGACACCCCTCGTCAATCTCTTCGAGCAATGTTCGAAGCGTCGAAATCCATTCGAAACGCCGGATTTTTGCAAGGTTTTCCTGAAATGCCGCCGAAGGCTGATAACCGACCGATTCCAGCAAAATACGAACAAAGATTTTGTCCGTCCGCTTGGCCACCGTCGCCAAAAGACACGGCGGGACAAGCCGCTCTCCAAAACTCCGCATGATGAATCGCACAACATGAAGTTCCGTCGAATAGATCAGTTTTCTTGCCATCGCGGCATGCGCCGGGTGCCTGGGATTCGACATCATTTCCTGAAATTCATCCCCCAGCGTAATCAATCGGTCGCTCAATTTGAAAAACACGTCAAAAAATATCCCCCGTTCGTGGCGACGCCACGTTTTCAAACCTTGCTGCAACGCCTCGGAAATCTCAACCAGTAAATGGCCATCAGACGGACGTTTGGGGAGAATCCCGTTGAATTCCTTGACAAAATTGTCTACCAAAAACGAAATCGTCCATTGAATCACCCCTAAGTGGACCATTTGCGTCCCTTGCTCCATAAAATGAAGAAACTGGGGAATGAGCGCAAACGGCAAAAATTCTTCCGTGGCGGCAATTCCGTTTTTCTGAACGACCGGGTCGTCATTCAGCAGTGCGGCACGAATGGCCGGCGCAAGTTTTTCACGATTTTTTTTAAGCAAAAGATGTTGCTCAGGTTCGAGTTGTGAGAAATTTTTGACAAGTTCGGAAATTCCGGCAATATTTTTTTTGGCAATCACTTCGTAACAGGCCAGTTGCCGTATTTCCGGATCGGAAGAGCGCAAAGCCATGCAAAGCATTTTGGTCGACAAAGGCCCTTTGGCGTCGGCAAAGACCTGAATCGTTTTCTTCAATGCTTCTGACATTCACTCTCCCCAAATCACCGATCTTAAAATATTTTTTGACAGAAATTATCGAAATTATCGGTACATTTGTCCAAAAAAAACAGATATTAATCGACGTAAGAATAAAATGCCCTGAAAGGACAAAATATACCGGGTCATGCCACCAAAGCCAGAATATTTGCCCGTCGCAGAAAAGATGAGCCACAAGAAATCAGAGCCGTGACAGTCATGGAGCGATTACCCTGGTTCGCCCCACTCGGTAACCCTTGCGGCTTTGATTTCTTGCCCTCAGAGAGGGAGTCGTAATATAGATAAAATAAATAGACAGAATGGGAGGTTTGAGTGAAATTCGCATCCGAAAGATTTGAAAAAGTGTTCTCAATTTTGATATAAATACTTGTTATTCATAGCTTTTGATTCAGATACTATCTATTCACCCCAAGTTCGTTAATTATTTTATCCAGATTACGACGTTCCCTCTAACCCTCGAAGCATGATGATTCCCTTCGTGATTCTTGCGCATAAATCTGTTTTGATAAGAAAGACCGAAAAATTGATTCTTGTCGTTTTTTTTGATATTTCGGTCACAAGGAGTCATTTTTTCGATGAAAAGTCATACTTATCGGGTAAGAAATGGTTGTCACGCAGTCAAAAAGCCGCAAAATCGGCACTGTTTGACATGAATCAATCGTTGAAAAGAGCCCGGAGTTTCAAGCGTAAAAAGCTTTGCACATCCCGGTAATTATCGATTTGCATGACCTTTGCCGCAATTTCTTCGCATTCCGCCATGGAAACGCTGCGTATCACCTGTTTGATTTCAGGGAGCGTGTGCGGGGACGTACTGAATTGCCGCAGCCCCAATCCCATCAATAACATGGCATAAAGCGGATTGCTGCTCATCTGGCCGCAAAGTGAAACCGGCTTCTTGAATTCACCTGCGACCTGAATCGTCCGTTTGATCAGTTTCAAAACGGCCGGGTCTTCCGAATTGTAAAGTCCGACCACGTCATGATTGCTTCGGGCGACGGCCAATGCGTATTGAATCAGGTCGTTGGTTCCGATACTGAGAAAATCGACTTCTTGGACAAAATGTTCCAACATGATGACCGCCGCCGGCACTTCGACCATCATGCCGATTTTGACATCGCGATCGAACGGAATTTGGTCGTAATCAAGTTGATCGCGCACTTCGGCGAGAAGCATTTTCGCCTGCCGGAGTTCGAGCAATGTCGTGATCAAGGGAAACATGATTCGGACTTTTCCGTAATGGCTCGCCCGCAAAATGGCACGCAATTGTTGCAAAAACATCTCGACTTTGCGCAGCGACAAACGAATGCTTCGCAAACCGAGTGCCGGGTTGCGTTCATCGGTCGGATTCGGCAAATGCGGGATTTTATCCGCTCCGAGATCGAATGTCCGAATCGTCACAAGGCGTCCCTGCATGGATTCGACGACCCGTTTGTAAGCATTGAAATGTTCTTCTTCCGACGGAATGACATGGGCGGTCGAACTGAGATAAATGAACTCGGTCCGGTACAAGCCGATCCCCATCGCTCCACGTTCGAGACAATGGTCGACTTCCGATGGAAATTCAATGTTTCCGAACAGTTCAATTTCGACGCCGTCCGTCGTCACCGCCTCAAGATCGCGCAACGCCTCCAGTTTTTCCGCGTTTTCCCGTTGATTTGCAATTTTTTGGCGGTAACGTTCAAGGGTTTCTTCGTCCGGACGGATGATCAGAATTCCGGAATCGCCGTCAATGATCACCGTGTCGCCGCCGGAAACGTCGGTCAGAAACGTACCAAGTCCGACAATCGCGGGAATCTCGAGCGCCTGAGCCACAATCGACGTATGTCCTCCGGGGCCGCCGACTTCAGTGGCAAACCCCTTGACAAACTCGCGATTGAGATTGGCCGTTTCACTCGGCGTCAAATTGGAGGCAAAGACCAGCACTTCGGACGAAAGCTGATGCAGACCTTCGCGGGCTTGTCCCAAAAGAAGCCGCAACAGGCGTTTTTCAAGGTCGAAAATGTCATTGATTCGTTCCGCCAGATACGCATTCTTGAGACGCCGGAAAACGTCGGCATAACGGCGCAGCGTCACGCTGACCGAGTATTCCGCCGAGTACGCTTTGTCGCGAATCAGCGTTTCAAATTCTTCCTGCAATTTTTGGTCGTTGAGAATTTGCAGGTGCGCCTCAAAAATATCGCCGTATTTTCGTCCGAGTTCATGCGACACCGAGTCGCGGTTGCCGGCCAATTCATCCGAAGCGGTCTGAATCGCCGTGCGCAAACGGACCACCTCCGTTTCGACCACGTCACGCAATACAAAACGCCTGGGAATTTTGAACCCTTCATTCCCCAAGACCATCGCTTCGCCGATCGCGATGCCGGGTGAAACCGCAATTCCCTGCAATTTTTTCATGAGAGATACTCAAATCGGTTGGAACATAAGTGGAAAACTAAAAATTAAAAACTAAAAGTGGGATTCGCTTTTCAACTTTTCACTTTTCGTTTTTCACTTAATTGCGGTGTTTCATTCCTCGTCGGAACGTTCCTCTTCATATTCGTCTTCGTAAAATTTATTTTCAAAAAGCGTGATCAGTTCTTTTTGCAGAGACTCCGCATTATGGCCAATGACGGTCAAAGTCACAAAATCGCCTTGCGCCGCACCAAGAGCAAGAATATCGATCATCCGGCGACAATCCGCCGTGACGCCGGTCCCTTGTTTCCGCAACGTTACGGAACCGGAAAATTCCTGTGTTTTTTTAAAAATCATCAGTGCCACACGGGTATGCAATCCCGCCCGGTTGGTGACTTCAAGATCACAAGTCAGGGTCAACTCCGCACTCATGAAACACACGTATCAATGAAAAATTATCGATATTGACGCACCTGTAAAAGGAAAAACACTTCGACGACAGGATTTTTTATGCCGCAACCAGTATATACGACAGCCTTCAGCCTCAATGAAGTGAAAGGTTGAATGAAAACCTGATTCTTGATTTTCAGGCAGTTGTTCGAACGTCGGTCTGCGATCGACCGCTCAAATGAATTCCCGCCCCCAGATCATGCACCTTTTATTTTTCCGTTTACTTTCCGAACATATTGTCATCCGCTTCTTCAAGAAGTTGCTTGATGTCGTCCGGGGTTTTCGACTGTTTCAGGAACCGGCAAAACGTTTCGTCTTTCAATTG
>JGI20166J26741_11458696_pt1 | contig 13360 bp, 10 predicted proteins | sample TergutCu122P5_FD_26741 | JGI IMG/M metagenome (IMG submission 26741)
CTCCATATCCTTGATTACAGTGTGCTTGTTATCAATGCTCCCCACTATGTTTAGAAAATATTCATTAAGTTCATTTGCTATAGTCGATTGATTGAAAGATTGGACACCACCAAAAGTCCTTGTGTATTGTGACCTTGACCAAATTTTATCTTGGCTTCTACTCACATTAGTGTTATGATCCATTACTACAGTGACTTCTTCAAACTGTCATTATCACCAGTTGATGAGAATGCTTTGTTACAGTTACCAGCCAACACTAGCCTTTGTGTAATGCCTTTCTCATTCTTTAAAATTTGCACCATTATTACAAGAAAGGGAACTGTATTCTTCTAAGAACAGAAGATATCATTCTTTCCCACTAGTGTAGGAACGTTAAGCAGGCCAGTGGCAATATTTACAACTCCTTGTGGTCAGCCACCTACCTACTGTTCTCACTCCAGCCTACCAACTAAAATCTTTGGGGATATTTTATTTATTTCTTTATCAGATTGTAGCTTTTGACATCTTCAGAGCAGCTGTGTCTTGTGTGGGTTCAGTGTATATCAGTAACTCACAACAGGATAGTGTAATGTAAGTCTGTATACAGTCCTGGAGATAATTCCAGTACCTTAGCTACTGTAGCTGGCCTGAAATAAAAGGGTATTTCAGTTTCCTCCCATTGCAGTGCTTGGCCAGCTGGCACTTACTCATGTTCTTTTGGCACTGTTTATTCCATGGTGTTATGAATGAATATCTTACATGTGTTTTAGGAAGTGCCATTCAGGGATTTTTGGTTGTTAGGTTTCAAATATAATTTTTATGTAGTAAAAGTAAAATAAAGTTTTGCTTTCACCTGCCTCATGAAGGCATATTGGGGAATGGATATATAGCTCTAATCACTCTTAAACTTGCCACTAGATGGAGGTGAATGGTCCCTGGCCGTTCAACATCTAAGCAGAGTGACCCCAGTATCTATTAAAGACATGAGTGAATAAGGCCCAGACCAGGTTGGGAAATTTTGGAGAAGAAAACAATCTCTTAACCCTGCTGCATAACAGACCATGATTATTCAGCTGTCCAGCCTACAGCCTAGTTGCTATACTCACTAATGTTATCACAGCTTCATGACATTTTTATGTGAAAATTTTAAAGCATGTAAATATCCTGAATTTGAACTTTAAACTTCAAACATAGAGTAATGTTCTCACTGTAAGTATGTGAACAATGTTTAGATCCTAAATTTATTAGAAATAAAAAGACAAATAGATCCTAAAAGCGGGGTAATTTAAATGTCCTTTATTCTTGACTTTGTAGGTGCATTTTAAGAAAAATAAATTTAAAGCACATATTGTTACATGAATATGCTAATTCTTGAAGTCTTCAGAATGTGTGAATTTTTGACCCTTTAAACAACTATCAGGTGGTCAAAGAACCTGTACAGCAGAGTCAGTTGCTTAGTGTGTCATATGGTATCATTTGGCTTGTCAAAGTGAGTCTAGTTTTAGAAATTTAAGGTTAAGTGTCTCAGAAAACAGGCAGGTCACTGCAGGGTATTTGAAGTCAAAGTTGGAAAGAGGCTGCTTCTCATAAATAAAATTAATGAACCAAACAGTATAATATCAGATTAATACTGTAAGGTTTGTTTGAAGCATTATATTATACTGAAATATAGAACTTGTCATTTCAAGATAGACAATTTTAGGAAGCTTATGATTTGGCATTGATGGCAGTCTCCTTTGTTTTCACCAATTTCTTCTCCACTTAAGGCAAGACTGTTGATTTAATTCCCCCCCCCCCTCCCTTGAACATGGTAAGAAGCTGTTGTTTCTTGTTTACACATTATTTCTGATCCATTACCCAGTATCAAGCACTAGTAAGTGATATTTTTAATGTTTATTGAGATTCACGTACTATAATTTTTGTTCATTAAAAATTTTTATATTTCTATGTGCGAATTATTGGCACAGGTACATCTAGTTAGTAAACACTGTGATATGTTGCTCTTGTCACCAACAGAACCACCAAGCCATCCAATAATTCAAGGCTACACAGAGGCAACAAGTATTGCAGCTGGCACAGTACAGAAGATATCTTGCATCTCGTCTGGTGGGAATCCCCTTGCAACTCTCACATGGTATAAAAACGACAAGAAAGTGAGTACCACATTATTTTGTACCATAGCTGTGAGTATTTTCTCACTTACATACTTAAGATCATCGCAGCTCTTTACTTACCACTTCCATTCATTTAGTTTGACCAACTCTTCTTCAGCCCACAAATATCTCTTTTGTTTATGTGGTTTGTAGTTTCATGCATTAGGTTTCAGGTCTTGTGGGATATGATGCTGTGTCTTGGGTGAATAGATTCAGTTGTTTCAAAGGACTGTAGTACCTTCAACTACAGGGTCAACCAGTCCAAGGATCATAATACCTTTGTCTTCAAGATCACTCCTTCTTGAACTGATTAACCCTGAATTTTAAGACACTCTGATCCTACAAAACATTGGAAACTACTCGCCCAGTAACACAGTGTCACATCCCCGTAGACAGGAATAGTCTGCAACACCATGGGCATGGGCATGTTTAGGGATTCCGACATGCCAAGCTGTAGAGATATTCAGTGCATTTTCTTTCTTACATACCTTATATGTTTATATATTTAGTTACTTAGACCATAATTCACTGTATGTCAGCAACAGATGACAGAGTCAAAGGGCAGAAAATTAATATTTTGAATGAAAAAATGTGCTTTTATGTGGTCAAAAAAGGTTTAAATTTTGTAACAAATTGAAATAAATTTCAATTAGTGTGCTTGTTTACAGTCATAGTTTCTGTTAGGTATAATCACTGAGGTTACGTGGCTTAGGTACCCAAAGACCTAGATATGCCACTGGACATGTTGAATAATTTGTTAACTTTGATGATGCAAGTATTTGAAAGTGAAGTGTAAAGGAAAGAAGTGGACCTAGTACAAATTGTGAATGGTAAGCATAATAAAGCAGTAAAATGAAGAATAGGTGACAGAGTGAGCAGATGACTTTGTTAATGTCCGGTTGTGTGTGCTTACAGATCAACTCAGTAACTAAAGTAAATGACCAATCGGTATCAGCAGAGGTGACAATATTGGTGAATGTAACAGACAATGAGGCACGGTACAAGTGTGAGGCATCGAACACAGCAACTGAGATCCCACTCTTTGAAACAGTCACCCTTGATGTCCACTGTAAGTATGACAGCAGTGTTTTCTTCTTTCCCTTATGAAGATTTTTGTAATTGCCACTAGAGACTGAGAGTGCAGAAAATCATTCTTTTGTTATACCAGTTTTGAAAACTTAGTTTCATTCTTGTCAGCATAGATGTCTGTAGTTTACAGCTGTCCAGGAAGACGCAGTGTTGGTGCACCATAAAAAAATATTTAACAGAGAAAGGAATTTCAAGCAAAAAGAGTTGTGTCTACTTTCAGAGTATTATGGATGCTAACACAACAGGTTTCTGCATAGAACAGGGTGCTCTAGTGCCAGACAATTTGTACGTTGTGTTACACATGAAGCTTGGAGTTTGCAAAATTTCAGCTTTTGATCGCGTGTGTAGTAGAAGTAAGAACTGCTAGAGCTGAGAGATGTTATCTGCCAACTACCTTATATAAAAAAGTGATACCATGGTTGGTTAGAAGACGAGTGGTTATTCAGCCAACTGAGAAACCTTAATTTTCATACCTGAAAAAATTCATGAACAAACATCCCTGTTCATATGAGTTTGAGGCTGCAGCTGGAGAATTCATATGTATTCAGCAACACATTCCCTAAAAATGTGGGTTGATGTAAAGACTTGGCTAATAAATTCCTTATGACAAACAACGTGTGTGAATTTAGCATCCACAATAAAACCTCTGGAGATTAGTAGACACTGTACTGGGAACTGAGAACTAAGTGTCTATCATTTTCTGAAACCTTGCAAGAGGGTGGGGTGAAAAACTGGTAGAGCTAACCCCCCAGCAGATTTAGTATGAAGTGTGGGCCCTAATATACATGTATATTTTTTCTAGTTCCCCCAGACCATGTTGTAATTCGGAAAGATCCTCCCGAGCTGAAGACTGGGACGATGGCAACACTGACCTGTGACTCCAGCTCAAGCAATCCTGAGGCTCGACTCAGCTGGTGGCGGGAGGGTATTCCTGTGCAGGGGATCACCAACGTGACCAAACCAGGGCTTCATGGCGGCAAAGTGTCTAGTATTGTGCTGACCCTAGACATTACACCAGAACTTAATGGCATTGTCTACACTTGTCAGGCCACCAATGAGGCACTGCAAAGAAGTGTGCATGATGCGATTACACTGGAGGTCCTGTGTAAGTCTCATTGCCGTTTCTGTCATCAGTACTATGTCAGAGGAGCAATTTATTTAAAAATTTAACAAATTCATCCAATAACATTCAAATTCTTGGAAGTCATTGAAGGTCAACTTTCTTAATCAGTGGTCCCATCAACATTTTCTTTCCTACTTCATTAATTTCCTATAAACAATTCAAAATCTTTTTAAGACTTAAAAATTAAGTTTCCATTTTCTGAAAGGATTTAAAACCTGTGTATTTAAAAAGAGGCTGCTAGTTAAAGGGCTGCACAGCCACTGTGCCCATGACAGCAAAAGAATTAACATGTAGACTGCTGGTTGCAGACAAGCCAATATTTTCTGATGTGCCTATGGAGCAACAAAGTGGCATTGAGGGGCAGCCCTTGGTGCTGTCTCTGCAAGCCACAGGGAACCCCACCAACATTGTGTACACATGGACAAAGGATGGGGTAGAAGCAGGCCAGGAGACACGAGTGGTAGTGGATGGTCCCGTCCTGAACATCACAAAATTGCGCAAAGAGGATTCGGGTGTGTACATGTGTGAGGCAGTCAACAGTGAGGGCTCCACCTCCATCAAGTTCAACCTTACTGTGCAGTGTAAGTGGGCTACTTTTAAATATTTCTGTCAGTAGTGCATTGGATTTACCAATGAAATGTGAGGAAATCTCTCTTCATTGGATAAGATTTGACTTTTTGCTATAATTTAATGCTGTTACATTACGTAATATACAACTTAATTTTAATGTTACTTGATTACTGAAATTTGGCTTTTTTCAGTATCTCAAAATGAGGAACACAATTTTTAGGAACTGAAACTGACCCAGTAAATGATAATAGCTCCTTCTTTCAGACCCAGCTGAGTATGTGCATTCCAAACTGTACACTTGAGGGTGCAGCAAGCCAGTTCCTAACACATTATGTTCCATTTGGAATAACAGGTGGCAGACTAAGTCCAGAAACCATGTAAATGAAAGTGTAATACACCATTATCATAACCTTCCAGAATTATTCTCACAGTAATGTGATTATTTCTTTTATGTAATTATTAAAATTCTTTTCCTTCCCACAAGGAAAACCCACAGACTTCCATTACGAACATAATTGGTTTAATTCTCCTAGGGAAATAAATTGTATTGGTTCTGCAAACCAGAACAGCACACAAATTCACTTCACACTGTGAGTTTTTGAATGTTAAAATAGTAATAAGTATAACTACAACTGCTTTATAATGAGTTAAATTATGTGTAATTTGTTATCTCTCAGTTTGTTGTGAATTAACCTATTACACAGTTTAAACAGTAATAAATGTCACGGTTCTGTACAGATACTGCAGTTATAAAGGAGACACCAGAGTTTGTGATTGTAAATCCTGGTGAGAATGCTCATCTGTACTGTGTGGCAGAGGGAAACCCTCTGAGTGAAAGCCACTTCAGCTGGCGCCGGGAGGGCTTCAGCGACAGCGACATGGAACACCGCACCAAGCGCTCATACCGTAATGGCACCTCCTACCTAATTGTCCAAGCTCCAACCAGGGAAGACAATGGTAACTTCTACTGTGTGGTCAACAATGGGATTGGCAATGAGACAACTAGGCCTGTTTACTTAGTGGTGAAATGTAAGTACACAACAACAGGCACAGGGTTAGGTTGCATGTAATGTGCAACTCACTTACTGTATGTGTATCATTTAATAATGCATTAAATTGGTCTGTGATAGAGATGCTACACTAAGAAAAGCCACAAATTACTTTTTCTTTAATTTCATTAAATGTAAACCGGGATTTCACAGTGTTGTTCAGATGATGTTTTTTTCATACTGTTCAATAATGATTTTCCCATCATTTAGAGGAATGTACTGCATCCATCTTAATGGTCACTGAGCCAGATTTAGTCACCCTGAAGATGGAGGCAGTACATTCCTCTGGACTATCAGAACAAACATTCATTTCACTGTATGAAAAAATGGCCATTACTTGATCTTTTCAAGTTAACTTTACAAGTACACATGAGATTTTTATTGTATGTCCTATAGTAATTGTAGTTTCATTTTCATGTACATTTATTTTGGTTGTTAAGTTTGGATTGACCAACATGAAATTCTTCAATAAGTCTTTGTGTAGCTCTAATAAGAGATATCAGGAAAAAATAGTTGAGTAATTTTGGGGGTGATATATGCAAATGAAGAAATTTATGTGATCACCTTCCACTCTCTTTATCCCATTAAGGTAGGTTGATAGCAGTCTGTTAGTGTCTGCCAATGTCATTCATTATTTGTAACATATGTATTTATCTCTTTTGTCTTTTGAGGTATTCACAGGATCGTAGTTCAGGTCTTTATCCTCCCAAGGTTTTTGTTGTTGTTGTTATTGTTGCTATGTCTGTTGTTGTCATCATTGTTTTTGATTTTGTTGTTGATGTTATTGTTGTGGTTGTTTTTTTTAACTGTAAGTATGTCAATAACAAGTAAAAGTTCCTGTCACAGCAGTTTTTCCAAATGAAGGAAAGTTAGATGTGGTGTTCCTCAATGGTCCGTACTTGGTCCACTGCTTTTCCTCCTGTGTATAAATGACCTGGCTAGAGTATTTGGAAATAACCATAAACCTGTACTGTTCACCGATGACACCAGTCTAATTGTCACTCATCTTAACCACACAGATTTCAGTAAAGAAATTACATCTGCTTTTAACCAATTCAACAAATGGTTTGTAGCCAATTTAGTATCTTTGAATTTAAAAAAAAATTCAGTATGTACAATTTATGACAAAAAACACTTTTGTAAATGAAATATCTTTTGGCTTCAACAATACGTTCATTTCAAACACCTCAAACACAAAGTTTCTTGGCTTAGTTTTTACAAATTCCCTATCTTGGAAGGATCACATCACTCAGCTAATACCTAAATTAAGTAAAGCATGCTATGTACTTAGATGCATCAGACCATTTATGTCTCAGGATGCATTGAAATCCATATACTACTCCTACTTTCACTCCCTTATTACTTACGGGATAATCTTTTGAGGTAACTCTTCCTACATTTCTCATATCTTTTGACTTCAGAAGAGGGCAGTTAGAATCATTACAGTCTCAGTACATACTTTCCCTTTTGCTATTCATTGTGGACAAGAAAAATCTTTTCCACATAAATTCAGAAATACACAGCATTAATACTAGGCAAAATTCTGATCTTCATCAGCCTCAGGCTAACCTAACGTTGTACCAGGAAGGGGCTTACTATTCTGGCATTAAAGTTTTTAATAATCTCCCTACCAACATAAGAAATTTATCTTGTGATGTTAAGAGATTCAAATTGGAACTAGGTAAATATCTTCACCTAAAGTCATTCTGCACTCTCGAAGAATATTACAACAGTTGTAAATCTTAAGCTTATTTTTAACTACTTATAATGCATACTAATGATAAAATATCTCCCCAATCCACTAACATTGTATGTATCAATATCAATGTGCAATGTAGATGATTATGTTTAGCTATACTGTACATACTATTGGCAAGTTCCACATCCAGTGGTGTCTGTACCCAATGAAGGATTTATGTAATATAATAAATGAATGAACATGAAAAGTTTTGTGATTGACAGTATGTGTGTGTTTGCAGACAAGCCTGAGATGGATACATCACCTCAGATTGCTAAGGCTGCAAGTAACACTGGTGATACAGGTCGCCTTATCTGTCGAGCATCTGGTGCACCTAAGTTGCGTTTTACATGGTCTAGGGAGGGAGCCACTATTCCAGTTAATACCACTGAGAAATATTACATTGACTTTCGCCAGGTATGTGTTAACTATCCTGCAAGCAGAGTGTAATCACTGCCTTGAACACAATACATGAAACTGAAATTCTTAATGGACTAGTATACAGACATAAAGGTGGAAATAAAGGTAAAAGTAAAGGTTGCCCTAGAACAAGCCACAAAGGCTCAGAGGTGGAGTAGGGGTTCTTCTTTCTTTAACCTGGGCACTAGATGGGGGTAGGTGGTCAATGCCATGCCTTGGCTCTTTTACCGCCAGGAAAGACACAGTACCTATTGTATAGCAGGCTGGGTGGAATCCAGGCCCGTCTGGATGGGTGTGGAAAATTCGTTCCCACCAGAATTCGATCCCCGGACCGTGCAGCCTGTAGTAAGTCACTATACTGGCTACACTATCCCAGACTACAGTGTACAGACACAAGAAAATTGAATACAACTGAATTCATGTTGTATTCTGCAGAAATGAATTCTACAAAAATCATCACAACAAGACAAAATACAAAGCTTTAAATTCTGAATGATGTTCATTAACCTTGCTTCAAGGTATTTCACACGTGATATGACATGTTGCCTTCCTACAAAACTCTAATAGACATGGCATGTTGTCATTGTCGAGTAATCTGTATGAAAAACTTGCTGTATTTCTCTCAAGATAGCAGAAGAAAGCAGCTGTTTTGCAGTACATAAATTTCAAATTTTTGTGTCTGTTCTTAGCATCTTCTTCATGTGTGTTGGTAATTCATGTCTGGGGAGCACGGAGGAAGTAATATCAGATCTTATGCCTTAAATATTTTCTTCCCAGTTTCTTCCACAGTGATATGTGTAGCCTGTTGAATATGAATTTGTATTTGTCATGGGTCTTCACTTATGTAGTACAGGGGGTAAGCTGCTGTCCTTCTCTAAGAACACATTTCAGTTGATACTAACTTTCTCCTAGCAGTTAATCTTATGATACACAGTTTGATGTCATCTGGCAACTTTGATTTATATGTTCTTTACAAATTTTGGTTTCTCCTACAAATTTTGGTTTCTTATGTATCGTAGGTTTAAAATTACATTTACATGCAACATGCTATAACTCATTAAATAACAAACAGATAAGTATACTGGAGAGATACGGTAATAACCCATGTCAAATAGTAAAAAATTTAAAATAATTTTTCAGTTGGATGTTGTGAAATACGAGTCAATTCTATTGGTTAAACACGTGCGGCCATCAGACTATGGCGGTTATGAGTGTGTGGTGAGGAATGAGATGGGATTTGCCACCACTACCGTCAGACTGGATGTAACTTCTGCACCGGATGCCCCTATGTCTCTGAAGGTCCTCAATGTCACCCATGACTCAGTGACAGTTGGATGGGTTCCAGGATTTGATGGTTAGTGCATAATCAGTCATATTGTCAGTTGTGAAAATGTTTAGTAAACGAGATGCTTGATACTTGGAGATTTGACTCAGTAGAAGAACATTCACCACTGTGTTGTTGTTGTTGTTGTTGTTTTTGTTGTTGTTGTTGTTGTTGTTGTTGTCGTAGTTGTTATTGTTGTTATCAGTTGAAAGTACTGTAGATTTTGTAAACTCTATTATAAATATAGGATGAAAGTCAGCATGTGGGAACAGTGATCAAGTACATCAGAACTTCTTTAATCTGGAAGCTGATATGTCAGAATTCCTAAAACATTGGCAGCTGAAAATAGTCCTAAATATTCAAGAAGCCTGCAAGTGTGTCTCTGCATTGTCTGATGTAGTATCTCCTAACACCTTGTCTTCTTCATGTGTGAACAGGTTGGCTGAGATTGGATTTGGGTCTTAGTCAGACAATATTTTTGGCCCTCAACAAGGGCGGACTGACAAAATATCAAAACATAAGCAACGTATTCAGGCTCTGGGTTCCCTTCTGAAGTGCTGGGGCCCGGTAATTTGTTCTGGCTTTTCCCTGTTATCAACAGCACTGGCTGTAAAGATTCCTGATCGTGCAACATCCCCAAAGAGGAACTGATGAGATTCTAGAAAACATATACAGGGACTCTGATGCCCCGAAACTGCACAGCTGAAGAATATATCCGAGAACACTGTGACTAGTTGTGCAGCCCAAATAGGTGAACAGTAACAAAAAATTACATCAAAACATTGAGGCCACTGTTGGTAAATTTGGATGATCTGGAATATTTGATAATCTGGCAACTCACTGATCCTTTGCATGTGGGATTAAAGGAATTTACTGTAAACTGCTATTCCTTGTCAGTGCAAGACAGACACTAACTGCTTCCTCTACCAATGACCAGCTTGTCCTCAGACAAGCCATTGAAAAAGGCTTAAATATCAGGCAGTATTTTGCATTTGATTCAGAAACAGAAGACTGCAGTTTTCAAGGTTTTGGCCAGGAGAGTACCTTGAAATTTTACCTACACACTACAACCCATTTAATTTTCGTTCATAATTCACATTCATTTTTTGTGCCATTAAATAATGGTTGTAATTGATTTAGCATTATAAAATAAATTAGTACATAAAGTAAGGTATTGATTTGCATACACTTAAAAACATGCTGAACTTTGTGCACTAGCTAGTAAATTACAGGCTGAGCAGGGAAAAGCATTTTCTGTAGAATTTTGATGCGAAGCACTTGGAAGTCTGAAGAGAAATGATGCTGTTGGAGATAGGAATAAATAGTGAAGCTATGAACTGAAGTCATCTGGATTAGAATTATGATGGGATGTGGTGGCCTTTAGTGTCTGCAGTGTTTAACCTTGCATTCTGTAAAATATTCATTTCTTAGTTCAAAGAATGGACAAAGAAATTCTGTCCACATTTTCTTCATCGTTGTCGTCGTCATCGTCATCATCATCATCATCATCGTCATCATGACTGCCTGCCCATGTTCCTGATGACAGGCTGCTAAAGTGCAAGGATATCTTTACCTGTTTCCCATATAGAATTGGGTCTTTTTCTGCTGCAGGTGGTATGGAACCATCCTACAGGATACGTTACAGACCAACAGCATCATTTGGTGAAGGTTACCGATATGTCGATGTGATTGGTAGCAACATCAGTAGCTTCACAATCACAGGGCTTACCATGGCAATGGACTACACTATCAGCATTATGTCATTCAACAAACTGGGGAGCAGCAAGTATCTGCCAGACACACTACGTGCCAAAACTTCTAGTAAGTAATGAACTAGAATTTTCAATTTATGTGCTTCACCTAATGTTACTATTACTGTTAGGGCTAGAAAAATGTGGTGGGAAGGACGTGTAGTGTATGTGAGGAAAAACATTGGTGGGCAGACACAGAGAATAGATCGCTAGAAGTTCTAAGTTTATATGGAGCTTCATATTATATTAATCATAAAGCAATGCATTCTGGAGATACAAATAGAGTGAAACTCTCACTAGCTAAATTCCAAAAGCAGCTTGTTTGGACATAGTGATTAATCCGCAGCAAAGTTAATTGATGAGGTGATTATATACCGGGAGTGGTTAATTAATTCATATTGATTAATTAAAGAAAATAAGGATCAACATTTTCTTGATTTCAAACTTTCGCCGTGTCCTGAATGTTGTATGCTTTCTCTGAATTTTATATGCCGACATTTCAGAACACTCTGTTTGTTCCATCTTCATAGGCAGGTAGGTGCGTGTAGAATGAACTCGGCTGGGGACATGTTTGGTGTATTATACGGGAAAAGGTTTGGCTCGGAAATGGCCTGAGCCATTAGGACAGAGGGGGACAGAGTAGATGCTGGGGAATCATGCAAAAGAAAACATACAACAAGGATCAACATATTTATTTCCTCCTTGTAACTTCTGCTGCTATGTGGATATTAATTTTCTTATTGTGATGTTCCACAATTTTATCAGCTTTTCTTTGTATTACCTCTCTCTTCTTTCTGTGACATAGTCCGGCAGCTGCTATTCTTTTTCTATTGTAGTCTTCTTAGTTGGCTCTTGTATTACATTGAAGACATTTCAGCCTAGCTTCCAGTTTTATTTCTATTATTTCTTGACACTCTTGATCATACCACTCTTCATTTCTTTCATTTTGTTTTTCTACTATTATATGTTGTGCTGTTGTAGTTAAAATTTCCTTTACATATGTCCATTCTTCCTCTATGTTATTTGATGGTGATTTTTCTTACAGCTTCTGCTGTACTTCTTGTTGGTATTGGTGTTCAACATCCGTTTCATCAAATTTTTCTACATTCCGTCTTTTACGGTATTCAGTTCTGTTTCTTATTATAAGGGTTATCTTCTGTTTAAGTCTAGCTCCAACTAGGAAGTGGTCAGAGTCTGAGGTCGCTCCTCTGTATGTTCGGGCATTTTCAATATCTGTGGCCCACGTCTTGGAAACTATTATATGATCAATTTGGTTAATATCGTTGGTGCCAGGTATTTTCCAAGTTCCTTTATGAATATCTTTTCTTGGATACCATGTGCTCAGAACTTTGAAGTTATTTATGGTGGCATATTGCACTCATCTAAGACCATTGTTGTTTGTGACTTCATATAAACTATGTCTTCCGATGACATCTTTATGTAATTGTTCCTTGCGAAGTTTGGCGTTGAAGTCACCTAATGTTATGATAGCATCATGTTTTCATCACATACAGATTGTAATGTTTCATAAAACTCATCTACTATTTCATCCTCGGTAACTTCTGTAGGTGCATATACATTAACAAATGTGATGTTATGGAATTTGCCTTTAATTCATAAGGTACATATTCTTTCAGAAATGGGTGAAAATCCCAGTACTGATCTAGTAGCTTTCTTTGAAACAATGAAGCCTATCTCTCGATTACCTTGCCTGTCATTTCCAGAGTAATGTAGAGTGAATTTCACTTTCCTAATTGAGCCTTTACCTTTCCATTGTATTTCTTGGAGAGTTGCTACATCCATCTTATATCTTTCAACTTCCTCAGCTATCATATTCATATTACCAGCCTGCAGTAGAGTGCGCACATTCCAGGTTCCAAATCGCATTACCATATCCATATCCTTGTTTCATAATCTAAATAATTTTCTTGAGGGCAGTCCAGTTTCCGTCATTGAATTCTTCGCAATATTTTAGTTTTAATGGGGCAGAGTTGTCAGCCCTGCGCCCAACCCCCAACCTGGAGGACCAGGGTATCTCTCTTAGTCTGGTCTCTCTACTAGAGTCTGTCTGGCTTGGGTGACCCTACCAGAAGCTTAAGCTTCCACCAGCATAACCTCTTGTATCACTGAGACTCTCAAGCCTCCCCACCTGGCTTATGCCTTC
>JGI20166J26741_11458807_pt1 | contig 13358 bp, 7 predicted proteins | sample TergutCu122P5_FD_26741 | JGI IMG/M metagenome (IMG submission 26741)
AACTTTGGACATAGGTGTTTTGGGTTATATCGGTATACTTTAACATAAGGAACACCCTCCCGAAGTCTGGCACATTCCTCCTGGGACACTCTGTATATAGAGACAGCATGCAATGAAATGAATGAGTACAAACAGAAATGGGTAGATCAGATATCAAAAATTGGTGAAACAAGATTATGCTGCTCAGTAAATGCATGAATGAAGAATCAGTCTGAGGTGACAAATGAAGAGATGTCACTGAACTACAAAATAACTCACTCATCCACAAATTTAAGAACATTATGCAGATTATTGTTGTCGTTGTTGTGGCAGTGGTGGCAGTCGTGGTTAATCTGTCTATTCTATACTGTGTGCCACACACCATATTTAGTCAAATATCTCACAAAATGCCTTCAAAAAATCCAATCAGAAAATTGGGATTTATTTTGTATTGAAAGATAACTTTCATTCTTCACCAAAATCAGTATGTATCTGCCTTCAGAATTTCACTTGTCAATAGTGCAGAGTGTATTTTATCCATGTTCCTGACATATTGAACAGACTATGTCAATAACAACAATGGTGCATGGTTTGGTATATATACCACACATATAATTACACCAACTGAAGAAAAAAAAAGACACCAATTAAAATTCTGACCTCTTCATTCACAGTAATAATGACCTCAGGCTCCAAAAGGCTGAAAGGTTTTGTATTGCCTGCCATATGTGTAACCCATCAGCAATTCTGAAATCAAAATATTAAATACATGACACTTATCATATTTCCACCACAATGCATACAGCTCCAAACTCTTCCAACAAAAATTAAGTTTCAAAAGTACATAAATAAATAAATAAATAAATAAATCAGTACCATTAAAATTCTACACGAGAAAATTACATGAGGTACTAAATTCACATAGCCCACTATTGTGGGCCTGGTAAAATACATTCAATATTATTTGTTCAATTTAATGCATTAACATGATATAAGAACCTTTCTGATATAATAAAACTATTTTTGTACTTCTGGTAATAATAAATGCTTTTAATAGGATATTTTACATACCAGTTTTCTTCGTTCTAAACTGTAAACACCAGAAGGATAAAAAAAAAAATTGTCTCAGAGATGAGCACTTTGTAATGTGCAGGAATCAAACATGGAAAACTAACTAACTAAATAAATAAATAATATGACATACTGGGTATTCCAGTTGTTATTAAGACTGAATATTTACATTAGACCAGGGGTGCACAAATTCCAGACGCTTGGTCACCAAGACAACTATATTTTGTATGGAGGTGCCTAATATTTTCAGCATAATAACTGCAACCCTCTCCTTAAATATAATGATGTGTTTCAGTTCACATGCAGTAAGCAGATAGTCCCAGATGAGAGTCAGGCTTACAAGACACTCCAGAATTCAGTCCTCCATACAGAACTTGCTGCCCGTCACCCTTCTGATACCTAAAATTTGAAGGTGGCTACTAATTTTGGCTATGGCTTCAATGACTCAGTCACATTCCACTTTTCTTCCATCTAACAACCTACTCTCAAGATTGGTGACAGAACACAAAAATGTGGCTGGAAGTTATTATTTTTTTTGGATGCAATATTTAATTACCTGTATGAGTGCTGGGGTTACATTTGAGATTAATGTATTATGGGATGCAATGTCATCTCACAGGATTTAATTTTAGTGCAGCGTATTCCAAATTAAACACACTGTCCAATTTGTAGTGTTACCTAAAACATGTGCTACTATATGTCAATAAATTATTTCATTACTTGTTAATTCTGTTCATTATAATTACATTACATAATCTGGTTACTGAGTACAGATTGTTTTAGTAATGACTATGAGTGAGAAAGTTACTTATGGTGAGCAGTTATTAACCCCTGTCCAATGCCCAAGTTGGAAAACCAGCCACTGTACACTGTCCACCACCGTTTCTTCAAAATATTCACAGGTATCTTCCATATCTGGAGGCCATCTCCTCCATCAAACCTGAGGATGTATCATATCATGGGGACAGGATACTTTTCTTCGAATGCCAAAATATAATAAAGCATTCCAACTTACGTTTAAATTTGCCTCCTAAACTAATAATTTTCCAGCCTGTTTAAAGACTCCTAAATTGACAGTAGTATATAAAAGCAGCTGAGCCCCAAATACGTAATAATAATGAAAACCTCTCATGCTTCTGGGGTAACACAACTTGAACTACAAAAATAACAACAAAATCTAGAACCATCCAATCATGTGTTGGAAGCTGACAAATCAGATCCACTAATGGGTGTTACATGATGGCTATATTTATACTGTGTAGTCTGGTAGGTGAATAACAACTTCCTGGAGGAACATAACAGCATCCAGCTTTGCTGTAAATTAGGTCAAAGTAGAAGGACCTGAATCTTCAGAGTTGATATTTTTATGAAGACAATATGACAATTTTTCATCTTTCTGTTTCAATGGCCACCTCAGTGAAAAACAGATGGAGTGGTCATGACTTCACAACTATCCCCTGTGATTGCCAACTTCTTTTTTGAACACACTGAGAACTGAGTACTCTTCACGACAATCCCCAAGCCTCTATGCTAATTCTGTTATGTTCATGGCATATTCATGACCTGACAGGAAAAAGTGAAAGAGTTCGCAAACCACATAAACAGCATACGCAAGCACATCCACTCCACTGTGTCCCCTTCCTGGTTATTAAAACATATAAAACATCCAACAGCACAATGATGGACCATACAGCAAAAATTAACTCTACCAACATCAACCTTCATTCAAAATGCAGACCACAGCACTGCCAGGCAAACAGGCAGGGTATAACTACCTCAGTCAATTTAGACTAGGCCACCTGCAACATCTGCAACTAAGGAAAGAATCCAGTTTCCTTCAGCCTATGATGAGTGACCTAGCACAAAAGACACCAGTCATGTACAGCAAATGCACAACAGTTGACAATGCACAATGGATACAAATCAGCAACCGCATCCTTCTATAGCTACACAAGCACTGGACCACCAGGGAAGCAACGTATTGAAATCAAAACCTACAACATACATCAGAAATACTTTCTACCTAAGTAGGTCATGGAAGCCATTCATTCACACCCTAGAAGAATGTAAGAAGTCTTTTCCAAAGTACAAACCTCAAATTTTCTTTCTTCTGGCTCTGCAGTACTGACCCTTTCCTTCCTCCTGTTCTAGAGTTGTTGCACTCTCCATGGCCTATGGTTCCCATGGGTCAGCTGGAGTCCAGCCTCCTTTTTCCCATCCCTCGCTCTGATTTGCCACTCCTGTCCTCCACCCCATGTTTTGTAAAAACATGCCACTTTCCCAATTTGGCTCATTTCAACAATAAAGACGGAGGCCGCTTGTTACTCTGAAAGATTGGTAATCACCCACCAGATCGTATGATATAACTCTGTACAATAAACTGACCCAACACTCAGGAATATCAACAATGTATATTGTGGATTTAATCTCACACAAGCTGTTACCTCCTGTTTTGATTATGTTGACTATTTCCATTACTTCTTTACCTCAGATTTTTTGACATACATTTTCCACTAAATATAAATGCATTGCTGTAATAAGTGATACTTAGAGTATATGCACTTTCCTTTCCAGTGCAAACTGTTATTTGAAAGACCCACAATTTGACACACAATGGATTGCCAGCTAAACTGTACCAAGACCACACAGCAATCTACAGCCACTCATGTGTACATGATGTCTCAGGCTATGAGGCACCAATTTTCCATGTGTTAACTATTGCAGTTGCTCCAGCTGCACACTACATTCATCCTAATTCATGCACTGTTTTTCCCCAGCCCTACTTATATAAAATTGCTGTATAAATGACAAAACAATTCAGACTTCATACACAGTTAAATAGGCACTGGATCTGCAGCATGCAGAAACCTGCACAATTACATACATTTTTCCTCAAGTACATACAACAAATAATCTCTGCCCTGTTCTGTGTAACACAAAGATACATAAAACTGCAAAATGCAGTTTGTACATCCTATGAATTGCTAACCCAAAGCCTAACGTAGATGCTTAACCAAATTAAAACCAGCCAGTGCTGAAACCATGAAAGCAAAAACCTACTTTCAAGTATCTAAACATACTCAACCAGGAGAGTATCAGCTGAATAAAGCACATATTTTACTGGGGACTAATGAATAGTTCACAGCTTCCGTTAGACCAAATAAAGGCTTTTATGGACAACAGTAACCAAGGAAAGTTCCATTGACTCACGATTCATCAAAATCCGTGCGGTGGTTTGTAACGGACACAAAGCTGCAAATTTAATGCTACATCATCTCTATGTCAGGATAGCAGCACGTGATTTGCAGCAGAGAATCTGCATCCACACCAATTTCCACGACTTCTCCACGATCCATATATGTATCATCTGTATTAAAACAGCTCGCAGTATCACTGCCTTGTCTATTTTACACAATTTACTGTCATATGCAAATAAAGAAAACTCTGCGCAGCTGTATTTCCAAAGAATGTGTGCATGGTGAGCTCATAAATATACACGAAACCCTCCTTGGATTGTCGTGTACAACCCAGAACGCCCTACTACACTTCAATTCCCGCAAAAACCATTCCTTCTTTGTTAACACACCAGTGTTATCTGGCCGCACTACCTGCATTAAAACATTGTATTTTCTTACCATTTCAGTATGCGGGGTGACATTCTGCTATACCCTGATTTACTTGTCACGAACACAGTAATAGTTATGTTCTGGTTATACATATGGAGAAACACTCTTTTTGCAAATTAAACTCAAACTGCGTATAACAATAACTACCAGAGGGTACATATGTTTTATTATCACCATGTGACTAGGAAAACGGCGCAAATTTATAAAAATTGGTTCCGACGTAAACTTCGGGTAAAACTTCGAGAAGCTAAGGATTATAAAATATAACTACACAATATATTACCGTTTACAACGTTACAATTTCTGGGGAAATACATTACACTTGAAGATTAATATTCCTCCAATGTTTCACTTCAAACTTTAAGACATGACATGTGACAGAAACCGCAACTAATTGTTTCTATAACAGCAATGGTGTCAAATATAAAATTCGTAATCAAAAGCCAAACCAAACCTGTTGGATCAGAGTATATGTTGATTAAACAGTATGCTACAAATGTTTCTAGAACACAGATCATCTAGTATAGTTCTAGAAGACCGTGAACAGGGAAGATGTGTACTGTCTATGGATGTAAATGAGTGTATGTATGTACGTGCACGTCACTGGTTACGGTTGTTTTTGGATCGGCTTAGTGAATGGGAGTAGTTTAATTTGAAAACCAGAATTTCGCACATTTAGCGGTAAATGCGGGCATTCCCCACTGTAAGAGTTCACTTCAATTAGAAAATTTTGAACACAACTTGTAATACCATTTATGTAAACCCACACCATGTGATTTGTAAAATTAACCTTGAGCAGCTTAAACATGATGTTGTGTGCGGTTTCCCTAGCTGGCCTCCCGCACCAGAAAAAAAAATCTAGCAATGTCCATTCCACATGATGAGGGCCAATGAATTGGCAGGAGAGAATTAAGATTTCTTATAACTGAAACTGCTACAGCTGTAATAACCTTTCATATAAAAACCGTCACAAACTGCCTGAATCCTGATCTGCCCAATCCAATTCTCACCCAAGCCCATTAACTTCATTTTCTGGGGTCATGGGCTAAGACTACATGACACAATTAAGGGTTGTCTAACCTCTCCTCAAACTTCAATAGAGATGGAGCTCTGACCACCCTACCATCATTCTGAAAGTGTCAACCTGTACCAACCATCACCTCCAATAACCCACTCCTTGCCACTTGCTCATTCTCCCTGTATATACATCCGATTCACGTAGACCAGTTCTTTTAGGCAATGTAGTGTTCTTATTGCTGGAGTGAAGAACTGTTCTTTCCAGGGTTAAAAAATGTGGCATAAACAATTCAAATTCACATGAAAAATACCATCCATAGCTGAATGTAATTAATTCACACAATTTTACTTTCTAATCCACATTTCCCAATTTTCTACAGTTATATTGCTATTACTCTTCATTTTCAAATGTCCAATCATTATTAAGGACAGCAAACAATAGTAAGTTGTATGTTTGCAAGATAGACTGAGAATGGAAAAATTCACATCTGCAAACAACAAATGTACTTAGCTCTTGTATAGGTGTGAAAATGAGTTGCTCACACTGAGGGAGGAACATAGGCTGAGGGTGTTGGAGAATATGGTGCTGAGGAGAATATTTTGGTCTAGGAGGGACAAGGTAACAGGGGAGTGGAGAAAACTACATAATGAGGAGCTTATGATCTGTACTCCTCACTCAATATTGTTTGGGTGATTAAATTGAGAATGAGATGGGCGGGACATGTAGCACGTATGGGTGAGAGGAGAGGCATATACAGGGTTTTGGTGGGGAAACCTGTGGGAAAGAGACCAGTGGGGAGACCCAGGCATAGGTGGGAGGATATTAAGAAGGATCTTCAGGAAGTAGGATGTGGGGGTAAGGACTGGATCAAGCTGGCTCTGGATAGAGACAGATGGCGGGCACTTGTGAATGCAGTAATGAACCTTCAGGTTCCATGAAATGTGTGGAATTTCTTGACTGGCTAAAAACCAGTTAGCTTCTCAAGAAGGACTCTGCTCCGTGGAGTATGTAAGTAAATTGCATATTATTAAATGCAACTCTTTGTAACATCTTACATTGTTAGAGTCTGAAAAAACACGCTTGTCTTTCTACACCATGACATCAAGAGCACAGATTTGTGGTTCCATCTGAAAATGTTAGTGCTGCTCTCCTGATGTGTCAATGTCATCATGAAAACTAAATCATATACTCACATGCTGATCCATTGCTGTCCCATGTCAGGAACCCAGTAAAGAAACCTCTGCCAACACGGGGCAAAAGGTTTGTTTGTTATCTTTTCATTTGTATTTTATGCCCATGTTCCAGTACTGAAACTGTTTTAGAAATATGTCTATTCACATATCTATGGCCATGATGTGGAACCTTGCAACTGTGTAGGGTGCATCTCATAATGGCAAAAACCAGGTGTTTGTTGGGTCAAAATATGTCATGTGCCTCTCTACAGGTCACATGAAAGAGAAATGTACAGTCTAGCCCTGGTAAGTTGAAACTTGGGGGTTGAAGAAATGGTGCAAAAATGTGGAAAATGGAAGCCAGGAATATGCAGTCAGTCCCTGTTCCAATGTGTAGCACCAGGCTAATATCTATCCCATTCTACATGCATTCCTTACATACCTTCAAAGTTGCACCTTACCAGATGTAGACTGTAGTTGCAGTATCACATTCATGCCAACATATCTCTTCCACAAAACACTCAAATGTGATCGAATGCTTATTGTAGCCATTTACCTATTATACTACATAGCATATAGCAGAGGAACACACATTCTGAATTGTAATTGACATATTTTGTTTGCTGTAACCTATGAGAATGTGATGGAGACACAAATAAATGCAACACAAATGTGAAAGAGTAAGGAATGGTACTATTCTTTTTTTAATATGGGGGGGAAAAAAACAGAGGGTAAACTCAATGAAGAACCTGAACATATGAAACTGAAAGACTATTCTGAACATCAGATAGCTCATTTATCCATCCCACGTGAGCTAGCACACCGAGAATGTCACCTAAGCACTTCAAATGCAAAATTTCACTCACACACACGTAAATAAGATGAATCATGTAGGCATACAGGGGGAGGTGAATGATCACTGTCATGCACCATCCCCTTTACCCACAGGAAAGAATCCTGTTACCTACTGACTTGGAGGCTGGGTTGGCCCCAGAATCAGTTTGGATATTCTGGACAAGAGAAAAATGAGTATCCTCTGCCAGGATTCAGACGACAACATCCAGAAGCCATCACAGTGAGTATGGGTTTTAAGGAGACAATGCACATAAAATTAAGTACTTTACAAAAGATATATTAAAATGTATACATAATTTGAAACGGCCATGCTATATATATAAACATTTGTTAAATATAAAACTCAACATAGTTATCTTTTTTTATTGGTTTAATGGCTAGTCTAGTGGTTAATGCATGAACATCCCTCAAATTAATGAAGGATTTCTAGTGAGTAGATTTCTCTGTTGTCCATGTTTTGCTGTCCATCATCCTCCACTCAATATAATCAACATAAATCAAGCCAAATTTATATGGTACAGCACTTCTTGTATAATTATACCCCACCAAATTAAATACACCTTTTATTCCAGCAACATCATAAGTAAAATGTGATACAAAGTGGTAGAAATACAGTATTATACTGTGACAAAGGCACTTAATTCATGATACAGCTTTATTTATTTATCAACATATTTTGCCATACATACTGTTACATCTTGAGCAGAATTCATATATTTGGACATCAAACCTCATAATTAAGCTTATAAAGGTAAAGGAGTCCCGTAACAGGCCCGGTGTGGCCCAGAGGGTTCCAGGAGGTTTAGGCTCCCAGATTTCATGACATTCGGCACGTGAAAGTGGCGAGGTCAGCCTCACGCACCGGCTGTCTTTACCCCCAGGAATGTTCCCGGTACTCATTTTCACTAGGGTCTGAGTCAACCCCAGTGCCAGGGTACAGTCGGACGGAAACGTGTCACTAAAAAATCCAATGACACCACCGGGAATCGATCCCGGGACTGTCTGACTAGTAGCGCAGCTCCTTAACCAGGCCCCTATAATTAAGCTTATGCAACATAAAAAAGTTCGTGACAACTGTTCCAACCCACTGTATTTACCCAAATCCAACAAGAAGACAGGTCTTAAGTCCACTCACAAACACACAAATAAGTACTCATCATGTCTGTCCATCCATTTGTCTGCAAGTATCAACTCCACTCCAACTGGATGGATTTTCATTAACTTTTATATTGAAGACCTTTATTAAACTGTACCAAGGAAATTCAAAGCTTTTTTTGTATGGTATAAAAATTGACAACAATTCAACAAAGTAGGAAAGTTTCCCATTGCAACTCTGCAGTCAAAATACAAGGCACACTACATGCAACAAAAATCAAGCACCTAAACTTTTCTAAGGCCCAACCTGGAAGGGATGTAAGCATACAGCTGCTGTCATAATTCCAATCATTCACAATTCCCGTGTATTTGTCTGCCTGTGCGTTTTCTCTGCTTACCAGTCATTATATTGATAAAGACATCAATATATCTTGCCTAACTTGAAGATACACATGGATAAAATTAATTAATTTTCACATAAAACAAAATCCAGATGTTGGTGCGTCCTTAATGATGTGTGGAAGAGTGAAGGTACAGTTCCATGCATTCACATTGCCAGCACTAGAAAAATGCAACAGGTCAGCTTCACACCCCACAATAATTATATTTTATATTAGCTCATGATACTCTGACAGAGATCTGTTTTATTCAATTTATATTTTAATTATATTCAGTACTCATCTTTTTTTAAAATTATGTTTATTTATTTTGTTTTCAATGATCTTATTTTACTGAATGGGATATTAATATGTTACATATGAAAGAAAATGACCTAGGTCACTGCATCTGGTACCTAGATAACAGGATGCCAGTGTGGTCAAGATGCCGCAGGGAAGAGAGACGTTTCTGCCCCTGCTGGGAATCAAACCCTGGTTCCTTTGTCATCCAGTTCATAGCCTAGTCAACATAATGAATGAACTTTTCCAGCCCCTCATATTGCCGTAACTTTTGCAGTCACTCCTCAAAGGCATGAAGTGTGGAATCTTCATGTGGGGTGAATGAGAAAATTATAATGTATACCAATACATTGCAACATTAATGATGCACATGAAATGTGAAATAGTTTGTGAAGAGAGCTTTAGCAAATGCACACATCTGAATCTTTGTACTGCCTACCAAGTTCCTGAAAAACTTTTCATTCAAAAATGAACCCACTAGAAGTACTAAAATCTGGAACGTAGTCTTCAAACCCAAGCCCAGTACACTTCCATTTACTCTTTGAAGTGCGGCCCTGGTTACATACTAAAGACTGGCTTCTAAACATCTCTAATTATCACACTTTTAAATTTGTAGTGACAACAATTAGAAATAATCCCAAATCCACGCAGCAGTATTAATCTTAAAAATGAACCATACTGCTTAATAAGGACACTTGAATTCATGGTGTTTGCATGTTTCTGTTACCATGTATTCTGCATAATATTAATCCTTTGGTGCTGACAGTTGATTACAGTTGACAGACAGTGTAATGCTGAAAAAACTGACATCCACTAAAGTCACTGGGAAAGAAGGCACAAAGTAATGGGTGGCTATTTAAACACCACATCTTTTGCAAAGTACACTGGGCACTTAATTTCAGATGCAAAGGATTAACTGCTGGATGATTCTTGACAGTCTAGAGCTACAATATTCAACCACCAGTGTTCCTTTACATCAGAAACTAAATTCTGAGCTGCTTCTCATGCTCTTGAACTGGTTAGCAACACAATGCTTTATATTTTTTTAAGTGTCAGATCTGCTTTTGGTATTGGACATTACGAATTTATGTGCCCCTTCCCAATCTTTTGAACTATAATCTCCTAAAAGTTTTCTCAGATTTTTTTTTTCTAAGGGTAATGTTAATTAAAGTTTTTGTTCTGGGTTTACTGAAATTCCTGGCTTTCCATGTACACATAACTGTGCAATAAATTAGTTTCCCATTTAAATGGGTAATTCATTGAAAACAGTTACTTTAGACATTTCTGCATTACACGAGTTTTGGGTTCACCACTATGGTACAACTGCATGTCGCTGGTCTGTAATGAGCATATTTACTGATTCAAGAATACTGTCATGTGGTTACTTTGAATGTAACCTACAATTCTGTGTTGTAATTCTTGTGCAATACAGCTTAACGTTTTGAAGGTTACTGCATCTGGAATATGTTCATTTAGGTACATATCTCACATGGCAGGATGGGAGTATCTGTAGAAATTAACCACTTCCAGTGAGATTCTGAAGTATCTGTAGAAATTAACCATTTCCAGTGAGATTCTGAAGGATCTGTAGAAATTAACCATTTCCAGTGAGATTCTGAAGTGATGTTTGTACAACAATCAACATGATTATCTACACCATTTACATGTAAACTCAAGGGATTTGGTATATCATTCCCCAATTGTTATACTGAACTTACTGCACTGTCATCATTTTTATCACTTTTGCAAGTGTATAACAATCAGAACACTGGCTTCTTAATCACAAGTATTTGGAATTATAACTTTTCAGCAGAATGAAACAATCAGTGTGTTGCTGCATTCATAATCCCAGTTCAACTTTGTTTATTCATCCATATAACAACACCAGCACTTCCCTTATTTCATACATAATGCATTCCTAGAAACATGTATGAAAGATGAACAATATACTCACATGTTACAAGGTGGGCTCTTTCCCAGAGAGCTAAAAATAATATTAAATCCCTTATTATGGTATACATGTTGGGATTTGTTACCCCAGAGCATTGTATAATATATATGTGATTATTAAGATATTAAAACATATATTAAATATTACATTATGTATAAAAAAAATTAATTTTCTAAGTAATTTATTATGTCCTCCAACAACACACTTCACCACTTAAACACAATCTTCAATGAAATATTTCCAAAATTTCATACATATTCTCCAATTTTGTCCTTTTCTTTCACAACTGAACGTATAAGTCAACCAACAAAGTCTGTGAATGAGTACAAGACTCACCACCTTCAGCACGGTACTGATTTCCAAATCTATCGCAACTGTTATTACATATGACACAAGTCTTAAAAAGTGTTGGCATCTTCACATTCCTGTTTCCCACTTATTTTTACAAAATAAAACAGGCAAATGCAATAAAATATTCAAATAACAGCACTAACAAACATTGCTGTATAGACCAAGATGGCAACACTGACATGTTGGTTAACAGGTGCATTCACCAGCTGAGGGACAAGTCCAGATCTGCAATATGAAATGCAGTTCATGTGGGACAATATATAACAAACAGATGTGCCAGTTGTATGGATGTCAAATACCCCTGTATTGAATTTTGTTAGATGTAATGTTCACTACATGACTCATGAACAGCATACCTGGCACCCTGCAGAAATTTCCGGTATTTTGCCATGAGTTTATGAGCCAACATTTGTTATCTCAATATATGGTATTATTTTTCACTACCAGCTAAGGGTCTTCCCTGTTACTTTGAAGTCTGGTAGCACAAATGTTGACAGTCTATAAAAAAAAATAGTTAGCTCAAACAGGGTTGCCCATCAAACAGGAGGAACTGTAAGATGCTCCTCCGAAGTTGTTAGATGACATTTGTTAGTAGCCTTGGTGACTAACTATTAACACAATTATGAACTTCTCTTCAGAGCATTTAAATTCCAGTTCATAATATTTCTGGGCCACTGACCTGATGGACAACACCACTGGGGTAATGCAGCAGAGCTATCAATATGTCTGCAGTCTGACACCAAAATTGAATTAGTGATGTCATTAGGTTGCCTATTTCATGGAAGTTAGGATTCCCCAGTCTGAGCAAACCACAGAATGAGATGCATATTTTTATTAATTGAACATGCATTTAATATACAAATAAAATGCTATTATAGAAGACAATTCCTTGTTTGCCAGAAGATTACATACCTTTTGTTACTGCTTCCATAATTATAAACACAGTAAACCCCCCGGTTTTATATTCCCACATTTTGCATTTTCCATGATTTCATGCAAAATCATGGCCAAATGCCCATAAGAATGTTCCCCAGATTTCACGCCATTTTAGGTGGTCCCACTTGTTCTGGTAATGACCTTGGTAAATATGACAGCACCATTACAGTTTTGATTTCAGCATCCCCATCAGCTTCTCCAACTTCATGGCCTTTTGCATGTTCCCACTGATTTTCAGTTTCCCTGTCATGAATGCTCCTGCTGGCTTCAGTTTTCCTGCATGGAATAAAACAACTTTAGATTCAAAAACTGAAATTCTAGTCACAACTCCTCAATAAACGTCTTCTTACCACAGTCTACAAGAAATACAACCTGAATTTTGAAAATAAAAGATGATATTATTACGTGTTTAGAGCAGCTGTTGTCATACATGTAGAAAATATTCCCTAACCTCTGTTCTGTGATACAATTTTCAATGACATTTACATACAGTAAAATGTCGCTGTAACGAATGCCAGTATAACGATATGTTCAGAATTGCGAAATAATTTTTAGGTCCCTGCCCTTTTCCCTATTTAATGTGTGTTAAAACATTTCATTTTAACGAATTTAGAACTTTCAGTATAA
>JGI20166J26741_11458919_pt1 | contig 13356 bp, 5 predicted proteins | sample TergutCu122P5_FD_26741 | JGI IMG/M metagenome (IMG submission 26741)
CAGTTCCCACTTCCGCCGCTGGGATCTCTCACGTCGTGGCGGACGTGGAGGCACCTGGTGGTGAAAAGTGGGAACATCTAAAAAAAGCGGGGGAAAACAATGGCAAACTACCCCTAAGAACTTGCCCAGGATGCAGCGTTCCAGAGCCATACCAGTCGCTTGACTGAACTCTGGTCTCTGCCCAGACCGGCCCAATGGCTGAATACCAATAATAATAATAATAATACATATGTATATATGTATATATACATATATATATACATATATATATATATGTATGAGTGTATACATTTGTACCTATATTAATGTGTGTGTGTTTTGTGTGTGTGTGTGTGTGTACGTGCGTGGGCGTGTGCGCACGCGCGCTTAATATTAGAAAGGATCTTCGAGATACGCGAGTAGAATTGCATGAATTTTAATTTTGTAAATACAAGAGAAGTATGTACGGCTGAACAAATGCGGGGGAAGAAAATGTGAGCAGTTTCGCTACCAGTATTACGGATGGCGTACCAAGGGAGCCTGGGAGGTGCCATCTGCCCGGTGTCAGCTCATGCATTATGGACAAAGTACGCGTTGCCTAGCGACGGGAGGAAATTGATCCAGCAGAAGCAGCTGCCGCTCGGAGTTTGCAACGTGGCGCCTGATGCGTGGGAAGAACTTCAAGTTGCTATCAGCTAGTTAAGATGGGACCTTCACTGAGCCATGTACGGAGCAGCTTCTACCTGCCTCTCATGAGATCCTACTTGCATTACTTTCCTACCCACCCTGACATTCAACAACCAGAATTATTGTTGTGTTCCGTCATTCTCCCTTGCATCCCTTGCAGGGAGCTCGTAGGTTCCTCGTTAAAGTCACTGAATTTAAAAATTTAAAAATTTAAAAATTTAAAAATGTAAAAGTTCAATTGTGTTGATGCGGCAGCATAACGTTTGGTGTGTGTGCGTGGCCCTCTGTGTGGGAAGGTATGTTGGACTGAAGGTACCTTCCCACACAGAACGGCACGCACACACATCAAACGTTATGCTGCCGCATCACCACAACTGACCTTTTACATTTTTAAATTTTTAAATTCAGTGACTTTAACAAGGAACCTACGAGTTCCCTAAAGATAATCTGAATAATGATCGAAACATGTTGGAGTGTTTTTAGGTGTTTTAATATTAACATTTTAGACTAATATATTATTGTATGTAGAAGTGCATTAGTTGGTACGTAAGATTCAGTGAATTAAAATGCACGGTTAAACAATAAAATATGGTAGATTGTGTGTGTGTGTGTGTTACAGAATACATAATAATAATAATAATCTGTGTGTTTTTTCTTTGTCTTTTCTGCCCGTTTGGATAGGCCCATGATGTTGTGGTTGTGAAAGAGAAGCCCGTATCACTGATGGAAATCGCAGTCCAGTTCTTCGGCCCAATACCGGTAATTATACACACAGCTGTCTCCACTCAGAGAGGTTAGTTGTGACACCTAAGAAGAAGTTCGTGGAACCTCTTGTGGATTTCAGGTTCATTAAGGTTTTGTACTCCTTTGAATTTCGTTCTGGCTTGGCTGAGGGTTCTCCTTTTCTTCTTCAAATTTCCGAAGAAAACATACAAGATACACGTAATGCTACCGCTTCATCTCCGTTTCTTTGGACTAAAAGACACTACTGTCCCGAATTCGAACCTCGGTTCGGAGGATGAGATTATTAATTTCAGAGCAATTATGGGGTTTTAATTTACTGTTGTCGTTCCAATAATACCGTTAGATTGTCCAGAGGACTAGTTTCGCTTTGATTATTCCTTCTATTCCTTAATATCTTTTCCTTGAAATCTGGCCAGCCGGTGCTGCTAAAAATACTCAACGTACGTTCGCATCCACATTACACGTCAGCAAGCAAGAAAGAGCAGGTCACAAATTTCAGTTCCATCAACACTACTCGTCTCTCTGGACGTTCCAACCACTACCCAGGTTTTATAGTTTATTTAACAACAATGTGCCAACGAAATAAATATCAAGAATAGTGAACTGTAAACGAGTAGGAAGAAGCCACCATATCCTGTCTCAATGTGTCTGTCTCGGAATTATTTTGCTGCGACTGATAAAATTCAAGGACAGCTTCACTCATTATTAAAGGTTACTAGGCCGAGATTCGAAAGGCATTTGACAAGGTCAGGGACGCCGCGATTTGAAGTCATACTCGCTTTGGCAGAAAGTTTCGGACACAAGGGTGCGCCGGATTCTTCAAGACGACTTTAATTTTCATGTACAAAATTTCAAATTGCACAAGGACGGCTGGAAGCGGATAAGATCGCCCCAGTGACGCTCTGCGGATGGCACATAGATATTTTGGATGCTGATGCTGGTGTTTTCTTGACAGACTGGTTGGTCTGACGTGGAAAACTTTCACACTCCGGGCATATCAACAAATTTACCGATACTGTAGCGATGAACTATCATGTGAGGTTCTCTGAAAGCCTCTAAACAATTTGAAAGTCACATCTTGGAGTGGAATGTCGACTTTGAAAGTGCTGCAACTTACTGCTTTGGAAAAGACAACTGCACAGTAATTGCAAATTCAGCGGGATACAGAACAATGCTGGAAACGTTAGAAATGAATGCTGACGATGTCGGTGGTCAGTTCTGATTCTTAGGAAGACGATGCCACAGGACTCATAGCACATGAATCAATGGATGGCGTGACAGCCATGTTTCTCGGATGTATCATTTCACGTATAAAGTTGTATCGCCTGATCTGTAAAGTCTCCTGATCTCCCTGCGTCCGAGTACTTTCTCAGGGAACACTTGAAAGCCAGAGTATAGGCGATCAAACCTTACAAGTTCGGGAATTGGAAAGAGCACAACCGCGAAATTAGGACCACTGAGAGGCTTCGTATGTGAACAGTGACAATTACTTGCCGACCACGATTGCAGAATACATTACTTAAAAGGAAGAGCGCTTAGGAGATGTAATTCTTTAAACAAATTAGAGCGTATATTAAGTGACATTTTTACTACTGGTTCTCCATAAAATGTTGGGTCCTTCATTGACGTTGATTCCTAAATTTAGCTTCTAACAAGCGCCACATTCCATTGGCACACATGCATAAATATCAGTAACAGCCGGACATAAAATGTATGCAGTCTGTTATTTATGTACGATTTTACCACAACTTATAAATTTCATCTAAAGATTTTATAAAAAATCCCATTCACAAAATTTTTCGAAAATCCTTCAATTGCGATCCGAGTCATTCCATGTGGATGGACAGACGAACAGACGTGCTGAATCTAGTAGATACTTTTCCAAAATTGTTTTAGAGAAATACCTGGAATAGTCAAAGAAGATTTGTGCTACTCCGTATCGTCACAACGGCTCTATAATCCAGAATTCAGTTTCCCTGAAGAGAAAATGGAATGGTGTGTGTGGGTTTTCCCCGTATCCTGACAACAGTCCCCCCTTCCTCTCGGTTTCCTAGCAACGTAGCCTTCTTTGGTTTTTACCCCAAATGCAACAGGAACAAATTATCTGAGTTTTCGTTTCTAAAAAGAACAAATGTTATATTTACATTTTGGTTAATACTTTTCCTCTTCTCACATCTTAACCGTTTTAGGTACAATCTGGAATTTGTGATACATGCATAATGCCATTAATTAATTATGAGTTGCAGGAAAATGCGCACAGTGGAAACTGTACTTAACATAAGGGTGTAAACTAATTTTTGATCGCATTTTCCACATTTCTCGTCCGCCTTGGTTAAAGCCACTGTAGATGATATACGCAATGCCGGTGAACAATTGTGAATGTCGTACATTACTCTGATTTATAAACTGCGTGTCTATCCGTAATTTCCGCTTTTTGAGGTTGGAAAAATAATTTCTCTTCATTCTGATAACACCTATGAAGCACTTATACAATCAGTACTATAAAACTGTATTGCTGCAATAGCTGTCTTGGAGACTGGTCTATCATAATTGACTGCCAAGGAGGCGAATCCTGCTAGGAATGCGACAGCCCTGCATGCGCAACTTTTCAGAGCGAATGACGAGTCGCTAAAACCCACACTGCTGTTATCACTGTCAAAAACGATGAGTTACATGAAAACACGCGTAGTAAATCCACACCTTCTCACAGTCCTAACTGAAATTCAACCCAAAATTTCCACATTTCTCCTCCGATTTACGTGACATTCAATACTCAACATCTACACATAAAGGTGGTAAGAATTATGAGTTTCAAGGAAAACCATGCAGTGACAATAGTTTTTTACTTGGTGGCGTAACTTCTACCGGTAATTTACATAATATTTAACTGATTTTCGTGAAATTCGAAAGTCGAGCTCTAGACGTAATGCCATTTTAGGAAGTATAAGTTTCATTACACGCTACGGGCTAGACGGTCCGAGGATCGAATCCCTGTGGGAGCGAGATTTTCCATACCCGTCCACAACGGCTCTGAGGTCCACCCAGCCTCCTATACAACGGGTACCGGGTCTTTCCCAAGGGTAAAGCGGCCGGGGCGTGGCGTTGACCACCCACCCCCATATAGCGCCGAGGTTAAAGAAAGAGTAGAGCTATACCTTAACTCCCCCTCTGGGCCTGTTCTAGGGTGAACTCTACCTTTACATTTATGAATTTCCTTACAATGCGTGTCGTAAGAGTTACACTTTACTTAAGGCAGTGAAAGAAATTCTGCCCATATTTTTTCCGAATTTCTTGATCCAATGGGTACATTTCGGCAATGAATGTAAACATGTGATGATGTAAAGGAACTTTTGGTTTTGTGATTAACCCTTTAAACGCCGATTTAGATCCCATCTGCCCTTTGCTAGCATTATTCGGAGCTCACCATATTCTCCACGTTAGCAGGTAAATGGTTAATAAGTAGTAAAGAGCAATACTTAAAATATGTAAACAATTTTCTACAGTTTATTTCCACATTTATTGACCGATAATAGTGAAATTTGCTATTGAAGTTCTGCAAGTAATGCTGATGAACTGTGCGAGGTGCATGCATATCCGTACAGTGTAAGCCACACTTTGCTACACGGGGAAAATAAATTTTGATTCAGTATCTAAATTTATCTTCTGATGGTTGAGACCTAATGCCGTTGCACAGTTGTGAGCTTCGTGAAAATCGTTTTTCTCCTTGTTTGAATGGCATGCATTAGTTGAGGGAATACGCATACTTCTCTCCATACTTTCCGCATTTATCCTACAGAAGAGATACTTTAATTCTGAAAATAGTACGAAGCGCCTCTGGCGCAAATTAGGGGGTGTGGAGGCGAGTGGTGTTGCCGTCTCACTCAACAGACTATAGGGGGCGCCGAAATGAGCAACAGAATAAATTTTGACTAAAAATTTTGTTTTTCTGGGCCCACTAAATTTTAAACTGTTGAGTCATATAAGAGTAAATTCAATAAATGATTGTGATTTTTAGGCGCTTTCGAAAAACTCGAAAGCGACTATTAGCTCCGTCATGTCTGACCGTCAGTCAGTCCGTCCTTCCGTCCGTCCGTCCGTCCGTGCGTCTGCACAGAATAACTCGGCTCCCATTGGACGGATATTCGTGAAATATAATATTTGAGTATTTTTCGAAAATCTGTCTAGAATATTCAAGATTTATTAAAATCGAACAAGAATAACGGATGCCTTACATGGAGATTAATATACTCGTACGTGTTTGATCATATCTCGCCCAGTTATTCCTAGAATGAAAAATGTTTCAGACAAACGTTGAAGAGAAAATCGAAATACGCATTTTATGTTTGGTAACGTTTTTTTTTTAAAATCGTGCAATTTATGGTACAGGGGTGCTGATAAGTCCTTAGCCCGACCAGGAAGGAAAAAAGCTACAACGACAGAAGATTTTGATATTCATATATCCTATTTATGATCATAATTGGAGGAATATTAGTACTATTTATATATATGAAACAAGACTAGCATCAAACGATGTATTCTCACCATCAAACGAAACACATCGGGAAGTAGGTCGGGCTAAGGACTTCTCAGCACCACTGTATAACGTGGAAAAATACTGTAGAACGGGGCAGGGCACAGATGAAAATATGGCGTATGCGCATTGCATGATTGATACCTAAGGCTACAAATACACACTCAGCTTGTGTAATACTTAATGCTTTTGCATGGTAACAGCGGGTACACGTATTACGTTATACATATATCGTCTTCCTTGTTTAAATTCGTGATTTCTGTTAGGAGTGGCCATTGTGATTACTCGTTCCGCTCTATTATTTGTCTTCAGAATATTTTCTGGGAAATACTGTGAAGAAAAATGAAAGACGATATGAAATACGAAAATCAATAACAAGAAATAATATACGCCCCAAAGACCTTTAAACAAAAAATTAGAAGACCGAAGAAAAAGAAAGTGGACTTCAACATTTGAAAGTTTTTTTTTTTTGAGTTTAAGATAAAAACAAAAAATATCTAATGTAAAAAGTACATCTACATATTGTTTTTAAAATAGAGTGCTTTTAACTTAATAAGACCTACTGACTGAGAAATAAGAAAATTATTATTAATTTTTTAGATCTTACAAAAAGAAATGAAATTTATATATTTTTTTGCGCGTTTGCATGTTTAAAGAGTGTTTTTGTTTAATAGCCTGATGATAGTCCTGTAGCGGACCGAAACATGTAACTGTGTTGCGATAAAAGCGAATAGTTTTACTGGATGGAAAGCCTATATATTTATCTCTATTGATATATAAACACAAAAGAATGACAACCATCAAATTAATAGCACTCACACCTTACATACAATAATCCACTCACAATGTCAACTGCCTTTGTACTGACAGCAACGTAAGCACTTGTGTGAATCAAAAGATAAACAGAAAAGCATGGTGCAACAAGCTTTAACGAAAGTTATCTAACATATAAAAATCGAAATTTAAATTCCAATTTCGCGGAACACCTCCAAGAATACCATCACTCTATCGGACATATAAAAAAAGCAATGAATATATTGCAAGTTGTCACAGAAAGGTAACTTTATGAATGTTTAAAATAATTCTATATTTACGAAGAAACATATAAGAATAACAAAAAACGACACACCCACCGTGATTTATAACGGGATTTTCAAAACTGTACTTGCACCTAAAAAGTCCAAATAGCGCAAAAGCTCTTCCATTGACTTCTCCCCCACAAATACCCACAGAGTATTGGATAAGACAACTGATATACGCACAAAATCGACCGTAGTATACAAGAAAGTTTTATGCTTATAAATACGATGTTTAGTTCAGTTTAGTTCAGTTTGGTTCAGGCTACTGGCAATTTAAAAAGAAAATTTAGGCTAATTCACACACATACACACACACACACACACACACACACACACACACACACAAGGATGTGCCCTGTCATACCCCGACCAAGTCTTATCGCTAAAGATTTAGATTGTGTCGTTCCCGTTTGAATAACGCAGTGAGACCGTGTTCGACTCACACGTGCAGAGCTGCTTCTCTGTCGTGCTCCTACCGTTCTCCGTCCATATCACCATGAACCGCTTTGAAATTGAGTTATCAAGGCCACAGCACAGCCGAATTTCAATTTACACGTGTAAATGGAAATACGGCGACCTGAAAAAGGACACAAATTTTGGCTTTTCCGGCTACCACGCGGACTTTCACTGAGGTTGTTACCAGAATGTTTATCAATCATGAATTGGCCTGCAAGTGGCGTTTATCAAAATAAATTAGTTCTGTCAAGGATGAAAAGAAGCTGACTATTTTGGTTCAAGAGCCTGAGTGCTGGTACATTTTACAGCACAAGAATTTTGACAACGTTTTGTTAAAAGACAAGTGTTGGAAAGAGAGAGTACGAGAAATTCACAGAAAATGTAAGGAACAAGCTGCACAATATTATTTTCACTATAAAGAGCTTAGGGACGTCATGCGTCTATGTGATATAACAACAAAAATAATGTAAAAGCTTTATTTACTTCAGCTGAAGAATGCAAATGGATATGGGTAAGGCTCCGCTCTTGCCACAGACAAGCATTACGTGGGAGTGAGTCCAGAAACGTCCAGGCATCCAAATGGAGTTTCGAGGTGTAGACGCCGTTTCTTCGAATTCGCTTTCAGGAAAGAGAGTGACTTATGGTGATAAAAAGTTGTGTAAATATCTCACATACCTCTGAATAGACTGTCATGACATTTAGTGTTGAAGACGAAATCATTCTCACGAAGAACTACGTGCATTTTTGCTCATCTCGACCATAACTCGTTAAATATATATCGGAAGTGAAAATGAAGCATACGGTCTCCATATTCAGGGTCTGCTTGAACTCAAACACCAAAGCAATGAGAAGTGGATTAGCATTTCGGATTTTTCTGGCTACCACGCGGAATTTCATGAAGGACACAACACTGCCGGAGCACCGCAGCGGCACAGTCCGGTAGCGTGAATTAGCACGACACAGCACTGTGGTGGCATGGCAGGAGCACAGCCCTGTATATGTGACACTAGTTAACAGAAATAAGCGATCACTATGACCTCACACACTGGCCCAGGCAACAAATGGAGACAAGCAGTTCACCACTCCTTTTGGCAGCAGCGATAAAACGTATTACATCCGCGAATCCTCCCTTATGTTTCCCATGAATTTCCTCAGCAGCTGGGGCTCTAAAGATGAGCCGAGAAAAACCCGGACACAACACGGATTTAATTAACTGCACCTCCATACTCACCTTGTGTGTTGTTGCTGGCATCGCTGGATGGCTGACCCACCTCCTGCCCAGTGACCAGTCGAAAGCCGTTCTGGATGGTGTCATTCCACTGCCAGGCACAGGGTACCTCAAAGTCACAACTCGTGGGAAATATGTCGGGGTTCGAACTAGAGGCATGTAGCATAAGCAAAACTAGGGCCAAGACCATCAACATCGTCCTGAAGAACGGTCGGCGTCCCTGTAGAAATAAACAGAGCATTCATGTACAAATAGTTGAGAATATATTCAGTATATTCATGAAGACACTTTGGCTGAATGATGTCCAGACATATAAACTGCTTATCAATTAATTCTCTTCTTGTCGATGCCTGTGATTTCTTGAGAAAAAGTTCCGAGGAGCTGAAAATAATGAAGAATTACCTTCGATCATCCAGGGGTCAGGAGAATTTAACTGCTAGGTAAGTGTGCGTGGCTACAATTTTATTTTATTGCGCCGGACCCAAATTTCTCTAGTTATATTTTGTCCGAGTCATCAGCTGTCAGGTGCCTGGTGGTAACCTGAACACTAATTACGGAAAATGTGATACAGATATGGCGCAGTGTCCATTCTTCGCAACGGGTAGAAAATTAGGCAGTCATAGTTCCGTTTTAACAAAGTTTCTATGTGACATCAATGGAGATGTTAAAAATCTTCAGTGCGTTTAGTCTATGAAAACAGGCTCAGTGCATCTATAAGAAAGAAAATAGTTCGGGGTGTTTTCCCTTCAAACAATCGTGTCGTTGCAATTTTCAGCCCCATTCTCGACACCAGACAAACTGTCAGTTACACACTGCCATCAGCTCCTCCTGCAACTCAGTCATTGAACGGCGATGACAGAACTTGAAGCCGAAATTAATTCTCAAATTTTCCACATGGGGCGAGTGAAGTTCAAACATGGTTTTAACATATTCACGCCATGGGGGACTGACACAATTAAGGAACAACATTGATAACAGTGCTTGTTGAGACAAACACCATACAGGAGTTCTTGGGAAACACTGAAAATTTATGAAACACGGAATATTTCTTGCTTTTTTGCAATGATAAACGTTGATTTTGGTCGTGACACATCAGCTGTGTTAATTTCTGGAGTTTTCTTTGAAGCCGAATAAAGTAGATGGCTTGTGGCTTAGGTGGGGAAACATCACGATAGGAAAGAATGCTGTTGCGTGCACTGATGGAAAGAGAACGAGGCTAAGATAATGAATCAACAACACAGACTTTAATGAAATGGAATACTAGGATTGAGAGCTGTCAAAAAGAAAATTACTAAGAGAATCATAGACTAGAATTCTTGCTCAACTTCACATTATTCTTTTCCTAAAGTTACAAAACTTTTAACGTTGTTATAATTTATTGTCTTTTACCGAGAGTTCTGTGGGGCCTGGGGTAGCGTAGTGGTTAAGGCGCTGCGCTACTAGTCGGACGGTCCCGGGATCGATTCCCTGTGGTGTCACTGGGGATTTTTCCGTGGTGCCCGCGACAGAACCATGTGCCCTGAGGTCGACTCAACCTCTGAAAGTGAGTATCAGGGATTTCTCTTGGGGTAAAGGTGGCCGGCGCGTTTGGCTGACGACCTACCACCCTTGTAGTGCCGAAACGTCAAGAAAATCCGGGGCATTAGTCTACCCGGAACCCCTTGGGCCACCTCGGCCTGTCGCGGGACACCTTTACTTTTTACTTTACCCTTACCGAGAGTTCTGTTGTGAAGAATGACGGCAAGAGGCTGGCCTCTGACTGCGCTAACCAATTTTATTCTCACCGGCAACCAGAAAATTTGGACTGTAATTTATTTTATGTTGCAAGGCAAAGGTTACGGCCGCGTATGATCTACAGCACACCCACAGCATGCGGCACGTTTGCCCTTTTGCCCACGCAACTAATCAGGGTGGGTGGAAGGATGTGAAGAAACAGTGAAAAATTAACCTACGCGACTATGTAGTAACAAAAAATATAAAAAAAAATTTTTTAATTCTTTTACACTAATGTTCATTTTTGCATGTAAAAGACTAACAAAGCAAAACTAATTACAACGCACATGCAGATCAAGAGGAGTTATTTTATTTCTGTTCTATCAAATAAACATCATAACGCAACAGGATTCTCTGCTGATAATGCTGGCGATTGCGAAGAATTAATGTTAAGGAAACCTGGAAAACCCCGAGAAAATAAGTTACTGCGATTACAGTTACACAGGTATGTGTCCTCAGCTATGGCAGAGCATTCTATTCCAGACAGGAACACAGTGCATTTCCGGGACCCATTAAGTCTCCTAACAGATAGCACGGGTTCTTTCATCGGGAGAAAATCGGCTGAATTTTTAAACTACCACTCACCTAAGATACAGTGCCACACAGACTGGAGATCTTTACGAGAGATATAAAGGTCAAATTTAAAGTTTCTTCCTTCAAATTCCATATTGTTCTCCGCTGGAAGTCTTTATACCAGCCCGGAAATCCGGAGGAGCTCTTTTGTCGCTTTTACTTTAAAATTACTTGTCTAGGTGTACGGATAAATACTAGGTTTTAAAATTCGACTCTCTGTAAAGAGATCGGTTATCCTGATAAACTTATTTCATTTACTTCTTAAGTCACTCCAGGCCTACACTGACCACGTAATTAATCATGACCCTGCTATCCCCATTCGACATTACATAAAACAGTGTCATTAAATAAAAGAAATAGAAAAAAACATAATATTAAATTGGAACGAAAAAGGAGGGAAAAACGCAGTAATAAAATGCCGTTTTGAAGGTAACAATATTCAAGGCCATGACTCCATGCTGATTGGTGATTTTTTACGTTACGTAGGAACTTAATTCTTTCATCTTGGGGGTAGCCACAAATAGTTAAGTCTCTGAGGAGAATTTGTTGCAATATGTACATAGGAAAAGAGCAGGTTCGGCATAGCTTGTAGCGAACTTCACGCAACCGAATCTCACAGAAAATTATCTTGTACTTCTCTGAAGACAAGAAGCTTTCCTAAACGTTGGTAAAAATTACCAATCGATAAGGCGCTATACAGCAGAAAAATATAGAGGACATCAACAATGCTGTGAAGACCTCAGACCACGAAGTTTTATTTTGTTGCGCAAACATTAAAGTAATCAAAATAAAAACATTATTATTTTTGGTATAGCTAATATTTTGCCGTGGGAGGGGCTTGTGAGTGCCGTAGTCTGCGAACTAAGCTGGTGTTAGCATTACCGCGAGCAGGGTGTACCAAGTCAGATAGATCAAAAGTTAGGAACCAGATGAAGAGAGGTGCTAAGGAGACGGGAAATCAGGTACAAATTCCTTTGATGCCGCAATCAGCCACATCAGCAGCGACTTGAAACACAGAGAAAACGAAACTCGAGACGGTTCGTGGTCATATATCAACAGGCGTGACCAGAGGGGTTTGAACGGCTGCTGTACTGCAATGTGGAAAGCAAATGGAAAAACAACCGTATTGCTAGATTTCTTGGGTAGTCTCTTTCTAAAAATAGAGAAAAAATGCGAGATACTTCCTCTAGAGGTAAAAAGATCCGGAGGTAGACTACTCCGCCATTCGGATCTCCGGGGCGAGCTGGGGGGGAGTGTTTCTAAAGGAAATGCCACGCAAAAAGATTTACAGCAAGAAGGACTACAAACAGAAGCAGAAGGAACATTACGAGAATGGAACATGGAATTTAGGACTAAATGATAAACACCAACACAATGCACTTCACACTCAACAATAAATTAGTCTAGAATGCTGATTTCAGTGTTAAAACACATACAATTATATAAAATTACTCCGACATGTTTCGATCTTAACCGATCATCATCAGGGAGTATGCCTGTACCTCGTTAAAGGTACTGAATTATTTAAAAACTGAATTTAAAATCCATAAAAATCATTCCCGGTGTTGTAATTTTATGTATTTTATGTATGTTTTAACACTGAAATCAACATTCTAGACTAATTTATTGTTGAGTGTGAAGTGCGTTGTGTTAGTGTTTATCATTTAGTGAAACGAAAAAATGAACGGTGAAATATTGAAATGGAATTAAGGACTTTGAATCAAGGAGGCAAATTAGAGAATTTGAAAAAAGAGACGCAGAAGAACAGTGTCTGTTCTAGGTGTCAGTGAAATTAGTTGGCAAGAGCAAGGTGAAATAAGAAGTGGCGATTGTATGTTTTACCTTCCGAAAGTGGAAGGTTTGAAAGAGTAGTAGCAATAGAGAGGCATAAAAGCACGGTGAAAAATGTTAGTAAGAGGACTGTGTGTAATGAGAGAATCGCTGCTCTTAAGTTAGGGGCAGAACCGGTAGTGTGTGATAATGCCACCATAGGATTATGAAGTGTACGGGGTGGAAAATTTTTATGATACGTATATTGGAAGAAATTTTTGAAGATGATGGAAAACGCGAAACAAACACAGTTGCAATAGGGGACTGGAAGAGTGTGTTTGGAGACAAATCATATCGAAACACTGTTGTACCACATGTACACTCGTGTCAACAAAAATCCATCGGCCTGAAATTTTCTAAGTCCCCAACCGGAAGCGACGTGCAGTACAGTTGCCATCATAATTCGAGTCGTTTTACTTTCCCCATATTTGCGCATTCGTGCCGTTTCTCTGTCCTCCATTCATTACAATCAATCA
>JGI20166J26741_11459030_pt1 | contig 13353 bp, 6 predicted proteins | sample TergutCu122P5_FD_26741 | JGI IMG/M metagenome (IMG submission 26741)
GGCTGACATCTCCCTTGTCGGTTGTGACGATATCGTCTTTGCACAGAGCATGGATCCCCCGCTCACAACGATACGCGCACCGAAGGAAGAAATAGGCCGGCGCGCAATGTACATGTTGCTGGAACAAATTAATGGCCGCACTCCAGAAAGTCTCTCACTCAGCACTGAACTGATTATTCGCCAATCCACCGGTGCGTCACATGTGTGATCTTGCCTTTCCTATTATTTTGGCACTTCACCTGTATCTGGGATTCATATGATTGGATATGGGGTGTGTAATATTATTTCAGGAGGAGAACTAAAATGAAGCTCAAGAAACTGCTTCCACTTGCTCTGGCACTTGTGATGTTGATCGTTCTATTGGCTGGCTGCGGCGGACCCGCAACCTCCCCGTCCCCGACGGCCACACCCACTCCCACGGCCACACCCACACCAACGCCTACGCCAACGCCGACCCCAACAGCCACACCGACACCCACACCGACGCCTACAGCGACACCCGCAGCTACTCCAGCAGCCGTACAAATCCCGAAAACCTCGACTGCCCCAACGCTCGACGGTACGCTGTCTAGCGGCGAGTGGACGAACGCCCTTACCGTGAACATGAATGCTGACAAGCTGCATTGGGCTTCTGGCGACAATTCAAAAAACATTCTGGGGGCAAGCACCTACTATTTCATGTGGGATGACAACTACTTTTATTTTGCCGCCGATGTGACAGACAATGGCCCGTATGACATGACAAAGGTTCCTGATTTCGGTGCCGCTCTGAATTCCGGTAATCTCGCGCAGCTCTGCTTCTTCAGCGGACCTACCGCATCTTTCGGAGACGGCACACAAAATCTGTTCTTTGACTTCCACCCAAAGACCGCCAACGGACAGCCCGACATGTTTGAGCATTTTAGCCTCAACGCGCAGCTTTCAACGATTGATCCCAATTGCAAAATTGCCTCCACGTTCAAAGCTGATGGCACCTCTTATGTCCTTGAAGCGCAGATTCCGTGGGCCGTATTCCAAAAGATTGTTGCTAACGGATTCACAACCCAGTTTACGGGCCAGGCCGGTCAGTCTATTTTGATGCTCGGCGTCATTGATTCCACAGACAACAATAATCCTGGGACAGCGATTATTGGCAGCAATGATCCATGGAATGATCCGGCGAATACCACGACATATGTCCTCGCAGGGTAAACATACAGAACAACAGCCAACATAGAATCAAAGTTTAAATCAATAAAGCGACGGCCAGCCCCTTTTGGTACGGTTATCGTAAAAAATACTATACCATTGGGACTGGCCGTATCTTTAGATTGAAAGAAAAAATTATCGAAGGAATCGGCATGCTTAATACAACGTTTCTGACTTGTTCATATGTTCAAAGTCCCCTTGGACTGGGAGAAATTGCGCCAAACTTTGGATGGATTCTGGAGTCGGACAAGCGGAATGTACTCCAGACGGCGTATCGCCTCCAAGTGGCCCTTGACCCTGACTTTGGCGCACTGCTATGGGATAGCGGTGCGGTTAGCGCCGACCAGTCCGTAAATGTACCATGCTTAGGGTTCGTGCCACAGTCTGCAACCGAATATTTTTGGCGGGTTCAGGTGGCAGATAACCACGGAGATGTGAGCCCTTGGAGCGAAACTGCCCATTTTGAGATGGGGTTATTGTCAGAATGTGACTGGAAAGCTGTTTTCATTAGTCCCGATACGAATCACGAAGATTCACGCGCTTACTATTTGCGGAAAATATTTCATCTGCCGTCTCCGGCAGTGAAAGCTAGGCTCTATGCCACGGCTTTGGGCATGTACGAATTATTTCTAAATGGAAAAAGAGTCGGTGAAGACTTGCTCACCCCCGGCTGGACGGAGTATAAGAGCCGCTTGCAGCACCAGACCTATGATGTAACTGATCTTCTGCATAAGGGTGAAAATGAGTTGCGAATACACTTGGGGTCGGGCTGGTACAAATGTGATTTGCTTGGCGGCCGCAAGTATGGTTTGGAGACCGCCGCCCTTTGTCAATTGAACGCGAGCCTTATGGATGGAAAATCAACGCTGCTCGTAACAGACGAGAGCTGGGAGTATACAGAAAGCCCGGTGTTGTTCTCCGAGTTGTATCACGGAGAAACATATGATGCCCGGATTACACCAAATGGCTGGCGGCCGGTGCGCACTGTAATATTCGATAAAAGTATCATTATCCCGCAGGACGGATTGCCTGTACGCAGACAGGAAACTCTGCCGGTGCAAGAACTGATTGTTACGCCGAAAGGCGAAACAGTGCTGGATTTTGGGCAGAATCTGGTTGGGTTTGTCCACTTTCGGGTACATGGAAACGCCGGGGACAAAGCCCTGCTTCGACATGCGGAGATACTGGACGCGGCAGGTAATTTCTATACGGAGAACCTTCGCTCTGCGCGTGAGACTGTGGAATATATTCTGTGTGGAGACGGGGAAGAAGTATTTGAGCCGCATTTTTCCTTCCAAGGCTTCCGTTATGTCTGCGTGGACGCCTGGCCGGGTAACGTAGACTTGGCTGATTTTGAAGCGGTGGTAATCCATTCCGATATGCGGTGTGTCGGTGATTTTCACTGCTCAGAGCCACTTTTGGAACAGCTTCACCATAACATTCTCTGGGGAATGAAAGGCAATTTTGTGGATGTGTGCACTGATTGCCCGCAGCGTGATGAGCGGTTAGGGTGGACTGGTGACGCGCAGGTGTTTGTTCAAATGGCAACCGACTTGATGGATGTCCGCGCCTTTTTCCGTAAATGGCTGCGTGATATGCGCGCGGCGCAGTTTCCTAACGGCGGTATCCCCGTCGTAATACCGGATGTGCTTTCGAATTCTCAACATACCCTGGTGGAAGGCCAGGAGTGTTTCATGCGTGACAGCGCCGGATGGAGCGACGCCGCCGTAATTATACCATGGACCCTGTATAAAGCATATGGCGATATTGGGATTCTGCGTGAACATTATCCGATGATGAAAAATTGGGTGGAATTCGTCCGCGCGACGGGAACGGAAGAGACACTTTGGGATATCGGCTTTCAATTCGGCGATTGGCTGGCGCTTGACGCACATGAGGGAAGCTATTTTGGGGCAACACCGAATGATTTAGTAGCGACAGCTTTTTATGCCTATTCGACTGAGCTTCTCAGTAAAACCGCTGAGGTATTGGGGTTGGCTGAGGATGCAGCGATTTATCGTGATTTGCGGAGGCGTATTGGCAAAACTTTTGAGGAACATTATTTTATGTCTGATGGAACACTTATTTCACAGACACAGACAGCACAGATTTTATCTTTAGCGTTTGGGCTTGTTCCCGAGAAGTATCGTACAGATATCGTTAATACCTTACTGGCGCTGATTCAAGAGAATGGTGGACATTTGACAACCGGCTTTTTAGGGACTCCATTTCTCTGTCATGTACTTGCGGATAACGGAGAATTGGACACGGCTTACGGATTGCTATTGCAAAAGGATTATCCGTCTTGGCTTTACCAAGTTTTGAAAGGAGCCACGACAATCTGGGAGCATTGGGATGGGATCAAGCCGGACGGTAGCATGTGGAGCGCCGATATGAATAGCTTCAATCATTATGCTTTTGGTGCAATTGGGGATTTTCTTTATCGCATAGTTGCGGGAATTGATGTGGATGAGTGCCAGCCTGGCTATAAGCACATTCTTTTCCACCCGTGTCCAGGCGGCGGTTTGCATAGTGTTTCGGCTTCGCTTGAAACGCCATATGGAAAGGCTGCTATTGCATGGACGATTACAGGGAACATATTGTATGTTGATGTTTTGACACCGCATAACACGACGGCGACGCTGATCTTGCCGAGCCAGCGAGAAATACAGGTCGGATCGGGCTCATACAGTTTTGAGGAAGCAATACAATAAGAGGTGCAAAAAGTTATGAAGCCTTGCGAAGTAGTGGCGAAGACTATCAAAGGTGAAAAAAGCCTATATACCCCGCTATATGCATGGATATGGGAGAATGTCAACGACAAAATCGAGCGGGCATACGGCTCAATGGCGGCGTTTGAAGACAAATACGAGTTCGACATGGCGCATATTTTTGGCGCGCCTCCGGCGGCAGAGGGTGAAGGCATCAGCAAGTGGGATGAGATGCGACAAAAGGGCATCGAGGTTACACCGGAAGTTCTTTTGGAAGTGGACCCATGGGACCCGCCCAATGATATGGCGATGTATGCGTATATCATTCAGGAACTGAAGCATCACAAGGAGAGGGACCGCTTTTGTTATATGCAGACACCCGGCATTTTTGAGTGCCTGAACGGACCTTTCGGCATTGAGAACCACCTGTGCTATCTCGCCCTGTACCCCGACGAGCTGAAAGAGGTATACAGACGCCAAGCGGAGTGGAATAGGCAGTATGCTTTGAATATTTGTGAACTCGGCATGGATATGATCCATGTTTCCGACGATTGGGGAAGCCAACAATCCCTGCTGTTCAACCCCAAACAGTGGTGGGAATTGATCTATCCCAACCACTTGGTTATGACACAGGCGGTCAAAAAGGCCGGCAAATTTGTTAGCCTGCACTCAGACGGGAATGTAAATCAAGTGTTGGACGGAATTGTTGCTCTTGGTTATGATCTTGTCCATCCGTATCAGGAATCTGCCGGCATGAGCTATGATACTTATCTTGAAAAATATAGCGACAAGTTTGCCATTTTGGGTGGGATCTGCATTCAGACCACCTTGGGATTCGGAAATTATGAGCGCCTTGAAAGTGAGATCCAGCGCGTTTTCGGCCTGCTCAAGGGCAAGCGCTGGTGTTGCTGTACATCACATCTTGTGCAACCGCACTGTTCCCTGGAAGAACTGGAATTTGCTTTAAATCTTGCTCATCGGCTTTGTGGAAAATAAGGTTGCTTCTTTTGAGGGAGAAAATGATAATGGGGACAATTAATATTCCTGACAACCTAGATTTAGCTGACCGTGCCCGCTTGGGCTTGCACGGACTGATCGGCACATGCGATCCAGAGCTGGACTATGAACCATATTTTCTTACCTATTATTCCGCCCGCCCGGCTTATTTTCTGCATTGGTCAACGATGGTCTCTGGCGTCAAGCCGAAGTTCCTGGAGGCGTTTGCGCTGCTGAAGTGCATCTGCGGTACGCCAGATACCGATCAGGAGAAAGCGTTTCTCCGTTCCTTCATGGACAATATCGACGAGGACGGGCTGTTGTATGACAAGGCCGCGCCAAATCGTCCTTGGAACGTCGGCGTCGGCTACGGTGTCAAGAGCCGCGACATGGACTATGCCAACATCGCCGGGAATGGGCGCTTGGTAAACGGTCTATGGTATATGTACCAGCTCACCAGTGACGAGTCGTACAAGACCGCGATGAAGCGGTGTGCTGAAAAAATGGTTGATATCGCCGTGATAAAAAACGACTACGCCTATTATCCCGACAGCAAATGCGGCAACGACTTTTCCTGGATCAAGAGCGGCTGGCCGCATACCGACGAGCCGAAGGGGCCACAAGAGGGCTGCGAGGGCTCGGTCACATTCTATCAACTGCTGCCCGTGCGCGGGCTGATGAAATGGTATTACATGAGCGGCGACGAGCGGATGCTGGACCTGTCCAAACGGCTGGTCAAGTTCGCGACGCAGCCGAAGTTTTACGGTGGTGTTGTGGATACAGATCCCAGCTATGGGGCGGAGCGGGCCCACTGGTGGGGGCACCAGCACGGCAACCTTGCGGCCTTCCGGGGTATCATGGACTACGCCTGTGCCGCATCTGACGTGAGCGCCTTGGAATTCGTGCGCGATGCATACGAGTGGCACCGGCAAGGCATCTGCCCGCAGCTTGGCCAGTCGGTCACCATAGAAGGCTGCTGCGGAGGCGACCTGCCTGCGCTCGCCATTCAGCTGACTGACGCTGGAATTGGGGACTATTGGGACGACGCGGATCATTTTGTGCGCAACCTGACTGCGCAGGTGCAGGTCACCGATCTCGAAGGGATTCGCAGGATCGGCGAGTCTTACGCCGAACGCCCGAAGGATGCCCGCTTCGGCGCGCCTGACGATTTCCGTTTTACCAGAAGCATCAATATCGGGGAACCCATTCCTGGCCTAGAGTGTCTGGATAATGTGCTGGGGCGTTCGGTGGGAGCCATAGCCAATTTTCTCTCCAGCGGGCGATACCAGTCACCAAACCAGATGGCCTGCTGCACCGGGAATGGGCTTCAGGGCTTCTACTATGCGTGGGAGGCCGCAATCCGGCACAGCGGCGGCGTGTCTTCGGTGAATCTTCTGTTCACGCGTTTTTCCGAGTGGATGGATTTGATCAGCTATCTGCCATACGAGGGCAAAGTCTTTATCCGAAACAAGACGTCAAAAGTGATTAATGTTCGGATACCAGGCGGTGTTCCGCTGAATCAGGCGCGTGTAACAGTGAACGGCAACGCTATGACCCCGGTATTCTGTGGGCGTTATGTATCATTAACCGGCCTGTGTGGAGGTGAGGAGATCGTCGTTACCTTTCCACAGACTGAACGTAAGCTGACGCTTAGTGTTCCGAATCTGAATGGTCGTCTGTTCTGGGGATATCCGAAGGTAACCGCGAATTTTGTCGGTTCTACCTGCATCGGCCTGGAGGATGAAGGCGAGAGTCAGTTCGGCAGCGAGTCGGTACTCGTGCGGCAGTTCAATGAGCCGAAATACTGGGGCGGCGAAACGGTGTATAAAGATGCGTCGTACTATGTGCCTCCGAAAGTGGTCCAGTGGTATTGAGACGATTTAATAAGGGCAAGGGATACTTCATGCAAACGATAGAAACCGCGGACATAAGAATTACAATTGAAGCCGGTGACAACCTGCTGCGAATCACGGAGCTCGGCAACAAAGCGGACAGATACAACTGGATCGAAGACGGCGGCTGGGATTATCAGCTCATGTCCAGAGTCCGTGTTGTGGGAAGTTCGGAGGATTCATATCTCAACTGGATTTTTGACGCGCAGGCATCTTCACGGATTTCTTCCGAAAAAAGTTCTATCATAACATTAGTATATAGGAGTACCAGCCCGATCTTGACCCTGACATCCGTTTGGGAGGCCAAAGACAACGATTGCGGGCCGGTTGAACACTCCATGTATCTGACAAACAACAGCGGGCAGACGGTTACAATATATCAGCCGGAGTCCCTCGACCTTGCGGTGACGGGAGAAAATGCTCTATGGGCGTGGTATGTACATAAGGGTAGCATCATTGCCGATCACGCCGTCGAGAATGTCAAAACAAGCGAGCTAACTCCGGGCTATCATCGGGATCTCTACACAGTTGTTCTGGAGCATTATGGGAATTACATTCCCTGGCTGTCCCTCAATGACGTGCAGGCAAATCGCGGACTATACATCGGCTGGGAGTGGCCGGACGGAAGAATTCAGTTGTCCTGCGCAGAGCCGAATTCGGCGCGCGTCTTGGCGGGCCTTGGTATACCGGATACCAATTATGGAGTTGTAAACTGGGACGACCCCGATACGAAACCAGCCCCAATCCTTGAATTTAAGACCGACCTTGAACCCGGCGAAACTTTTGAGGTGCCCAAGGCATTTGTGGGAGCATACTCAGGTGTCAATACGGCATACGCTACGGATTTTCAGGGCAGATGCCAGCGTCTTGTGGACGATGGCTGCAATCAAATGCGGAGGTGGCTTTTTCAATACTGCATGCCCGAAATCAACCGGCGCGACATCACCATGCCGGAAGTGGAATACAGCACCAACCACTCCATCGGCCTGGTGGAGCCAGGCGAACCTGTCGGCGGGACGCCAACGCAGATCGGGTGGTTGGGCAATGACGGCAGAAAGCTGGAGGCTGTTGTCAAAGACCTGCACGATCTGGAACTCGGGTTTGACACGATCTGTATTGATAACGGCTGGACGAATATTGTTGGGGAGTACAACAACGAACCTCTCTATTGGCCTGCGCCTGATCCAGGCAGCGCGGTGTCGGCGATGCGCCAATACTCCGATATGGTGCAGGAAAAGTATGGGTTCAAGCGGTTTCAGTTATATTTTGTGTTTCATGACGGCCACTCGGTAGAGCCGGGGGCGCTCAGCACACGAAATCCGAAGGGTGAGTTTGTGCACCCGGAGTGGTTTCGCCGAGAGCAGGTGGATAGACCTGACGCGGAGAATGAACACACAAAATGGTTTGGCAGACGGCGGGCAGATATGCCGTCGATTATACAAGACAGAGTGGCGTATAGTGAAAGAAACGCTGATCTCGGAAACAGCGAGTGTCTGGATACGGTAAAAAAATTGGTGGCCGAAAAGCTGGTAGAGTATAACGTGAACTCAATTAAGCTCGACTACGGCCCCATTATTGTTGACAGTTACTACCAAGGCGCGCCGGCCGGCAGGCATCGGTATGGCCGGCTCGACACCTGTTACTGGGCCGCCAAAGGCTTTCACGAATTGATGGAGTATTTGTATCAGGTAGTTCCGGATTTTAAGTGTCAGCTCAACGATTGCGGCGGCAATCTGAAAAATTACGGCTCGTCCCGGTATGCCTCGGTTCTGCCGGTGCGGGACGACGGCGGCTACAATATGACGCCGGAGGAGTGCCGGACGGCGCTGTATCAGTCGCTGTACTGCTTCCCCGCCATGCAGCTTATGCTCCCGTTTGCCGGAGACTATGCTGTCTGCGGCGCGTATCGTTACCGTTCTTGGATGATGGCGGCGCCGTTTACGATGACGGAAGCCCCCGCCGACATGGGCGCGGAGGAGATCGATATTCTGAGGAGCTGTATCCAGTCTTACAAGGAAAACGTGCGGCCGCTGGTGCGAAACGGAAATGTCTATCACATTTTGCCCCAGGCCCGGCTTGGAGATTGGGATGGGATCGAATATTACGACTCCGCCGCAGGGAGAGGCGTGGCGATGCTGTTCAAGGGTACGGATGAAACCGGGAGGGTTCTACCGCATGGGCGAAACGTAAAGCTGCGCGGATTGGAGTCGGAGCAAAGCTATGCTTTGCGGTTCGAGGACGGCAGCAATCAGGAACTGGTTGGCGGGATCTATACCGGCGAACACCTCATGGCGGCTGGGCTTGACCTGTGTCTGGGCGAACCGGACCAGATTGCGTCGGAGTGGATGTTCTTCGAGAGATGTCACTCGCGGAAGGTAATCGGCGATGAATAACAGGATAGAGACGCAGAATCGGTTGAAACCATTTATGACGGGCTACTGGGAATCCCGCCTGATGACCCAGCTCGTTTATTTGGAGGAGCTCAACGCCGTAAACGGCGGGGATTTGACCGACTTGCTGGAGGAGGCGACCGCGCAGCTGGCCGCCCGCTTTGACAGCGAGGGCACCGTCACAAAGCAGGCGGCGCTTGAGATTGAAGCAGTGATGCTCCCGGCGTCAACCATTGCCAAAGCGATCACGGTCTCCTGCGTTGCCCACGCGCATATCGATATGAATTGGCAGTGGCGCTTTGATGAGACGGTTATGGTTGTCATTGACACCCTGTGTACAATGTTAAACCTGATGCGGGAGTATCCCGCGTTCACCTTCGCGCAGTCCCAGGCGTCGGTCTATAAGATTGTCGAGGAATACGCGCCGGAAATGCTCCCGGAGATCAGACAGCGTATCCGAGAGGGCCGCTGGGAGGTCACAGCCTCGACCTGGGTGGAGACAGACAAGAATATGCCCAACGGCGAGAGCCTAAGCCGGCATCTTTTATACACCCGTAAATACTTAAAAGATCTGCTGAAACTGACGGACGATCAATTCGAGATCGACTTTGAGCCGGACACCTTTGGCCATGGTGCGAATGTTCCGGAGATCTTGGCATCTGGCGGCGTAAGGTACTATTATCACTGCCGTGGGTATGACGGAGATAACCTATATCGGTGGCGCTCACCCTCCGGGGCCGAGGTCACGGTGTTCCGCGATCCCACCTGGTACACCGAAACCATCTCCCAAACGTCCTTCCTCTATGTCCCGGCTTTTTGCAAAAAGTACGAACTTGACAGGCTCGTGCATGTTTACGGAGTGGGGGATCACGGCGGCGGGGCAACCAGGCGCGATATCGAACGGATTATGGATTATGCCTCATGGCCCTGCATGCCCACGCTCGTGTTTGGACGCTATATTGACTTTTTTCATTACCTTGGCACACTGGATTTACCTGTCGTCACGAAAGAACTTAATTTTATTTTTGATGGCTGCTACACCTCGCAAAGCCGCATTAAAAAGGCCAACCGAGTCTCCGAGAAAGCACTTTTTGAAGCGGAGTACTTTAATGTGGTGGCAAATCTTTGCAGCGCGTATCGCTACGATGCCAAGGCCTTTGAAAAGCTCTGGCAAAACGTATTATTCAGCCAGTTCCACGACATTTTGCCTGGCTCCGGCGTAATCGACACGAGAGAGTATAGTCTCGGCTTGTTCCAGCAGACAATGGCAGGGGCTGGCGCGCGGCAAAGCGCGGCTGTCCGCGCAATCAGTGCTAAGATCAATACGGCGGCGCTGTCCCCTGCCGTCCCGCCGCTGAGAGGTTCTACCGCAGAGGGCGCGGGTGCCGGATTTTTCGTCAGTATGGGTATCGGCCCCGGAAATTCCGACTACACGGCCTCAAGCGATGTGGGCGGGGCACAGAGGCTGTTCGTCCTCTATAACCCGACGCAGGTTCAATTGCCGACTACCTCCACCCTGACTGTCTGGGACTGGGAGGGCGATCTGGAGCAGATCGAGATCACGGACGAAGAAAAGCGCCCCGCCAAACACGAGCTGCTGGACAAAAAGCGCGAGGAGTTTTGCGGACACAAGTTTTTCCGGGTGCTCCTGTCCTGCGCGGTTCCCCCATTCGGATACCGCACGGTGCTCTTGAGAGAGAGTCCAAAATTTAAGACTTTCGTCCCGGATCAGGACATTACCGTTCAAAGAAGTAAGTCGTATACGCTTGAAAACGAGTTCGTGAGAGCCGTGTTTGACCCGCGCACGGCGGCCCTCGTGTCTTTTTATGACAAAATGACCGGCGAAGATTACATCGGGAAGCCCGGCGGAGGCATTTTCCGTCTCATCGAGGAGGATGACGAGAACCGCGGCATGACCGCATGGTATGTAGGCCGCCACATCAACAGCACCCCGGTAGAGAATGTCGTAAAGATGACGGAAATCTCGGGGACGCTCAGACAGGGCATCGCATTTGAGGCGACGGTGAGAAGTTCGAAGCTCTCTGTCACCGTCACCCTGGGCGAGCACTGCGGCCATCTGGAGTATAGTGTGATCTGTGACTGGCGTGAATTCGGCGAACATGGAAAGCCGGTGCCACAGTTGAGTTTTGGCGTACCGTTGTCGTATCCGTGTGAAAAATTCCAGTATGACAACGCCTTTGGTATTGTGTCGCGCGAGGGGGTGGACAACGATGTGCCCGCGCTGACATTTGCCTGCGCGCCGCGCGGCGAAGGCGGGCTGATGCTCTCCAGCGACAGCAAGTACGGCTACCGCTGTGACAAGGGCAGAATGTCACTGACGTTGATCCGCAGCTCCTATGACCCAGACCCTATCCCGGAGTGCTATGTTCACGCGTTTAGAATTACCCTTGGCGTTGTGCGGGATGTGGCACCGATGAAGCTTGTGGAGACATCGCTCGCCCATAACCGCTCGGTCATAACGGTCGCCTGTGTCGCAGGTGAGGGGGAACTGCCGCTCACGGGCAGTTTCATAAAAATATCTGACGGCGAGGCGGTAATCTCCTCCGTGAAGGCGGCGGAGGACGGCAGTGGAGCTATTATTTTGAGATTTTATGATGTCTCCGGGCAGGATGGCAGCGTAGCTTTTGAGTTCTTCAAACCGGTAAAATCCGCAGCTTATGTGGATGTGCATGAGAACGAGCTGTCTGCGGACGGTGCGAGTGTTTTGAGAAATGCTGTGAAAGCGTCTTATCGCGCATTTGGCGTGCGGGCACTTAAAATTAGCTTTTGAGCCGATTATTATACTCCTAGGCGTATAAATTTTTGTGTTGCCCTCTCTATCGAGAGTGTAATAAATAATTGATGGTTGGAGGAAAAATGAATGAAACCAAGACGGTTCAAGCCGATTGCGTTATTCGCGGCCTTCTTGCTTATCTTTTCCCTTATGGCAGGCTGCGGAAACAGCAGTGGAGTAAGCCCAAGCAGTGGCACTGGCACAGCATCCCCCTCAACGTCAGAGTCCACTCCGACTTCTACGACAGACAGCGGCCCGGTCAACCTTGTCGTAGCGTCATGGCTGGGCGGAAAAGACACGCAGGCCTTCAATGACGTTTTTGCGGCGTACAAGAGCGACCACCCGAATGTCACGGTTACCTATCAGGTATATCCATATAGCGGCTATACCGACAAGCTCACCGCATTGCAGTCGGGCGGCCAAATGCCTGACATTTTCCTCATGGATCAACCGAGCGGACATAATTCCTATTTATACTACGCCGGAGTTTTGCAGCCGCTGGATGATCTGATCGCGGCGGCGAACTATGACACTAGCACGTGGCTTCCGGGGGTCAAAGAGAGTAACACGGTGGATGGGCACATCGTCGCGATGCCGATCCACAACCAACAATTGGTTACCTGGTACAATCACGACCTGTTCGCTGAGCTGGGAATTCCGGATTTGCCTAATAATCCCACATGGGATCAGATTTTCAGCACGGCTGCGCAAATCAGTCGAATCGGCAAGGATTCTAAGGGCAACGATATTGAGGGGATGGCCAGTCAGGCACTTGGGATGCTTGCATATTTGGAGTCACAAGGTCTTCAACTCGTGAAATCTGATGGAAGCCCCAATTTTGATGATCCGAATGTGATCAGCGCAATGGCGACTTATCAGCAAGCGATGATTGCCGGTGGAGGCGCCGGAAAAAGAATTCCGTCCAACCCATTTGCCTCAGGGCGTCAGGGAATTGTTATCACATACATGGGCGAAGTGACGGATAACAACACACCGGACGCCAATGGAAATGTGGCGAGTAATTTCGATAACAGGGTTGTCAATTTACCGACGAATGATTCTTCTCAAGGAAATTATGTCGTATACGCGCCGAATAACTTTGGTATTTCCACCTCCTGTAAGAACCAGTCTGCCGCTTTTGATCTTTTGGCTTATCTGACGACCGACGCGGCAGTCAGCAAACTGATTACTGGCGCAAACCTTACCCCGGCCGTAAATGTGCCTTCCGCAACCGCATTTTTTGCACCGCAGACGGACAAATTCCCATTCGATTTTTATCAAATCACCGCCGCTACCCCCACTTCGACATTCTTCAGTGCGCCTGATGCGGCGTGGTGGTATTCTGTGAATAACGCTTTGACCACAGATTGGATCAAGTTTTG
>JGI20166J26741_11459141_pt1 | contig 13352 bp, 18 predicted proteins | sample TergutCu122P5_FD_26741 | JGI IMG/M metagenome (IMG submission 26741)
AGTGTCTCATTCGTCCGAATTTAGTATATATTATTTAAAATGTAAATCAATGTTTCGTCTTTATCAATTATTTACCTAAAAGATGTGTAGATACCTTTGCTCTGATGCGTACTTACACAATACAGCAGTATCGTGATTCACAAGGAACCCATTTGGAATATTTTTCCCATTGCTTGGAAGTACTAATGTATTGATCGCCGTGAATTGCTCATGCTCAGCTATTTGCATAACTGCAGCACCTATAAGTTGTTGTTCTAACGTTATCTTCATTGCTTACTCCTTTCTGTTTTTTGGGTAACTGCGATAGATACGAATAGGACATATTGTGCGTAACACATCAAACAATGTCAAGGACACGGTCCACACCACCTACCCCTATCCACGGTTTGATTTTTGCCAGCGTCGCGGCCATCAGTCAGAATCCCCATTGCCACCGCCTTGCAAATACTTCTCCATCTCGCGGTCAAAGTTTGAGATGTACTCCTCATCCTGGCGGATGCGAAAGCGCTCGTAAATGCCTTCGGCTTTTTTGACGGCATCATCGTGTGATACTTTACCTTTGCCGGCAAGTATTTTACGACGATTGCTGGCAAGGAATGTGTCGGTTTCGCGCAGCCAATCGGCCATGCTCATCAGTATTTCGTCCTCGGCCATCAATTCGGCGTGGTCAATGAACATGGTGACGATACGGTTCAGGCGAGAAAGTTCCTTTTTGTTCAGGTAGTTTTTCGCCACTGACACATCCCGCTTGATAATTTTGCCGTCCGGCGCCGCCTTCCATGTCGTCAATCCCATCGTCGGGTGATCGAGGCTGGCACGCTCGGCGATAAGCTCGGCGGCGGTTTTGCCGGTGATGGCGAAGTGCAGCTTGTTCTGGACAAACGAGTAAAACTCGCGTGTCAGCTCGCTGTTTTTGTCGTAGTCATGGCTGCATTGCTCGAAAATGTCAGCTATTTTCTGGTAGGTTCGGCGTTCGCTGGCGCGAATTTCGCGGATGCGTTCGAGCAGCTCATCGAAGTAATCACGCCCGAACGGCCTGCCGTTTTTCAGCATCTCATCGTTGAGGATAAAACCTTTTTGAATGTACTCCTTCAACGTCCTGGTCGCCCATTGCCGAAATCGCGTCGCTTTTTTGGAATTGACGCGATAGCCAATGGCGATGATGGCGTCGAGATTGTAAAATTCAACCTGGCGCATCACCTGGCGGCGGCCTTCCGTGTGAACTATTTCCTTTTTGGAAACAGTTGCTTCACGTTCAAGTTCCTCTTCCTCGTAGATGTTTCTCAGATGTTTTGCTACCGCTGGAACCTGCACATCGAAAAGTTCGGCAATGGCTTTCTGAGTCATCCAAAACGTTTCGCCCTCGAAACGCACATTGACCGCTACCTTGCCGTCATTGGTTTGATAAAGGATGATTTGTCCTTCTGTGTTCGGCATGTCGGGTTGTTTTTTGGCCAGATGCTATTTTATGGTTCAGCGAAAGGGAAGGTCAATCAGTGGCAAGGTCGGCGGTGACTTTGGCCTGGTAGCACATCAGAATGCCTCGTCGGCGTCCAACAATCTACCGGCCACGACATCCTCGGCGGATTGACCGAGTTGCCGCCGCATGTCGGCGTCGGCAAGTATTTCTATCGTCTCCAGCAAGCCCTCGAATCTGGCCATCAACAGCAGTACCGCCGCCGGAACGCCATTTTTGGTGATGGCGATGGCATCGTCGCTGTCCTGAACGGCCTCGAGCATATCCGGCAGCCGCGTTTTGGCATGGCTCATGGCAACAAATTGTTCGATGGCTGGCATGGCTTACCTCCTGGTCCTTGTTGCTTTAACTCTACACTATGATATTGGCTGTGTAACCGCCTGTTCCAAAACCAGGCGAATGTAGCGGGTATAGGGCATTCCTTCCGCTTGAGCTTTAGTTTTTACAGCGGTCAGCAAATTTTGCGGTAAACGCATATTCAGCGCGGCTGTTTTCGGCTCAAATTCAAACTTCATCGGCGCGAATCCCGACAAGTCATATTCCGACAAGTCGGCGGCTTCGACAAACCGCTCGGCTTCCCCATCGCTTTTAAGAGAGGGCATTGGCTTAAGCGTGCGTTTTTTCATAGTGGTCTATCTCCTTTCGGTGCATGTAACGGGCGTTTATAGGCCGGATAAAGGTTTGCCCATCAATGAAGCGAAACATGAAAACTAAAAACAGATAACGTCCAGCCATTGTCCTGCCAATGGCTCGCATACGCGGTTCATCCGGATGAGGGTCGGGCATGACAACTGGCGAAGAGTGGAAAACTTCCTCGATTTCTTCTTTTGTCACACCATGCTTTCCACATTTGGGCCAGTTTCCATTATCCCAGTCGAGGCCCGCTACCACTCGTCCCATACATATGCCCTATACTTAAATGTCTACACATCCATGTAGACATAATCTTTATGGAATGTCAACGCCCATAAATCGCCGCGTCGTGGTCAGCCAATCTTGTTTATTCCTCTTGTTCTCCATAGGGAAGCTAGTTATACTTCGATATAATTTGATATTTGTATTTTTAAAGAGGCAGGCCATGCACACAACCAATCTTCGTAAAGTCGGCGGCTCTGTCATGCTGGCCGTACCCCCCGTTTTCCTCGAACAATTGCGCCTGAAAGCCGGAAATACTGTCGGAATGGCCACCACGGATGATGGAAACCTTGTCATTGTTCCCCGTCCCCGTCCCCGTTACACGATTGACGAGCTTCTGGATGCTTCTGACTATTCCCAACCCCAGCCACCGGAAGAACGCGAGTGGGTTGACGCTCCCGCTGTCGGTAGGGAGCTGATATGAAGCGCGGCGATATATATCTGGTGACCCTTGATCCCATCGAAGGCCATGAGCAAGGCGGCAAACGCCCGGTGCTGGTTGTCTCGCCTGACCGATTTAACCGGGAAACCAAGCTCCCGGTGATTTGCCCGATCACGGGTGGCGGAGAGTTTTCCAGGCGCATCGGGTTCGCCATTCCAATCAGCGGCATCGCCACGACTGGCGTTGTCAGGTGTGACCAGCCCCGCGTCCTTGATATAGCCGCCTGCCAAGCCCACAAAATCGACTCCCTGCCAGCCCATATCATGGATGAAGTGCTGGCACGGACTTCCGCACTTTTTGAATAGGAATATCAACACATGGATGCGTTGGGCGCCAGTAAAACGCATCCACCTTGGTAGGTAAAGCGTTCACTTCCGCTCCTTTTTCCCTTGCTTGTGGGCCAGTTCCTTCTCGGACCAGGCGCAGAAGCTTTGGCGGCGCTCCGCCGTCAGCCCTTCCATCTGGCCGAGAATCAGCCATAAGCGGTCGATTTCCTCGTCCTGACCATCTTCCGGCAAGGCTTCGAGAATATCCGCGCCCCTGGCGTAAAGCGATGTCCATTGGCTTGGCACAAAACCGGGCTGGTGGCACATCTCCCGCAAATCGCCATACCAGACAGCCAGTTGGTCGCCGGAGCGCCGCACCTCGACGGCACCAATGTGGATGTTGCCATCGTGTTTGTCGGCTAAGGTGTCGTCAAACTTTTCTTTAGCCGGCGCAGCGGGTTCGCCGGCAGCCTGTTCGCTTTTCGCTTCCTCTTGTAGCTTGACATCCGCCTGCTTATTTATCTGGGCGGGGGCAATAGGGGCAACGGCTTTCATTCTGGCCGCCGCCACTTCGCTGACCTCATTGCCAGCGTTTGCGTCCGCGGCTGGTTTTGCGGGCGCCGGCAAGGCCATGGACAAAGCGATGCTGGCCGGTGGGGCCGGATTGATTTCCTTTGGCGACCGCTGTGGATGCACAAACAGAAGCAGGCAGGCGGCGACAGCGGCAACCGTGCCTCCGGCGTAGGCAAGTGTCTTGAAAGACAGACGCGGCCAGCGCCAAGAAAACGGCCAGCCGAAGCGCGGCGCGCCACCGGCCTGCCGCGCCACATCTAGCCACAGGTGATAACAGTCTGGACAGACGGCCAGATGGCGGGTGATGCGGCGTCGCTGTTCCCAGGAAAGCCGCTCTTTGAGTTGGGCCGGTTCGACCATGGCCGCGATCTCTTCCAGGTCGAGACAGGCGCTGGCGCCAGCGTCTTCTTCCGCGCATTTAGCCAGAGCCAGCAAGGCCATGGCCCGCGCCGGATTTTTTCCCGCCTTCATACCCTCACCCGCCATCTTGCAGCAAAAGCAGGATTTCCCGATACAGCCCAACCCGCTCGAATTCCCGGCGCAGACGTTCGAGCAGACGCCGCATCCGCGCCGCCGCCTGGAAACGTCCCATGCCGAGCAACCGCCCGGCCCTGGCTACCGGCAGATCATCCTGGTAACACATCTTCAAAAAAAGACGCTCTTCCGACGAAACGCGGATGTTTGCCGCCCGCAACATCTCCTGGAGCCTGTCCGTCGCCATGGCACCGTCAGGCGCTGGGCCGCCACGCGGCTCGCCGACCACCAGTTGGAACACTGTGGCCAGCGCCGCCTCCCGCTCGTGGCGTTCCGATTCGCGGTCGGGCGAAGACGGCGCCGCCAGTTCCGGAGCCTCGTCGAGCGGTATCTCGGCCACCACCATGCCACAGTCGGGAATGCGGGCGAGAAGCTGCAAGGCCGCCGCTTCCACCTCGGCGACATCGGCGCGTTCCATGCCGGCGCGGACAAATTCCGTCGCCTGGTCAAACGGCGCCCGTTGGCGGCACAGGGCGGTGTAGAGTTTTTCCCATATGCCGCCGAGCCGCGTCACCCACAGCGGCGGGCGGCGGCGGCCAAAACGGGCCCGCGCGAAATCTTCCAACCCGGCCACGGCCAGCGCCTTGAGAAAAGCGCCAAACCCAGCCTCGCCACGGTATTTTTTCAACGCCGCCCAATCGTTTTTGGCCAAAGCGTCCATAACCGCCAGCGCCGCCTCCTCGGCGATCTCGCTTTTAAGGAAGCGCCTTTTCGCCATTTTATTGATAACATCCCAGTGTGCGTGCGCTTCGGCCTTGTAATCGCGCTCCATCATGCCCCGGCGAAGATGTGAAAAAAATTTCATCGGCGGCGACACAAAGGCCAGCGATGTCCGTCATGTTCTTTTATACAAGCAAATCGGTCAATCTGACCGAAAAATCATTATACATACACGAGATGACGCATGATTTCAAAACGTTCGATAAGACATTCGGCATGGGCGATGGTTCTCTTCCTGTTGCTCGCCGCCTGTAGCTCTGGGCCGCAAATGTTTGGCGACAAAAAAAAAGCCGCCCCAAGCCAAGAAACAACTGTGGCCAGCAAACAGAAAATAACGCCAGTCCAACAAACGGCAAAACCCGCCGCCGACAAGCTTGTCATCCAAGCGGAGGCGGTCTCAGCCCTCGCTGAACCCGCCCCCGCTTCCCCTGCGCCAGCCGTGGCAAGGAACAAAATGATGATGGCCGCCGCCCGTTCCGCCCAAGGGATGGTTGTCGGCTACCATTCGCCTTTTCCCATCGCCGAGAGCCACGAATCCTACAATCCCCAGCAGGAAAGCGGTTTGACGCTGGCGCAAACCACACCGTTGTCCACCTTTTCCATTGATGTCGATACGGCATCGTATGCCAACGTCCGCCGTTTCCTGAATGCGGGCACACTACCGCAGAAAGGGGCGGTGCGGGCCGAGGAAATGATCAACTATTTTCACTACGACTATGCCGAACCACAAAAAGGCGACATTGCCATCCACAGCGAATGGGGGCAAAACCCGTGGCGCCAGGGCGCCAGCCTCTTGAAAATCGGCCTCAAAGCCAAAGAGCTGACTACGGCGCCGCCGCCGTCGAACCTGGTCTTTCTTATTGACGTCTCCGGCTCGATGCAAGACGACAACAAGCTGCCGTTGTTGCGGCAGGCCTTGCATATGCTGACCGATGAGCTGGCCGCGAGTGACCGCATCGCCATCGTCACCTATGCCGGCGACGACCGCGTCGCCTTGGCTTCGACCGGCGGCGACCACAAGATGGCCATCCACCGGGCAATTAACCAGCTCGAGGCCATGGGCTCGACCAACGCCTCCGGTGGCATCGTCACCGCCTACCAATTGGCCGAGCAGAACAAAATCCCTGGCGGCAACAACCGCGTCATTCTCGCCTCCGACGGCGATTTCAACGTCGGCGTCACCAGCCGCGACGAACTGGAAAAATTGATCACGGCCAAACGCCAATCCGGCATTTACCTGTCGGTGCTCGGCTTCGGCACGGGCAATTACCATGACGACAACATGGGACTCCTGGCCGACAAGGGTAACGGTAATTACAATTACATTGATTCACTGCTCGAGGCGAAAAAGGTACTGGTGAAACAGAGAATCGCCAATCTGTTCACGCTGGCGAACGATGTGAAAATTCAGGTCGAATTCAACCCGGCGCGGGTTGGCGCCTACCGGCTGATTGGCTACGACAACCGGCGGCTGGCCAGTGAGGATTTCAACGACGACAAGAAAGACGCCGGAGAAATCGGCGTCGGCCATACGGTGACAGCGCTCTATGAAATCCTGCCGCCAGGCGCCCCTGACCTGCCGAAAGTCGATAGCTTGAAATACCAGAAACCAAGCGCGACGGGCGGCGGCGAACTGGCCACCATCAAGCTGCGCTACAAACCGCAGGGAGCGAAAGATTCCGTCCTGGTCGAAGTGCCGGTAACGGGTGAGCCGCTGCCACTTGATAAAACCAGCGACGATTTCCGCTTTGCCGCCGCCGTCGCCGGTTTCGCCATGCTGCTGACCGATTCCGAGCATAAAGGCAAACTCGATTACCCACTGGTGATGAAGCTGGCGGCTGGCAGCCGCGGCAAAGACGAGGATGGCTACCGCAGCGAATTCCTGCGCCTAGTCGAAATGGCGGCGACGCTGGCCAAATACCCAAGAGGTCAGCAAAGCGGGCCGGACATGGACAAAACGGCGCCGCAACCGTAAACGCGATACGGAAGTGGATTATGCCGCGTCGCTCGCACCGTCTTTACCCTTTTTTTCCTTGCCGCCGAACAGTCGCACGGCGATGATGCTGACCTCGTAGAGGAGCATCAGCGGCACGGCCATCAGCAACTGGTTGACCACATCCGGGGTTGGGGTAAGGACGGCGGCGACGATGAAATTGATCAGTATGGCGTAGCGGCGGTTGCGGCGCAGCCCAGCTTGGGTGACAATGCCGAGCCGGGCCAACAGCACCATGAAGACCGGCAACTCGAAGATGACGCCGAAGGCCAAAAGCAGACGCAGGGACAGGGAAAAATATTCGGTGACGGTTGGCAGCGAGGTCAGGTAGTCGTTGCTATAGCTGACAAAAAAGCGAAAAGCGCGCGGAAAGACGACCAGATAGCCGAAGGCGGCGCCACCGATGAAGCACAGGCTGGAGAGGATGGTAAACGGCGGAACCACCCGTTTTTCGTGCTGGTAGAGACCGGGGGCGACGAAGCGCCAGATTTGCCAAAAGACGACGGGGCTGGCGAAAATCAGGCCGCAGACGAGCGCCAGCTTGAGATAAAAAAAAATCCTTCCTGGTAGGAGGTGAAGATCAGAGTGCTCCCTTTGGGCAAAACGCCGGTCAGCGGGCGAAACAGCCAGTGGCTGATCGGTTCGATGAAGTAATAGGCCACGATTGACGCCACCGCCACCGCCGTGAAAGCGATAATCAGGCAGGAGCGCAATTCGCGCAGATGCTCGACCAAGGGTTGGTCGGACAGATTTTTCGGTTCGTGGGTGACGGGCATGGCGTTATCCTTTTGAAATGGAGCAAGGGCTTTGCCCTTTACCATCCGGCGGCCAATTTGGCAAGCCATCTTGGCGGGGGATTGGCCGCCCGCCCCATGGCGTTTGCCGCCCCATTTCCTCCAGTATGGAAATTTTTTCTTTTATTTCGCATCACTGGACAAACTACCGTGAATCGTCTACCCTGACTAGGCTGCCATAACGGATGCGCGTGATGATGTGGCGGCAAGGGTCTCTTCTCTATTTCGCTATCCGACAATGATTCAGGAAACATGCCGGGTCATCCGGCTGGAACGCCTCTCTGCCGACACCTGGCGTCTGTTTCTCGCCGCTCCTGGCATCGCCGCCGGCGTCCGGGCCGGTCAGTTCGTCATGCTGGGATTGGCTGCCGGCTATGATCCCCTGCTGCGCCGTCCTTTTTCCGTCCAGTTCGCCGAAGGCGGCGAACTGGTTATATATTTCCGCGTCGTTGGCAAGGGCACCGAAATACTGGCGGCGGCGCGTCCCGGTGACGAATTGTCGCTGTTAGGGCCGTTGGGCAAGGGCTTCACTCTTTCGCCAGCGCCGGCCTTCGTCGTTGGCGGCGGCATCGGCATAGCGCCGCTGCTGCTGCTGGCCAAGGAACTGGCGGACAGCGGCAAGCGGGCGGTGGCCATTATTCTTGCCGGTCGCACCGCCGCCGAAGTGGCGCCACTGACCGATTCCTTCCGTCCGTGGACGGATAATCTCGTCTTTGCCACTGATGACGGAAGTTTCGGCCTGAAGGGTAGGGCGGATGCGGCCTTATCGTCCCTGAATCCAACGCTTGGCTCCGTGGTTTATGCCTGTGGGCCGCAGCCGATGCTTAAGGCCATCGCCGGCTTCTGCCGTGAAAAACAAATTAAATGCCAGGTTTCGGTGGAAAGCGCCATGGCCTGCGGCATGGGCGCCTGTCTTGGCTGCGCCCGACCGGCGGCATCTGGCGGCTATGTCCATGTCTGCCTGGATGGCCCGGTCTTTGACGCGGAGACGCTGCCATGGGACTGACCCCAGACCTCACGGTCAATATCGGCGGCCTGATCCTGAAGAATCCGGTCATGACCGCCTCCGGCACCTTCGGCTACGCCCGCGAATTTGCCCCCTTCATCGACCTGTCACGGCTGGGGGCTATTATTGTCAAAGGCATCTCGCTCTTGCCCAAAACCGGCAACCCGCCGCCGCGCATCGTTGAAACCGCCTGCGGTATGCTCAACTCGATTGGCCTGGAAAACGTCGGCGTCGAGCGCTTCATCGCCGAAAAAATCCCCTACCTGCAAGGCCTCGATACGCCGATCATCGTCAATATTTTAGGCGATAGCGTCGAAGAATACGGCGAAATCGCCCGCCGCTTGGCCGGTGTCGCCGGCATCGCCGCCCTGGAAGTGAACATCTCCTGCCCGAATGTCAAACAAGGCGGCGTCGCTTTTGGCGCCGACCCCGCCGCTGCCGCCAGGGTGACGGCGATGGTAAAGAAAAACTGCGCCTTGCCGGTGCTGGTCAAACTATCGCCGAACGTCACCGACATCGCCGCCATTGCGAGAGCCGTCGAAGAAGCCGGGGCCGATGCCGTCTCGCTGATCAATACCTTGCTCGGCATGGCCATCGACATCGACAGCCGCAGGCCGAAACTCGCCAATATCATGGGCGGTTTGTCCGGCCCGGCGATCAAGCCTATCGCTTTGCGCATGGTCTTTCAGGTCAGCCGGGCGGTGAAAATTCCGGTCATCGGCATTGGCGGCATCACGACTGCCCAAGACGCGCTGGAGTTTCTCATCGCCGGGGCCAGCGCCGTGCAGGTCGGCACCGCCAGCTTCCGTGACGCGACGGCGGCGGTGCGGGTGCTCGATGGCATCGGCGACTGGCTGCGCCGCCAAAACATCGCCAGCATCGCCGAATTGATCGCTTCGCTGCGGCTTGACTGAATTTTTGGAACAACCATGATCGGTGGAAATACCAAAGTGTATGGGGTCCTCGGCCAGCCGGTGCGCCATTCTTTAAGCCCGGTGATGCACAACGCCGCCTTCGCCGTGTTGGGCATCGACGCCGTCTATCTGCCGATGCCAGTCGATGACATCGCCGACGCCATTCGCGGCATCCGCGCCCTGGGAGTGGCCGGGGTCAGCGTCACCATCCCGTTCAAGGAAGTGGTGATGCCCTATCTCGATTACGTTGACGAAACCTCGCGCAAAATCGGCGCCGTCAACACCATCAAAATTGAGGAAACCGCCGAGGGCCGTTTCCTGCATGGCAGCGATACCGACTGGATGGGGGCGGTCCGCGCCCTTCAGGAAGTGGTGGCGCTGAAAGACAAGCATGTGGTGGTTTTGGGTTCCGGTGGTTCGACGCGGGCGGTGGGATTCGGTTTGCTCGAGGCCGGCGCCAAGGTGACGCTGTGCAGCCGCAATCCACAGAAGGGGCAGGAACTGGCCTCGCGCCTGCACTGCCTGTGGGTGCCGTTGACGATGGTCGATGCCTTGCGCGGCGATATTCTCGTCAATACGACGTCAGTCGGTATGAACAGCGACGAAAGCCTGATGCAGCCCTTTACCCTGCACCATTACGATGTGGTGATGGACATCATTTATTCGCCATTACACACCCACTTACTGCGTGACGCGGCCATGGCCGGCTGCAAAATTATCCATGGCCTCGAAATGCTGCTTTTTCAGGGTGTTGCCCAATTTGAGCTGTGGACGGGGAAAAAAGCTCCGGTGGCTACCATGCGCCAGGCGCTTTTGAGCGTGGTTTCTGACCATGGGGAAAACAAATGAAAATCATCGAGCCGGTGGCGAAAATCAATCTGGCCTTGGAAGTGCCGGGTTCCAAAAGCATCACGCAGCGGGCGCTGGTAGCGGCGGCCCTGGCCGAAGGCGATAGCATTTTGCTCAACCCTCTGGTCAGCGAAGACACCGACTATAGCATCGCCGCCCTGCGGCAATTGGGTATCGACGTCGAATGCCAGCCAGGCCGCTGGCGCGTCGCCGGGCGCGGTGGGCGGATTACCGCTCCGTCAGGCGATATTTTTCTCGGCAACAACGGCACCGCCACGCGATTTCTCACTTCCGTCGCCGCCCTGGCCGAGGCGGGGTGCATCCGCATCGACGGCGACGAACGGATGCGTCAGCGACCGATTGGCCCGCTGCTGGCGGCTTTGCGCGGCTGGGGCGTCGCTATCAGTGACGAGATGGGCAATGCCTGCCCACCTTTAGCCATCACTGGCCAGGGCATTGCCGGCGGCGCCACCGTACTGCCAGAGGGCAAAAGCAGCCAGTATCTGTCGTCGCTGCTCTTGGTCGCGCCCTACACCAAGCGTCAGGCGGCAATCAGCGTTCGTGGCGAGGTTTTGTCGAAACCCTATGTGGCAATGACCTTGGCGGTGATGGCCGAATTCGGCATTAAGACCGATTTCAACCGTGATTTCACCGAATTCACGATTCCGCAAGGCCATTATCAGGGTCGTGAATATGAAATCGAAGGCGATGCCTCGAGCGCCTCCTACTTCTGGGCGGCGTCGGCGGTAACTGGTGGTCAGGTTTGTGTGCAGAATGTGCCGGCGCCGTCTTTGCAGGGCGACGCCATGCTGGTGGCGCTGTTAGCCCGCATGGGTTGCGAGGTCAGCCAGGCCGAGCGCGGATTTACCCTGACCGGCAGTGCCAAGCTCGAAGGCATCGAGGTCGATATGGGCGATATGCCGGATGTGGCGCCAACCCTGGCCGTTGTCGCCGCCTTTGCCGAGGGCGACACCATTATCCGTAACATCGCCCATCTGCGCATCAAAGAATGCGACCGGCTGTCGGCGGTAGTGACCGAGTTGAAAAAACTCGGCGTTTCGGCGGAGGAATTGCCGGATACCATGATCATCCACGGTCAGGGCGGCGCCGGTTTGCATGGCGCTCAGATCGAGACCTACCGCGACCACCGCATAGCCATGAGCTTCGCCGTCGCCGGTCTGCGTATCCCCGGTGTTACCATTCTCGATGAAGGCTGCGTGAAAAAATCCTTCCCCGATTTCTGGCAACGCTGGGCATTGCTGGGAGCGGCGGCGTGATGGTGCCATGCCTGTCCCCCGCGACCTGTTCCCTGTTGACGCAAATCCACCCGTTCGAGTATCCTTACGCGGTTTTGCGTTGAGATTATCCCACCGGTTTTCCGCTACCGGCCTCGATGCCGGGATGTCACCGGGCACGTGATTTTCCCTCGCCAAGTCAGACCATTCCATAGCAGTCAACGCGCCGCCCTGGCACAAAACCGGGCGGGCGTCTCCGGAGGAACCCTTATCATGAAAGCCTGCATCGCACTGGAGGACGGCACTGTTTTCCATGGCCGCTCTTTCACCGGCCCCGGCGAGGCCACTGGCGAAATCGTCTTCAACACCTCGATGAGCGGCTACCAGGAGCTCCTGACCGACCCATCCTACACCGGCCAGATCGTCACCATGACCTATCCCTTGATCGGCAACTACGGGGTCAATGACGAGGATATGGAATCGGCTCGGGCACATCCCACCGCACTTCTCGTCAAGGAATACAACGCTATCCCCTCAAACTTCCGCGCCACCGGCACGCTGGCCGGGTTTCTGCAAAAATACGGCATCTTGGGCGTCGAGGGTTTCGATACCCGTGCCTTGGTCAGGCATATCCGCACGCAAGGGGCGATGAAGGCCGTCGTCTCGACCGAAGACCTGAACCGCGATTCGCTGGTGGCCCGCGCCCGGGCCGGGGCAGGTCTCGTCGGTCAGGACATGGTGGCGCGCGTCACCTGTGACCAGCCCTATGGCTGGGCCGATAACCGTCTGGTGCCAGGTGGCAATTTCACCACGGCAAAAACTGGTGCCGCCAATCCGTACAAAGTGGTTGCCCTTGATTTCGGCATCAAATACAACCAGTTACGGATTCTGGGCTCCAAGGGCTGCCTGGTGCAGGTGATGCCGGCGACCACCGACGCGGAAACCATTCTCGCGATGAATCCGGACGGGATTTTCCTCTCGAACGGTCCCGGCGACCCGCAAGGCGTGCACGGCGTGGTCGAGACGATTAAGCAACTGCTGGGTAAAAAACCGATTTTTGGCATCTGCCTCGGCCACCAACTGCTGGCGCTTGCCTACGGCGGCAGCACCTACAAGCTGAAATTCGGCCATCGCGGTGGCAATCAGCCGGTCAAAGACCTGACCACCGGCAAGGTGGAAATCACGGCGCAGAACCACGGCTTCTGCGTCGATATGAATTCGCTCGATGCCGCCGAGGTGGAGCTGACCCATATCAACCTCAACGACAACAGTTGCGAGGGGATGCGCCACAAAAAGTATCCGGCTTTTTCCGTGCAGTACCACCCGGAACACGCGGCTGGGCCGCACGACGCCATGTATCTCTTTGACCGCTTCATCAGCATGATGGAAAAATAATCGCCGGACGGACACCATGCCCAAACGCACAGATATAAAGAAGATCCTTATCATCGGCTCCGGGCCGATCATCATCAGCCAGGCCTGCGAGTTCGACTATTCCGGCGCCCAGGCGGTGAAAGCCTTGAAGGAAGAGGGTTACGAAGTGGTCTTGATCAACTCGAACCCGGCGACGATCATGACCGACCCGGAGCTGGCCGACAGCACCTATATCGAGCCGATCACGCCGGAAATGGTCA
>JGI20166J26741_11459363_pt1 | contig 13350 bp, 3 predicted proteins | sample TergutCu122P5_FD_26741 | JGI IMG/M metagenome (IMG submission 26741)
TGGGCGCGCCGTTGATGAACCACTGATAAGCCAGCGCTCCGGGAACCGGCGAGGTTATGCCGCTCGTGTCGGCTGTCAGCGTGTTTCCGGCCCTGGGCGTGCCCAAGATAGCCACGGCGCCCTCGAGCGCCGCATGGCCGTCCGGGAGGATCGTATACGCGCCCAGGTCAAGGTTGCGCCCGGCGCCGTATTCCGAGCCCGGATTGACATAGATTGTAATTTCATATGTCCCGGGATCGGTGGGAACCGTCATCGAGTTGTTGTAGTAAACATAAATCACTCCGATTCCGCTCAGGTCGGAGGACACCGTTACGCCCTGCGGGCCGCCGTTATAGACCGCGCTCTGCGGCGTAAAGCTGAAATGGCTCGCGTCCGGAGGAGGAAGGGCCTCTGTCGTCGCCGTGAACGCGTGGGGGCCGGACAGATTCGGGATCGTGTAGGTCCCGTCCGCAACCTGGCCCGTGACGTCGGTCCCGTTGTCCGTCAGGGACGTCAACTTGTATCCCGGGTACGGATCGATTGTGAATACGCGCTCGCCGGCCAAAACCGCGCCGGACGGGGAAATGCTGACGCTCCCGTCGGACGTGACCGTCACCATGTAGTAGACATAGACCCGTCCGCCGACCGTCACGGAGATCGAAGACGTGCCGGCCGGGATGAAGATGCGCAGATTGCCCCTCGAGTTGAGGATATAGTTGTTGTCGTCCGTCCAGACGCCGTTGGAGCCGTAGGCCGCGCCGTCCACCGTAATGGCGCTTACCGCCGCGCCGGCGGGCAGGCCGCCCACATAGACGCCGTCGACCGGGTTCCCGGAGGCGTCTTTCGCGCCGTGCTCGAGCGACATGACGTTTCCGCCCGTGACGACGACGCTGCCGCAGTTGTTTGTGATAGAAAAGAGCGTGCCGCCGTTGATCCTGAGCGCGCCGCTGCCGTAAGTCGCGGCGGTGCCGCCGCCGCTGCCGATGCCGTGGCTGCCGGCGTAAACGATGCCGCCGTTGATGACGACGGTTCCGCAGGGGCTGCCGGGGCCGGACTTGTTGCCGTCGCCGCCGATCCCCGCGCCGATGCCGTAGCCGCCGGTCTGCGTCCCGGTGTCAGCCGTCAGCTTGCCCGTCCCTTCGGACTGCGACCAGAGGGTAAGGCTGTTGCCGGGGCTGACGCCTATCGCGGCGGCGTCGCCGGCGCTCATCACGGTCATGTCGCAGCCGTCGGCGAGGATCAGGTTCACGTCGCCGGATACAACGAGGCTGTTCTTGTAAACGAGCGTCCCGTAGGCGACATACCAGCCGGCGGTCAGCGCGGTCTCGCTGCCGTCGAGAACCTTCACGTCGCTGGCGTACTGCTGCTGCCTGTTCGCGTCGTTGTAAAACACGTAGCCGGCCGGCTGCGGATTCGCCGCCCAGTTGTTAATTCGCGAAACGATATAGTCCACGCCGTTTATCTTAATCGTAATGACGGACACGTCCGTGGGCAGCCACAGGAACAGTTCGCCGCCCGTGCTGAAGGACGAGGCGTCGGTTGTCCACATGGCGCTGGTGCCGTAGGCCGAGGCGAGGGCCGTGTCCGCCGAAACGACGCTTACCGGCGCGCCGGCGGGCAGGCCGCTCACCCGGATCATTGAGACCGGTCTTCCCGAGGCGTCTTTGGCCGACATCTGGTACAGATAGTTACGGACATAGACGCTGCCGCCCGTGATGACGACGTTGTCGCCAAGGATCGAGCGCGCGCCGACCGTGCCGGCGTTGATCTCTACCGTGCCGACCGCGGCGTTTCCGCCGCCGCTGCCCAGGCTGTAGCAATCATTGACGTTTATGACGCCGCCGTTGATGACGATCGTCCCGGCGCCGACGCCCGCGTAGCCGTAATTGCAGTCGCTTCCGATCCCCGCGCCGTTGCCCATGGTTCCGTTTGCCATTAAGGACTTCGCCGTCAGGCGGCCGGTTCCGCCGGCCTGCGACCAGACCGTCAGGCTGTTGCCGGGGTCGACGGTGATACCCGCGCTGGGGTCTGTCCCCGTGACGGTCATGTCGCAGCCGTCCGCCAAAATCAGTTTCACGTCGCCGGATATGATAATGTTGCCGAAGTCGAGCGCGCCGCTGGCTATGTACCAGCCGGTGGTCAGCGTCGTCTCGCTGCCGTCAAGCTGCGTCACGTCAGACGCGTACATCGGCCATTTGTGCGCGTCGACATAGGTCGCGCCGCCGCCGGCCGCCGCGACTGTCACCGGGGCCGAGGTCAGGCTTCCGGAATAATTCGCGGCGGTGACGGTGACCGTGAGCGCCTTCCCCACGTCCGCCGCCGCAGGCGCGTAGGCCCGGTCTGTCGCGCCGGATACGGGAGCGCCGTCGATGAACCACTGATAGGACAGCTCTCCGGGATCCGCCGAGGTTATGCCGCTCGTGTCGGCCGTAATCGCGTATCCGGCTATAGGCGTGCCCGTGACGGCCACGGAGCCCTCGAGCGCCGCCTGGAGCGGGAGGATCGTATACGCGCCCAGGTCGTAATTTATCAGCGCGCCGTATTCCGCGTTCGCGGAGGTGGAAACTGTAATCTCATATGTCCCCGGGTCGGTGGGAATCGTGCGCGAGTTGTTATAGCGAACGGATATATCCCCGATCCCGCTCAGGTCGCAGGACACCGTGACGCCCTGCGGGCCGCCGTTATAGACCGCGCTCTTGGGCGCGAAGCTGAAATGGCTCCCGTCCGGAGGGGGAAGGGCCTCTGTCGTCGCCGCCAGCGTATGGGGGCCGGACAGATTCTGGATCGTGTAAGTCCCGTCCACGACCCGGTCCGTGACGTCGATCCCGTCGTCCGTCAGGGACGCCAACTTGTATCCCGGGAACGGAGTGAGTGTGAATACGCGGTCGCCGCCGGCCAAAACCGCGCCGGACGGGGAATAGCTCAGGTGCCCGTCGGTCGTGAACCTCACCATGTAATAATCGTAGACCACGCCGCCGACAGTCACGGAGATCGAAGACGCGTCGGGCGGGATATAGATGAGCAGATTGCCTCTCGAGTTTTGGATAAAGTTGTTGTCGTCCGTCCAGACGCCGTTGGAGCCGTAGGCCGCGCCGTCCACCTTAATGTCGCTTACCGCCGCGCCGGCGGGCAGGCCGCCCACATTGACGCCTATGAGCGGGTTCCCGGAGGCGTTCTTGGGGTTGTACATGCTCAACATGACGCTTCCGCCCGTGACGACGGTTTCGCTATCAATTGAGATTGCGTAGACCGTGCCGCCGTTGATCCTTACCATGCTGCCGGAGAAATTGCCGCCGGAGCTGGAGGAGCCGGGGCCGATGTTGTGGACGGCGTACACGATGCCGCCGTTGATGACGAGCGTTCCTAAGCCGCCGGCGGGGCCGGACATGTTGCCGTCGCCGCCGATCCCCGCGCCGTAGCTCATGGAACCGGTCTGCGTCAGGGGGTCCGCCGTCAGCTTGCCCGTCCCTTCGGACTGCGACCAGATCGTCAGGCTGTTGCCGGGGCTGACGTTGATCGCGGCGGCGTCGCCGGTGCTCATTACGGTCATGTCGCAGCCGTCGGCGAGGATCAGGTTCACATCGCCGGATATTACGAGGCTGTTCTTATAAACGAGCGTCCCGTCGGCGACATACCAGCCGGTGGTCAGCGCGGTCTCGCTGCCGTCGAGGCGCGTCACGTTGCTGGCGTGCTGCTGCTGCCTGTTCGCGTCGCTGTAGGGCACCTCGCCCGCCGGTTGCGAATCCGCCGCCCAGTTGCTCGGCCGGAAGAGCATATGGGCTAAGCCGTCTATCGTAATCGCTATGACGTACACGTCCGAAGGCAGCCACAGGTACAGTTCGCCGCCCGTACTGAAGGGCGTTGAGGCGTCGGTCGTCCACATGGCGTTTGTGCCGTAGGTCTCCCAGTCGTAGGCATCCCCGGCCGACGAAACCGCGCTCACCGCCGCGCCCGCGGGCAGGCCGCTCACCCGGATCATTGACAGCGGTCTTCCCGAGGCGTCTTTGGCCGACGTCTGGTACTGATAGTAATGGACAAGGACGCTGCCGCCCGTTATGACGACGTTGTCGCCGTTTATCCCGCTCGCGTTGACCGTGCCGCCGTTGATTTCAACCGCGCCTATTTTGGCGTTTCCGCCTCCGCCGCCCAGGCCGGACATGGGATAGCATTCAGTGGCGGTTATGATTCCGCCGTTGATGATTATCGTCCCGGCGCCAACACCCGCGTAGGCGTAATTGCAGTCGCTCCCGATCCCCGCGCCGTTGCCCATGGTTCCGTTTGCCATTAAGGACTTCGCCGTCAGGCGGCCCGTTCCGCCGGCCTGCGACCAGACCGTCAGGCTGTTGCCGGGGTTGACGGTGATACCCGCGCTGGGGTCGGTTCCCGTCGCGGTCATGTCGCAGCCGTCCGCCAGGATCAGGTTCACGTCGCCGGATATGACGAGGTTGCCGAAATCGAGCGTCCCGTTCGCTATGTACCAGCCGGTGGTCAGTGTGGTTTCGCCGCCGGTAAGCTCTGTTACGCTGTCGGCGTACTGAGCCTGTTTGTTCGCGTCCACGTAAGGCGCGCCGACAGGCCCGCCGCCGCCCTGCTGGGCCGTTACCGTCTCGTCTCCGCTGCCCTTCAGGGTCACGGAATAATCCGCGCCGTCGATGGTGATGACCGCCGCGGCGGCGCTCTGAGGCAGCCAGAGGAACAAGCTGCCGCCGGCGTTGGTCCATACGGCGTTGGTTCCGTAGGCCGACACGTCCGTCGAGATATAGCTCACCGCCGCTTTTGCCGGCAGGCCGTTCACCCGGACGCTCCGGAGTTCGTTTCCGGTTATGTCCGTGACGACGCCCACGGCCGGGTGGAAGGCGGAGACTTCGAGCGTGCCGCCGGATACGCAGACGGTTCCGGCGTGAATACTCGGGCCGTGGAGCGTGCCGCCGTTGATTTCTATCGCGCAGGCGCTCGGGTCGCTGACGCCGTTGCCCTTGCCGATGAAGACGCTGCTGATGGCGGACACGACGCCGCCGTTTATGGTGACCGTTCCGCAGTCGCCCACGGACGGGCCGCCGTCGCCGCCGATCCCCGCGCCCAGGTTGGCCCTTGCCGCCAGGCTTCCCGTCCCGCCGGCCTGCGACCAGATGGTCAGGCTGTTGCCGGGGCTGACGTTTATCGCGGCGGTGTTGACGTCGGGGCTCGTCACCGTCATGACGCAGCCGTCCGCCAAAATCAGGTTCACGTCGCCGGAAACGACGAGGCTGCCGTAGTCCAGCGTCCCTTCCGCTATGTACCAGCCGGTTGTCAGCGTCGTCTCGCTGCCGTCAAGCGCCGTCACGCTGCCGGCGTAATGCGGCTGTTTGTTCGCGTCCACGTAGGGCACGCCGCCCGGCGGCTGGGCCGTCACAGTCTCGTCCCCGCTGCCCGTCAGGGTAACGGTATAGTCCACGCCGTCGATGGTGATGATCACGGTGGACGCGGTCGGAGGCATCCTTAGAAGGCCCGCCTTGCCGGCGGCCGGCTGTATGGCGGCCGGCTGTATGGCGGAGGCGCTGACGATTACGTCCGCCGGGGACGGCGGGAGCCACAGGTAGAGCATTCCGTCCGCGTCCGTCCACACGGCGTTGGAGCCGTAAGCCGCCCCGTCCACGGTAATGGAACTGACCGCCGCGTTGGCGGGCAGGCCGCTCACCGTGACCCGGCGAAGCTGAATTCCGGAGCCGTCGGTGACGCTTACCTGGGCGCTTGGGTTAAAGAGGTCGTAGGGGAGGCCGTTCATACTGCCTCCGGTGACTGTTACGCCGGCAGCCATGATCATGGAGACGACCGTGCCGCCGTTTATCACGACATTGCCGCTAAAGTTGTATTTAATGGAATGAGCTACGAAATCCGATCCCCACATGGTTGTGACGTTCCTGCCGCCGCCGATGCCGTTGACGGTGGCCAAAACGCCGCCGTTGATGACAACCGTTCCGCAGCTGCCGCCGCCTATCGCCGCGGCTAAGTAAGAAGGGTTGGCGCTCAGCGAGACGGCCGGAACGTTTGCCGTAAGTTTGCCCGTTCCGCCGGCTTGCGACCAGACAGTCAGGCTGTTGCCGTCGCTGACGCCGATCGCGGCGATGTCGTAATTGGGGCTCGTGGCGGTCATGTCGCAGCCGTCCGCCAAAATCAGGTTCACGTCGCCGGAAACGACGAGGCTGCCGTAGTCCAGCGTCCCGTTCGCTATGTACCAGCCGGTGGTCAGCGTGGTTTCGCTTCCATTAAGCTCCGTCACATTGTCGGCGTATTGCGGCTGTTTGTCCGCGTCCACGTAAGGCGTGCCGCCCTGCTGCTGGACCGACACGGTCTCGTCTCCGGCGCCCGTCAGGGCTACGGTATAGTCCGCGCCGTCGATGGTGATGATCAACGTGGACGCCGTCGGCGGAAGCGCACGGTTCATTAGGCCCGAGGTTGTAACAATGGGCGCCGGGGACGGCGGGAGCCACAGGTAGAGCTTTCCGTCCGCGTCCGTCCAAACGGCATTGGAGCCATAGACCGCCCCGTCCACCGTAATGGAGCTGACCGCCGAATTGGCGGGCAGGCCGCTCACCGTGACCTGGCGGAGCTGAGTTCCGGAGCCGTCGGTGACGCCGGTGGTGCTGGAGAGCAAGATGATTGGGTAGTTGCCGATTAGGTCGGTTAAAAGGCGGCTTATTGTGCCTCCTGTGATTGTTATGGCATTAGCCGAAAAAACGGTGGAGACGACCGTACCGCCGTTTATTTCGATATTGCCGGTATGGTTATACGTTAAAAAGTAGGATATGATGTTACCCGCTTGAGTAAGATATCCGGTGTTCATCCCGCCGCCGAATCCGCCGGTGGCGGTCAAAACCCCGCCGTTGACGACAATCGTCCCGCAAGGTCTGCCGCCTATTGCCGCGGTGGGGTAATAAGGGATGTGGGCATCCGAAATGATCGGAACGCTTGCCGTAAGTTTGCCCGTTCCGCCGGACTGCGACCAGATAGTCAGACTGTTGCCGTCGCTGACGCCGATCGCGGCGATGTAGGAATCTGTGCTCGTGGCGGTCATTTCGCAGCCGTCCGCCAGGATAAGGTTCACGTCGCCGGACACGGTCAGTTGGCCGTAGTCCAGCTTCCCGTTCGCTATGTACCAGCCGGTGGTCAGCGTCGTCTCGCCGCCTGTGAGAGGCGTCGCGTTGTCCGCGTTCTGCGGCTGTTTGTCCGCGTCCACGTAGGGCGCGCCGCCGCTCTTGGGCTGCGCCGCCGCCTCAGCGCCGCCGTCGCCCACAGTGGCGACGTAGTCCACGCCGTCTATCGTCACGGTGATGACGGAGACCGGCGCGTCCGCCGCGGCCGGAAGAACGGCGTCAGCCGCGGACGGAAGCACGGCGTCCGTGGCGACCACGACGTCGGAGGAGGCCGGCGGGAGCCAGAGGTAAATCCAACCGTACGGGCTGGTCCACACGGCGTTGGAGCCGTAAACCGCCCCGTTCACCGTGATGCCGCTTACCCTCGCGCTCGCGGGCAGGCCGTATATCGAGACATAGCTGACCGGGCGGGAGACGGCGGTTTGCCCGGGCCAGGGGTTCAGCGTTGTGTTGTTCATTGCGACTGACGCCATAATGGTGTTGACGCTGCCGCCCGTGACGAAGACGGTCTTGGCGTTGACAACGCCGACGTTAAGCGTGCCGCCGCAGAAAATGGCCGTTCCGTCAGCGGGATAGTTGAAGTAGCTCCCGTCCAGGCCGGCCGTGGCCGCCGGGCCGATGAAGAAGGTCGAAACAGCGGGGGGATGGGTGGAGGCGGGAGCGATCGGCAACAGGTCGCTCAATATAAACATGTCCTGTCTGCCGTTGATGACGCCGCCGTTGACAGTGACCGTCCCGCAGCTCTGGGCCTGTTGTATGGCGTTGACGCTGTAAAAGCCGCCGCCGATTCCCGCGCCGATTAGGACCTGGTTCGGATCGGGGTAGGCTTGATCCGGCGGCAAATTCAGCGTCGAATTCACGGTCCCCGCCAAAATCGGCGTGACCGATACCGTCAGGCTCCCCGTCCCGCCGGCCTGCGACCAGATAGTCAGGCTATTGCCCGCACCGACGTTTATGGCGGCGGTTCCGGGAACGCCGGTCGCGGTCATGGAACAGCCGTCGGCCAAAATCAGGTTGACGTCGCCGGATACGACGAGGTCGCCGAAGTCCAGCGTCCCGTTCGCTATGTACCAGCCGGTCGTCAGCGTCGTTTCGCTTCCCGTGAGCTCCTTAACGCTGTCGGCGTATTGCGGCTGCTGGTTCGCGTCCACGTAGGGCGCGCCGCTGGGCGCGCCGCCCTGGGACTCGGCCGCCGCCGCCGCGCCGCCGTCGGCCACCGAGGCGACGTAGTCCACGCCGCCGATCGTCATGGTGATGACGGAGACCGGCGTGTCCCCGGCCGTCGGTAAAACGGCGTCAGCCGCGGCCGGAAGAACGGCGTCCGCGGCGAGGGCGTCGGCCGCGTCGGCCGAAATTACAACGTCCCCGTCGGCCGAAACCGAAGCGTCCAAGTCGGCCGGCAAATCAGCGTCAGCCGCGGCCGGCAAATTAACGTCAGCCGCGGCCGGCAAATTAACGTCAGCCGCGGCCGGAAGAACGGCGTCCGCGGCGAGGACGGCGGCCGCGTCGGCCGAAATCACAACGTTACCGTCGGCCGAAACCGAAGCGTCCAAGGCGGCCGGCAAATCAGCTGCCGCCGCGGCCGGCAAATCAGCGTCAGCCGCGGCCGGAAGAACGGCGTTCGTGGCGACTATGACGTCAGACCCGATGTTACGGATCCAGAGGTAAAGATAGCCGGCCGAGTCGGTCCACACGGCGTTGGAGCCGTAGAAGTTAGTCCCGCTCACCTTAATGCTGTCCACTTTCTTGTTCGCAGGCAGGCCGTTTACCGCGACGCTGTGGAGCGTTGTCCCCGATTTGTTCGTAACTTTCGCAAACGAATAGACGTCGGCGCTGCCGCCGGTGATGTAGGCGGTCTTGGCGTAGATGACGCCGGGGACGGCCGAGATCGTGCCGCCGCTGATATCGACCGTTCCTTCATAGGGCCACTCCATGTGGCCGTCCTGGTAGGAAAATACGGCGGGGCCGATGAAGTTGGCCGGGGCGGGAACATACATACCGTCGGGATACAAAGCCATGTTTGCCACGCCGGTGATTATACCGCCGTGGATGGAGATTGTCCCGCAGCCCGGCTGATTGTACTTGCCGTTGATGCTGTAAAAGCCGCCGCCGATCCCCGCGCCGATTAGGATCACGTTCGGATCGGGGTAGGCCCAATCCGCCGGCAAATGCAGCATCGAATTCACGGTCCCCGCCTGAACGGGCTGGGTGAAAAGCGTCAGCCTGCCCGTTCCGCCGGACTGCGACCAGATCGTCAGGCTGGCGCCTGATGGGACGTTGATGGCGGCGTTTCCGGGATCGCCGTGCACCATCATGTCACAGCCGTCGGCCAAAATCAGGTTGACGTCGCCGGATACGGTCAGACCGGGAAAGTCCACACGCCCGTCGACGACATACCATCCCGTTTCCAGCGTTGCGACGAAGATGCCGCCGTTCCCGAGCCGCGTTATGTTCACGTTGTTCGTGGTATGCGGCTGCCCGTATTCGTCGACGTAGGGCACGCCGTTGTCCGCCAGCGCGGACAATCCGCCCAGGCCCGCCGTCATCGACGACGTCAGCGCCAGCGCCAGGACAAAGGACATGAGCTTCATCCACGGCCTGGATCTTGATCTTGCCATTTCACACACCTCCTGAATTTATGTCGATTTTGGTAAATAGGTGCAAGATGAATTCTACTAGATTCGCCAAGCGTTTACAAGTGACATTTCAGCGATATTCATAGAAAATTTACGAAGGGGTGCGGCAAAATTTCGTGGCATATCATAGGAAAATCGTAGGGGACGCCCCCCAGGGCGTCCCGTTATCTGAATCTGCCGACAACTGCGGGACGCCGAAAGCGGAGCGGGACGCCGTGGGCGGCGTCCCCTACTGTATTATGGCGTATCCCACGAGAATTTGCTGCACACTTTCCGAAGAAGTCAATTGATAAATCCCGCAATCCGGTTTATAATTAAAATGCGGAGTACCTTAGGAAACCATTTAATACCAGTTGTCACCCCAATGTCGACAGGTTAAGGATAAGCCTACGGGTTATTCGGTCGGGGATGGAACCCCGATACGGTCGGGGATGGAACCCCGACCCTACGAAGAATGCGGCTTTGCAGCTGCGGCTTCCATGCCGCCCGATTAACCTGTTGACATTGGTTGTCACCCTGAGCGGAGCGAAGGGTCTTCATGCCAAAATTGCGCCGTAACAATGGGAGAAAGATTCTTCGCCAACGCTCAGAATGACAGCTCTTATGCGGTTTTCGACTTTCCGAGGATACTCAATCAATCAAGGGGGGATACGTATGGAACTTGGCCTTGGCTCAATAGTCTACGAATTCGGCGGCATACCGCTGGAACGGCAGGCCGCGCTGATCGCGTCCCACGGCGTGCGCTGGGTGGACGTGCTGGCCTTCGGGCATTATAACCCGTCCTTTTACCCGATCGAACAGCAGGAGCGCGCGGTGCGCGAGTTTGCCCGCTATGGGCTGACCGCTTCCAGCGTGGTCACCTGCGCCGAAGGCAACATCGGCTCCCCGGACGCCGGGGAACGCGCCTTCGCCATGGAGCAGCTCCAGCGCGCCGCGAGGCTGGTGAAGCGGCTCGGCGGCAAGCAGGTGCTCATCGGCAAGGGCTGCGGCAACATTGATTTTTACCTGTCCCGGGAACGCGCGACGGAAAACGCCGCCGGCGTCATCCGGGAGTTCTGCGGCTTCTGCCTGGACGAGGGCCTGCTGGTCACGATGGAGCTGGAGCCGGAGGCGCTTTATGTGCTCAACGGCGTGGGCCCCATGGCGGATATGCTCGAGCGGGTCGGCATGAAGAACCTCTACGCCAACATAGACATCGGGCACATGCACATCCTGCGCGAGCCGCCGGAAGCCCTGGCCCGGCTGAAGGGCAAAATCATCCACATGCACATCTCGGACAACTGCGGATTGGCCCACACGAACAGCGTGATCGGCGAGGGCACGGCGGACATACGCGGCTACATCAGGGCCGCTTTGGACAACTGCGCGGAGGAGACCGCCCGCGGGGCGGGGGACACGGCCGTGGCCGCCATTGAGGTCGGCGAGCCCGGCGAGTATATCCCGGACAGCGACGCCAGGGCGCTCCGAAGCGTCGGCAATGTGTATCTGCGCGTGCCGGAGCTGCGCAAGGAGTTTTGACTTTACCCGCTCCGGCATAATGAAAACCCAAAGTGTTATTCGGAAATAAGGTTGAATTGACAAACAATCAAAACATACAGTAGGGCGGGGGCTTGCCCCCGCCGGGAACTCTCGCAGGCGCGGCGGGGGCTTGCCCCCGCCCTACATATCGGCGTGTCATTTAATGTGAAGAAGTATGCTTCAAATACATATAGTATTATCAACCTTGATTTCCGGCTAACACCAAACCCAAAGGGGATCTTTTTGTGAAACAGGTACGGCTGGGACGCACAAATCTCACGGTCGGGCGCACGGGCTTCGGCTGCATCCCGATACAGAGGGTCAGCTTCGACGAATCCACGGCTTTGCTGCGCAAGGCGTATGAAAACGGCGTCACCCTCTTCGACACGGCGAACGCCTACACCACGAGCGAGGAGAGGATAGGCGCCGCCCTGGCCGGCGTGAGAAAAAACATCGTCCTCGCCACAAAATCGGCGCCCGCGCCGCCGGAACAGCTCGCGGCCAACATCGAGAACAGCCTCAGAATGATGAAAACGGACTATATAGACATTTTCCAGATACACAATCCGAACAAAATCCACCGGCCGGACGGCGAAGACGGGATTTACGACACGCTGTTAAAGGCAAAGAAGGAAGGCAAGATAAGGTTTATCTCCCTGTCCGGCCACAGCGCCGAGGTCGCCGCCGGCGCGGTCGAAACCGGGCTTTTCGACACCCTCCAGTATCCGCTGTGCTCCCTTTCGACCGAAGAGGAACTCGCGCTTATAGACCTGTGCAAAAGGCGCGGCGTGGGCGTGATCGCGATGAAGGCCATGGCTGGCGGCCTTTTGAGCGGCGCTAAGGCGGCCTTCGCGTTTTTGGCCGCATATGACAATGTGGTTCCGATCTGGGGCATACAGCGCATGAGGGAGCTGGACGAGTTCCTTGAACTGGAGAAAAATCCCCCGGAAATGACGGATGAATTGCGGGCGGCCATAGAAAACGACAAAAACACCCTCGGCGGCTCGTTTTGCCGCGCCTGCGGGTACTGTATGCCGTGCCCCGAGGGGATACAGATCAGCACGTCGGCGCGGATAACCTTGCTCATAAGAAGGATGCCGTCGGAAAACTTCCTTTCGGCGGAATGGAAAGAATATATGGACAGAATCGATAATTGCAGGGGATGCGGCCGGTGCGCGGCGAAATGCCCGTACGGGCTGAATCCGCCGGAGATGCTAAGGAGACAGTTGAAGGAATATCGTCGTTTCGTTTGAAATTGAGCTTCAAACTTCGCGCGAAACGCCCCTGAACATTGGTCGTCTCGCGCTCGTTTTCAGCTCATTTCAAATCGAAACGACTTATAACGAATTATACGAAAAGGCAAGATAACCATGGAAATCTACAGAAACCCGAACAGCCGGAAGGTCAGGGGCAGCCATTTGCTGGAGATCACATGCGCTTACTGCGGCTGTTTCATCGCCCTTTATCAGAAAGTTGACGAAAGCAATCTCGTGAAGATGTACAACGACCGCATCATCGAGGGTTCCGTCGACTTTTCACAGTTTCACGGGGCTTTGTTCTGTCCCGGGTGCGGCGGGCGGATCGCCACGCGCTACGTCACCAAGGCGGACAAAAAGGAAGCGTACCGGCTGGTTCCCTCGGCTTTCCATAAGAAAAGGGTCTGATTGCGCCTCGCTACAGAAACAACGGCTTTTTGCCCGACAGGAAATCCTCCAGGCTCAGATTCGCGCCGCCTATGACGAGGGAAAGGGCTTCGGGGTAATGCCGCTTGTTAAAAGCCTTTTGAACATGACGGGTCTCCCTGACAATTTACTCAGTATGTTTTACTAATTACTCATTATACAATACATGTTTAATCGAGATCGTCAAGGGCGTAAATTTGCCGCGTCCCGCAGACGAATACCCGGTTGACATAAAATCCGTTCCGCAATATAATGATATGGAAGCGGCAAGGGCGCTGTGGGCTTTTCCACGGCGTTTTTTGATAAAGTCGTTTCGATTTGAAATGAGCTGAAAACGAGCGCGAAACGACTGTTGTTCAGGGGCGTTTTGCGCGAAGTTTGAAGCTCAATTTCAAACGAAAC
>JGI20166J26741_11459474_pt1 | contig 13349 bp, 10 predicted proteins | sample TergutCu122P5_FD_26741 | JGI IMG/M metagenome (IMG submission 26741)
GTCGTGCCCAAGCAGGGCTGCTGCGGGCTGGCGCTGCAATCCAACGGGCTGTTCGACGCGGCGTCCAAGTACGTGACGACGCTGGCCCGCCAGCTGGACGTGGCCCCGGACGTGCCGATCGTCGCGTCCGCCGCGTCGTGTGTGGGCATGCTGAAGCACGAGGCCCACGACATCATGGGCGTCGACGATCGTGTCGTCGCAGCGGTCGGTGCACGGGCCTACGACGTCTCGGAGTTCCTGCTCGGCCTGGCGCATCGCGGCGAGCTGCCACTGGACTTCCAGCCCATCTCGCTGACCGTGCCCTACCACGCCCCCTGCCAGCTGAAGGGCCAGGGCATGGGCAAGCCGGCGCTCGAACTGCTGCGCCTGATCCCTGGCCTGACGGTGGTCGACGCCGAGGCGACGTGCTGCGGCATCGCCGGCACGTACGGCTTCAAGAAGGAGAAGTACGACATCGCCATGGCGGTTGGCAAGCCGCTGTTCGACAAGGTACGCGAGGTGAACCCCAAGCTTGCCGTCTGCGACACCGAGACCTGCCGCTGGCAGATCGCCGCCGCCACCGGCGCCATGGTGGTCCACCCCATCTGGCTGTTGCACAAGGCGTACGGGCTCTGATCTACGACCACCAGACCTCGATCTCGCTCATCGACGTGTAGCGGCCGACGCCCCCGGGGGCGCCCACCAGGCGGATGCCGTCGGCTATCACCGGATCGAACGAGACGACGTACCGGTCGCGCTCGAGGGCCGTGAAGTCGCGCGGGTAGGACGGTGTGATGCGAACAGTCGTCGCCGCCACCCAGCGGCCGTAACGTCGCACCTCCAGACGCGGGCCGTCCTCGAACCAGCCGCCCATCGAGTCCTGCCCGCCGTGGCTGAAGATCAGCCGCGCCATGCGCCTCGGGGCAGCCCAGGTGTAGCCCCAGCGGTCGTCGCCGAAGCCCGGGCCGTTGGCGGTGTCGTCGGCGTACAGGCGCGTGCCGTCGTTCAACACAGACTCCTGCCCGTCGCGCAGACGCGAGACGATGGGCCAGGCGCCTTCCATGGCCAAGTTACCGTCGACCGGGACCTCCAGCGCGGCGCCAGGGTCGAGGCACACCGGCCGCAGGCCGAAGCAGTACGCCCGTCCGCCGCGCGATGACGCGCCATAGAACCAGTTGCTCTGCATCCACATCAAGGTTCCGTCGGCGGAGATGAACTTCGACGGAATCGTCGTCGCATACCCGCCGTGCTTGGCAAGCGGATCGCGGGGCCCGCGCCAGGGGTAATGCCCGAAATCCTTACTGAGCAGGTGCCACCAGGGACCCCAGGGCGCCGGCGCCTGAAAGAGCTCGATTGTGTACTCACTCCACGTCGAGTACAGATAGCACTTCAGGCCGGGGTTCCAAACCACGGATCCCTGGGCGATGCACGTCCCGTTGCCGACATCGCCCGGGGGAACCACTGGATAGAACCGGCGGTCGTCGGTGAGGACGGCCCGCTTCTCGCCGATGTCGGACGTCCAACGCGGCACCCCGTCGGCGCCGGAGCCGGCGTAGAACTCCCAGGCCGTCTTGTCCTGTGCCTGGTCGGGGCGCACCCGGCCCAGGTACAGCGCCGTCGGATCGGGGACAATCTTCGAATACGACGTGCGCCAGTTGCCGTCGATGCCGTACGCGTACAGCCAGTCCACTCCCCCGTTCGCCTGCCCAAGATCGAGGAACATGACGGTGGTGAAGACGTGCTCGTCGAACACCGGCTCGGCCGGCCAGTGCCAGGTGTGCCCGAGGTCGTCGCTGCGGACGATCGTCGCGGCGGGGGCTTCGTTGAACATGTCGGGCCCCTCGCTGCAACGCAGGTACTGGACGGCCATGAACAGCACGTCGTGGTCGTCGAGCCTGACACACGCCATTCCGGTCGGCTTGCGGTTGAACGAGGACGGGTGCCACTGCGGGGCGATCTGGTCGCCGTAAGCCAGCCGCATGCCTGTGAAGCCGGTGTCCGGTGTGCCTGCGATGCGGTTCACGGCGATGTCGCTCCAGCCGTGACGGGCGAACCCCGTGCCGTCGCCGCACGCCGCGTACAAATGACCGTCCGACGCCCAGGCAGACGGCCACAGATCGCCATCGCTGGCCGACGACACCACGTTAGCCTGGGCGACATGTGCGACCCGCAACGCCAGCGGGGCGGCACTGGGGCTTACCGGTACCCCCTCAACAATCTCGACCGTCATCGGACCTCCTGATCCTGGCTGGTCTCACTCTATGCCAGTCGCCAGGATGCCTCCACGTAATGCCTCAATCCTGGGGCATCCGCTGCGGTGTCGCGCCGAGGTCGGGCACTGGGGCCGCGCCTAGGTGGATCTCCATCGTGTCGGCCGTCGGGGCGTCAGGACGATGGGCTGCCGGGCGGTCGAGATAGAAGAAAGCCGTCGAGGCGATGTCGTCGTGCAGTGGCAGGTAGCGCCAGCCGGCGCGCCAGCCCAAGGCCTGGATGGTGACGCGCAGGCGGTCGTGGAACCGGACGGGGTCGACGACGTGCCACCGGTACAGTCCGAAGCGCTGCTGGCTGGCGTACAGGCCGTCGGGGCGCAGCACCTGCGGCAAGCCGAGGTACGGCGTGCTGAACGACGTGTAGCCCTGGCCCGGTACGTCGAAGTTCCAGGCACCGCCGAAGTAGTCCTCGGTGCCGGTCCCGCAGATCGTGGGGTACTGGTCGTCGGCGTCGAGGTAGAACTTGATCTCGCCCTCGCCCCACCAGCCGGGTGAGTTGACTCCCCAGGCCATATATGTGCCGACGTACTGGCCCTGGCCTTCGACGCCATCGACGATGGTGTGGGGCGTCTTGTCGGCCAGCGGATTGCTGCGGCGCCACTGGGCGTGGAAGTAGCCGTCGCCGCTGTGCTCGCCGCCAAGCTCGTAGCTGACCTGGTAGTAGACGCGGGTGTCGACCGTCGAGGTGTTCTCGATGGTCAGCTTGGCCGACTTGCGGAACGGCATCGGCCAGTAGGAGTTGAAGCCGCCGTTCGGGTTGGCAGCCACCATCTGCGAGCTGACCTGCGCGAAGACGCCCCAGCCGTTGCAGAAGAAGTCGCCGTAGGGCACCTCGACGGCGGGCTCGTCACAGCCGTCCCAGTAGGCACGCAGTATCAGAGTGCGCCAGTTGTCGACATGTGTGGTGATCCAGAAGTGGGTGATCTGACCGGCGCCGTCGATCTCGGCCAGCGTGTACGTGGCCCCAGCCGCGACGTCGACGGACGGCGATATCTTCCAGCCCGGCCCGAGGTCACGAGCACAGGATGCCCCCGTGCCCGTCGTAGCCCGGCCTCCCCCGCCGGGCGCCCCGTCGAAGTTCTCGGGGCAGATGGACCGCGACTGCACGTCCTTCAGCGTTGCAATGGTCGACATTGTTCCTACCTTTCACTAGTTGGGTTGACGATTTCGTAAGCGCTGAGGTCGCCGTATAGGGTTTCGATCCACTGCTCGTCGCCGGTCTGATGGTAGACGCCCCAGCCGTCCGCGCAACAGAAGAACCCCTTGAAGTGCTCGACTGCTATCGCAGGGCGAAAGCTCAGCGTCTTGTTCACGGCGTCTGGATGGAAGCCCGTCAAAGCCAGCAGCACCCCGTAGCCGGCCAGAGAGCGTGCGTAGTGGTGGCCGCATTCGACCTCGTCCCACGGGTTGCGCTTGACGCCGTCGTGACGCGCGCGCGTCGCCGTGACGATGCGCAGGCCATCGTCGACGAAGCCCTCGTAGATAAGGTGCGAGGCCACCTGGTACTCGATGCCGGTCCACACCTCGTCGCAGTAGACGAACGGGATGCGCGGACGCCCGCCTCTGGGCCACGAACACAACACCAGCCCGGAGTCGTCGTTCAGCGCGTATGTGCGCTGCAGGTTCGTCACGTCGCTGAAACCGTCACGGAAGTTATGAGCCGCAACGGCGTGAATGGCGCTGCGCACGTGGGCCTCATCCAGCACGTAACCCAGTCCTGCGACGTGCGCCAACTGCTGCCCGAACACCTGGTCAGCCAGGCAGCCCCGGCCGTACTGGTACTTGAACTCGTCGACGTTGTCGATGGCCTGCTCGAAGTACTCGCCGTTAAAGGTCATGGACGTAAGCAGTGCGGCGCCCCGCGTGCGCAGGTCTGCGTAGCGCTGGGCCGACGCACCATCGCCGAGGTGTAGCGCAATCTCCTCGCCCGCCCGCAGAGCGGCGTAGAAGACGGAGTTGATCATCGAGCTCAGCCCGTGGAACTCGATGTCGTAGGTGTTGTGCTGGCTACCGTCCAGCACGCCGTCTCCGTCGGTGTCCCAGTGCGTGAACGCGTACTCCAGTGCTAGCTTTGCTTTCGGCCACAGCTCGCGCAGGAAACCGTCGTCGCCAGACAGCTGCCAGTCGCGATAAAGGCGGACGACGGCGCCGAGCTGTCCGTCAGCCGCCGGCGGCATGGGGTACCCCGGGTCGCCCAGCGTCTTGCAGGCGCGGAAGGTCATCGCGCCGTCGTCGGCCGTCTCGCCCAGGAACTCGGTGCGCCGCATCGATCGCTCGAGGTCGGGGAACAGGAAGGCCAGCGCTTGGGCGTAGTTCCACACGTGCGTGCAATTACCGTCGCAGCAACCACCTGTGTCGAAGCAGCCCTCCCACCCGAAGAACGTGCCGTCATCGATACGGAAGCACGTCGTGCTTCGTATGACGGTCAGCGTCGCGGCCACGGCATCCAGAGCGGGCTCAGGCATCGTGCCGCCAAGCAGCGCGTCGGCGAATGCGCGGCTCTGCGACTCCAGACGCTCCATGTTGGCGATCAGGTAGGCTGCCGTCTCCAGCGCCGGGCCGAACTTGGCGTAGTAGTTGCGGACGATCGGGTGGCACTCGCACACGGGTGTGTCCTGGTCCCAGGACCGAATCCTGTTGGGGCGATACCAGCTGAGCACGAACTCGAACCGGGCAGTCTGCCCTGGCCCGACGTCCTTCTTGACGCACAGCGACGCCATCGGTATTTGGCTGACGTGCAGCCGGTTGCCCTGGCCCATCAGCGTGCGCCCAGTGGTGAGCTCGCCGTCGTCGGCAAAGTCGTTCCAGAAGTCCTGCAAGCCGTCCCACCAGGCACCCTCGTTCCAGTTTTCGAGGTACGTGACGCCCTGCGTGTCCGTCGTCAGCAACGCCATCTCGAAGTAGTCGAGGTCGGCCTCCGTCTTGCTCGACGTCGTGAAGTGGATGCCCCGCGCCTGCCCCTGCTCGACGAATCGGTTGACGCTTTCGCCCTCGTACAGCGGCTTGGTCCAGATGTCGCACCCGGCGAAGTTGCTGAGGTTCGACATCGACCCCGCGATGCTGACCGTCATGGGTTGATCCGTGGGGTTGTGCACCGAGTACCGCAGCACCGCCACCGGCAGCGACGAGTCGTCTGTCGCAAGCGGTATGAACGGCGAGAACGCCTCCAGCTCGGCGGTGACGGGCATCGCGTCGTCCCACAGCCTGAAGTGCGCGAACGACGTCGTGCCCGACATCTGCGAGTGACTGAACCGCGGCAGACCCGCCACCTGCCACGCGTGCGCCCCGTGCGACGCGTCGAACGGCGGCTGCAGCTGCGACTCCAGCGCCTTGACGCGCACCTCGCCATCCGGGCTCTCAGTGCGGACGGCGAAGAACGTGTATGGGCTGCGGAACCCCTTGTTCGGCCGGTTGAATAACTCGAAATCGGTGAGCCGTGCGTTCTGGTCTAGCGAGATGTTACCCGTCCCGATGCCGCCCAGCAGGAACCGCACCGCCGAAGCCGTCTGCGGGAAAGTACGCATGGTCAGCTCTCCATCTGTCGAGAAGTCTCTTTCACTTAACCCCGCTCAGGGCGATGCCGTCAACGAGGTGGCGCTGGGCGACCAGGTAGAACAGCACCGGGACGATCAGCGAGACGACGACGCCGGCCATGATCTCAGAGACGTTGCCCTGCCGCATGTAGCCGGCCAGGGCTCGCAAGCCGATCGGCAGTGTCATCTGGTTGTAGTCGGTCAGGTAGATCAAGGGCCCGATGAAGTTGTTCCACGACGCGATGAACGCCTGCAGACCCGCCAGGATCAGCACCGGTTTCGACATCGGCAAGATGACATGCCAGAAGATCCTGAGTCTGCCGCAGCCGTCGATCTCAGCCGCCTCGTCATAGCTCTTCGGGATGGTCATCATGAACTGCCGCATCAGGAAGATGTGCAGCGGGTTGATCACCATGGGCAGGATCACCGCCCACAGGCTGCCCACCAAGTGCATCTTCGACATGATGATGTACACGGAGATGATGGTAACGGAGCCGGGAATCATGAGCCCGGCCATGAACACGACGAACAGCACCCCCCTGCCCTTGAACTCGATGCGGGCGAAAGCGTACGCGGCCATCGACGAGATGGCGAGGCTGATCAACACCACGGCGCCGGCCGCCAGCAGGCTGTTGAAGATGAACCGCAGGAAGGGGAAAGTGACGAACACAGCCCGGTAGTTGGCCCAGTTCATCATGTCGGGGAAGAACGCCGGTGGCATCGTGAACGACTTGGCGGGCGTGCGCAGCGAAGTCGCTATCGTCCAGAGGAACGGCAGCATGCCGATGAGGCAGAATCCGACGAGCAGCAGGTTCAAGACGACCTGCGACGGGGTCCAGACTTTCTTATTCATAGTCGTAGTTCACCCACCTTCTCTGCACCGTGAACTGGATGACGGTGACGACCAGGATGATCAGGAACAGTATGACCGCCATCAGACTGCCGTAGCCGATGCGGATGCTGCGGAAAGCCGTGTTGTAGATCAGCAGGGCCAGCGACGTCGTGTTCGGGTTGTTCGGTGTTAGGAAGAACGGTTCCTCGAAGATCTGGAAGACTCCGATCATGTTCGTTATGAACACGAAGAAGATCGTGGGAGTCAGCAGCGGCAGCGTGACACCCCAGAAGGTGCGCCAACGGCTCGCTCCGTCGATCATCGCAGCCTCCTGGTAGGCCTGGGGGACGTTCTGCAGGCCGACGAAATAGTAGAGGAAAGTTGTGCCGATGAACTTCCAGGCGCTGAACAGGGCGATGGTGACGTACATCATCGCCTTGTCGGTCAGCCAGGGGATGCTGACCCCGCCCAGCGAGCGGATGTAGTAGTTCACGAACCCGGTGTCGGTGGCGAAGATGTAGGTCCAAACGATGGTCACCGAGGCTGTCGTGACTATCGTCGGGAAGTAGATTAGCCCGCGATACAGCGTGCGCAGCCTGGAGTGGCGCACCTGCGAGACGACGTAAGCCAACACCAGCGCGAGAATGCAGTGTATGGGGGTTATGCAGAGGAAGAACTTGACGGTGTTCCAAAGCGCGCCCTTGAACGACGGATCGATGAGCAGGCGGCGGAAGTTTGCCAGTCCAGCCCATTTTGGCGCGCTGACCAGGTTGAAGTCGGTGAAGATGAGCCCGAAGGCCATCAACAGTGGAAGCCCCATGAACACGACGAACGTGATGATCGCGGGCAGCAAGAAAAGCCAACCGTCACGCGAATTGCGACGGCGTCTCGCCCGAGCCAGCGGCGACAGCGCGGTTTCCATTGGACCACCTTTGCAGTTCGGTGGGTGCCCCGTGCCTAACCTGCCACGGAACACCCACCGTCCTAGTCTTACGGTAGCTAGCCTGCCAGAATCACATTCAGCTGGGCGTCTGTGGCCGTCAGAGTGGTCATGACGTCAGCCTGGTTGACGATGATGTCGTTGATAGCGCTCTGGATCAAATTGGCCACGTCCGCATACGTCGCGGGCGCTTCCACAGCCTTGGCGGTAGCCGCGCTCTCCTTGAAGATCTGGTAGTTCTGCGGGATGCCAAGAGCCGGGACGAGCTCGTCGGCCACGGAGTTCAGCACCGGGATCGCGCCGGCGCCCATCCACTGGCGGACGAACTCCGGCGACGCCAAGTACAGCGCTAGCTGGTTGGCCTCGTCATTGTGCTTACTGTCCTTCATCACGAAGGCGCCGGTGCCACCCCAGATCGGGACGTTGGTCTTGAAGTTCGGGATGTACTGGATGGCGACATCCTTGAAGTTGTCAGCCGCGTACTTGCCAGTCGGCCAGCGTCCTGCGAAGTACATGCCGAGCGTGCCATCTTCAAGCATTTGGGCTGCGTCCATGCCTGCCTGCGGGATCGGCGAGACCTTGTACTTGTAGACCAGGTCTTGCATGAACTGGAACATCTCGACGACGGCGGGATCAAGCAAGTTGGACTTGGTGAAATTGTCCTTCATGAAAGTGGTGCCGTTGTTGTACAGCCAGGCATCGAGCGCGAAGTAGTAGTCGGCCACCCAAGCGCCGTACACCTGCGTGCCGTCGGCGCGAGTCTTCGTCATAGCCTGCGCGTACTTCAGGAACTGGTCCTTGTCCCAGTTTGCGGGCGGCAACTCCAACCCGGCATCTGCCAGGAGCTTCGTGCTGATGTGTGTGACGACATTGTTCCACTCGTTGGGCACGCCGTACTGCTTGCCGCCAAAGTTCATCACCTTCATGACGGCTGGGCTGATGTCGTTGACGATCGGGTCGTACTTGTCCTTGTTCTGCGCGGCCCAGTCCTCCATTGGGGTCGCAAGGCCGAGATCGACGAGCATCTGGAAGCCCTCAACGGCGACGTTGGCCACGTCGATGGTCTCGCCGCCGCCGACCATGGTCTGAATCTTCGTGAAGTAGTCGGCCCACCCACCGTTGATGAAAACCACCTCGACGCCGATGCCGGTCTTGTCGGTGAAGGCTTGCAGGCACTTGTCAAGCAACTCCTTGTTCTGGCCGTCGCCGGACCACGTCAAACGCAGCGTGACGCCGGAGCTGCCTGTGATGGTGTGCGTCTCAGGCCCAGAAGGACCCGAACTCGGCGCGACGGGTGTCCCGCCGCCACACGCGCTGAGCGACGCCGAGGCGAGGACCGCCACGGCTGCCGCCAACACCTTCTGGTGTGTCTTTCTCATTGTGTTTCCTTTCTTGTTGTGATGCGGCCTGTCGTCTCAGCCACTTTGACTACATATCAAGCTCCGCGCGGTGCCGGAAGACTACCTGCATGCTGGGGGTTCGAGCCGCCTGTCCCAGTATCACGAGTCTCCTTCGATCGAGCTGATCGAGACGCTATCAGAAATCGATTTCTGTTGCAAGCCCGGAATGAGTGCCTCCAGTAGTTTCTCATCACGATTCGATAACATCGTGTGACAAGGAAGTTTATTCAAGACTCCCCACATTGGAGTATGTGTTCCTGGAAAACGATTCCAGATGACGTAGACTGTTAACCGTGTTGATGCACATAACGCGGACCATCTGGCGAGTGCGCCATGCTCCACAGGGGTACTGCGCCAAGCTACTGAGTACACTGATCCTACAGATGACAAGCACTGCTGCACGTCGTGAAAGATCCCACGGAGATCATGGCTAACATCGCTGAGGTCGCAGAGCGCGCCGGCGTGTCCGCCGCGACGGTGTCGCGCGTCAGCAACGGCCAACGCGTCAATGCCGCGATGGAGGCCCGCGTCCGCGCCGCGATGGCCGAGCTCAAGTACACGCCGAGCCGGACGGCGCGGTCGCTGCGCCGTCAGACATCCGAGATCATCGCGCTGATCATCCCCGACATCGAGAACCCTTACTTCACAGAGTTGGCACGGGGCGTCGAGGACGTCGCCAGCGAGGCCGGGTTCTCCGTCGTTCTGTGCAACAGCGACTCCGTGCCGTCCAAGGAGGCCACCTACCTGAACATCGCCGCCGCCGAGAACATGGCGGGTGTGATCCTGGCGCCGGCGCTGCGGCACACCGCCCTCGACGCCCTGGACGCCGCCGGCATCCCGGTCGTCTGCGTCGATCGTTCGGCCGACAGGCCGCTCGACACCGTCCTGATGGCCGATAAGGACGCCGCGCGTGAGGCGACCGAGACACTGATCGCGGCCGGCTGCCGGCGCATCGCCTGCGTCACCGGCCCCCGCGGCGTCGAGACGGCGATCGAGCGCACCGCCGGCTGGCGTGCCGCCATGGCGTCCCACGACCTCGACGTACCAGCGTCGTTCCTTGTCAGATCGAACTACCGGCTGAACGGCGGGCGCGAAGCCACCGAGCAATTGCTCGCCGAGCCCGAGCCGCCCGATGCCATCATCGCAATGAACAACCTGATGGGCGTCGGCGTCTTGCAGGTGCTGACAGAGCGCAAGCTGTACCCGCCCGCGTTCGGCGTCGCCGTCGTCGGCAACCTGCCGTTCACAACGTTCTCGCCCACGGGCATCACCCTGGCCTCCCAGCCCGCGCGCGACATGGGCGTCACCGCCGCTCGCATGCTGCTAGAGCGTATCAAGGGCGACGACCGTCCACCCCGCAAAGTCCTGCTCTCCTGTCGCCTCGAGCCGGCGCACTCATGAAACACTCCGGTTGACCGTAACTTCACATCTGGCTAGAATATTGGCCATGTTGACACTGAGTCTTAGCGAAACAAAGGATCGCCTGTCGGCCGTGATCGACGATGTCGAGGACCGCCAAGAGCTGGTCGCCATCACCAGGAACGGGCGTCCAGCCGCGTACTTGATGTCAGCCGAACAGCTGGCGGAGTTGGAGGATACCGCGTTCTGGCTGACCGTCCCCGGAATCCAGGAGTCGCTGGCCGACAGTCGCCAGGCGGTCCGCGATGAGCACACGCTCAGCACGGCAGAGGTGCTGCAGTGGGTCAGCGACGGCATGCCTGACAAGGCGATCTGACCGTGGCCGGGGGGACATCACTGTGGACGGTCAGTTGGACGCCCGAAGCCGCCCGGTCACTGCGGCAGGTTCCGCCGCGCATCATCCCGGCAGTGTTCAGCTTCGCGGATGAGCGCCTGACCATCGACCCATTCAAGGTCTCGCACGCGCTGCACGAGCCTCTGGACGGGTATCGCTCGGCGAGAGTCGGGTCGTATCGCGTCCTGCTGCAAGTCGACCGCGACACCAAGACCGTCTACATCATGAAGGTGGCCTACCGCGCCGACGCATATCGCCCGATGTAACCGTGGAATTGCAGGCTTCCCAAACGTGGAATGCCAGAGATTCTGCGCCTTGAATTGCAGACACTCCAGGGCTGGGAGTAGGCGGGGAAGCGGATTGAGGTCCTGACTGCGTCAGGATGACGTTTGGTCAGAAATCGATTACTATGATTTACAGCACATGCCGGAACAAGGCCATTGAGGGCCGGAGACCGGCTCAAGAACCGTCACATTCAAGGAGACAAAGATCGTGACCGACTACCAGCTTCCAGTCATCACCCCCCGCCCCGACGCCCTGCCGAAGACCGTCTACGTCATCGCAAACGGCGATCTGAGACTCACCGCCAACCTCGAGACGTGGGACAAGCAGCAGGAGGTCGAGTCCCAGTTCGGCGCCGCCGTCGAAGCCCTGGGATGGAAGGTCAAGCGCGCCCATGGCGTCAACCCGGCCACCGGGCACGGCTTCATCGACTCGCAGCGCCACGGCATGGAGGTGTTCCGCAACGTGCCGGACGACGCGCCGCTCGCCGTCGTCGAGGCCGTCTGGGAGTACTCGCACCATGTGCTGCACGGGCTGCGCGACCACAAGGGCCCGATCCTGATCGCCGCCAACTTCGCGGGTGACTACCCCGGCCTCGTCGGGCTGCTGAACCTGACGGCCAGCCTGACGAAAATGGGCACGCCCTACTCGGCGCTGTGGAGCGAGGACTTCACCGACGATTGGGCGCGGACGAAACTCGCCGAGTGGCTGGCAACCGGCCACATCACCCATGACGTCTCACACGTCCGCGACCTGCCGGCGCTGCCGGCGTCGCCCGAGGCGGAGCTGGGCAAGGTTTTGGCGACACAACTCAAACGAGACAAGGCCATCATCGCCGTCTTCGACGAGTACTGCATGGGCATGTACAACGCCACATTCGACGACGAGTTACTGAACCCGACGGGCGTCTATAAGGAGCGCCTCTCTCAGTCTGCCCTCTATGCCGAGATGCTGCGGGTCACAGACGCCGAGGCCGACGCCGTGCGCGCTTGGCTGGACGCCAAGGGCATGCGGTTCCTCGTCGACAACGACGGCGACGAGAAGGATTGCCTGACGGACGCCCAGCTGCACGACCAGTTCAAGATGTACATCGCCGCCATGCGCATGGCCGACGACTTCGGCGCCGACGCCATCGGCATCCAGTACCAGCAAGGGCTGAAGGACCTGGCGCCGGCGTCCGACCTGGCTGAAGGCCTGTTCAACAACGTCGACCGTCCGCCCGTGCTATCCCGCGACGGCCAGCGGGTGCTTTACGAGGGCAGGGCCCTGCCCCACTTCAACGAGGTCGACCAGGGCGTCGCCGTCGACCTGCTAGTGACCAACAGGATCTGGACGGCCATGGGCCTCGACCCGGCCGCCACACTGCACGACATCCGCTGGGGCGAGGTAATCGACGACGACTTCGTCTGGGTTTTCGAGATCTCTGGCTCGGTGCCGGCATCACACCTGGGCGGCTACGACAAGGCTTACTCCATGCGGCAGACGTACTACTTCTTCCCGCGCGGCGGCGGCACGCTGTCGGGTGTCTCGCGCCCGGGCGAGATCGTCTGGTCGCGCGTCTTCATCATGGACGGCAGGCTGCACGCCGACATCGGGCGCGGCACGTCCGTCGACCTGGCGCCCGAGGTGGCCCAGGCGCGCCTCGACGCCACCAACCGCGAGTGGCCCGTCATGAACGCCATCCTGCATGGTGTCAGCCGCGACCAGCTGATGGCCCGCCACAAGGCCAACCACATCACGGTCGTCTACGCGCCAGACGCCGACACCGCCGACAAGGCGCTGGTCGCCAAGGCCGCGATGTTCGACGGCATGGGCATCGAGGTGCATCTATGCGGTGACGCCCTGCCGGCCTAGCCTGACATCGCAGAGTCCATGGGTAAGGATAACGCGACATCCTTACCCATAGTGCGATCAACGAAAGGCTGGGGCCGGTGGCTCAAACTGCGTCGCCGCACGAGGTGGCCAGCTCAATCACACTACGATGGTTGGCATGCTCACATCTCAACCACCCTTCGGGCGACTGATCACGGCGATGGTTACGCCATTCGACTCCAATGGCGCGCTCGACCTCGCCACCGCGCGCGACCTCGCCGCCTATCTCGTCGACGTCCAGAAGAACGACACCGTGCTGGTCAACGGCACGACGGGCGAGGCGCCGACGACGTCGGACAGTGAAAAGCAAGCCCTGGTGAAGGCGGTCGCCGCCGAGGTCGGCGGCCGGGCCAAGGTTGTCGCCGGGGTCGGCACGCCCGACACGGCCCACTCCGTCGAGCTGGCCCGTCAGGCGGCGGACGCCGGGGCGGACGGGCTGCTGATCGTCACGCCGTACTACTCGCTGCCGCCACAGGACGCCATCGAGG
>JGI20166J26741_11459696_pt1 | contig 13338 bp, 7 predicted proteins | sample TergutCu122P5_FD_26741 | JGI IMG/M metagenome (IMG submission 26741)
AATATAAAACTACCAATGTGAATGGTAATGGAGGAACTGGCGACGGCGGAAATCTGTATCCTAACATTTCGATGCCCGCATACACTTACGGGACTAATTGCAGTGGAATTTACGCTCTAAAACTTGCAACTCCGACAAATGTGTCGGTTGATGCAACGGGCAATCTGACTTTCACAGAAGTTGCAAATGCGGAAAATTATTTGGTTACAGTAACTTTTAACGGAGCGGTATTGGGGACATATAATGTTTCAGGAAGTGGTACAACACTTAACTTCCCATTTTCAGGAACATTTACCGTAACTGTTATTGCTATCGATAATGATGCTGTTTATGCAAATTCCGATCCTTCTACACCTTTTACCTGGATATTTACGGCGACAGACCAGACGGTCGGTTCATCGCCCGTGTGCCAGGCGGTAGTTGGTGATGCTGCATGGGGGCTCAATATCAGCATTGAAACGGCAACGGCTGCAAATGGTGATATTCTTCCGGGCGATATAGTATTTACTTTAACAGGAACCGATGCAAGTTTCAGAAACCTTGGTGCGCAACTTGCAAATATGAAAGTAAACGGAATTCCTGCTGTAAATATTCTTACAAAAGTTACTAACCCGGGCGGAAGTAACGCCGGGCAACCGCTTATTCCTCAAAATGTTTTCCGCCCAATTTCAGGACTCAGTATTGCAAAGGGAACGGCTGTTACTTATAACGGAGAAATGGAGGCAAGAACTGCCGCAAATACAAATATTTGGGGTGTAAGAGTTTTCAATTATATTTATGGTACTGCCTGCACCGCACCGATATTAGACCCGCCGACTAATCTGGTACTGACAGGAAATAATCTTGGATTTACACCTGCTGCAAATGCAGCCAGTACGACGATTTTTGTAATGCTCAACGGTGTGGTAATTATGACAATTCCTAATTTCACTCCCGGAGACCCGATTAATATTCCTGTAAATGGAACATTCACTATCGTTGGTCAATCTATTTCAGGCGACCCGACTCTGTTTGCAAATTCGGATTTGTCCCAATCCGTAACAATAGTGGTTAATATTGCAGACCAAACGGTTGACTATTCGTCATATTGCAATTACGATTTACCGAATCCCGGTCAAATAGGTACAACAGGTGTAACACCGAATGTTTCCCTTGAGACCGCCACAAACGGAGATATTACCGTTAAGATGAACGGAGATAATGTATGGCGTAACGGAGGCATCAATATCAATGGCTGGTATATAGGAGGCGTAAAAGCCGCTCCATTTTTGGACGAAATTACTTTGGGTACCGAAAATCCGCAGATTTTCCGCCCGAAAGCAAATATTACCATACCAAAAGGTGCATTAGTCAGTTATATTTGCAGTCCGGGAACTGCCTCTTGGGAATGGGGACCTGGTAACGGCTGGCAGGACGCACAAACAATCTTTTCCAATTATCAATACGGAAGTATATGTCTTATCACAGATAATCAACCGCAAATTGACAATCAAAAGATTTCATTACTCAACACTTTAACCGATGGCGTTTTGTATTTTGCTAATGCTAATAATGCAAATGTTGTTATTAACGATTTGAGCGGAAAAACTGTTCTTCGGGCAAAAGTGAGCAATTCGCAGATAAATGTTTCGGCTCTTGCGGCGGGAGTATATTTGTTAAATATTGATAATCATAATTTTAAATTTATTAAGAAATAGTTATTAAGGGAAAGTATGATTGACCGAACTGAATGTGTCAATCATACTTTTTTTTATTTTAAAAAAAACTTTAAAATTATTTGTTAATTATAGATAAATTTTTATATCTTTGCACGTTAATTTTTTTTAATAGAAACTAACTAGTAATAATTTATAATACCTAAAAGTTTATGAGAAGAAAGACACTTTTCGCAAAGTACGTAATAGTACTTTCAATGTTAATTTTCTTTGCCTCAGGTGCGTTTTCGCAAACCATTGGGGCAGGTGGCGTCGTTAAAGACGCCGACACGGGCGAACCGTTGGCGGGGGTTTCGGTGTTCCAAAAAGGTGTTTCAACCAACGGAACTATGACCGACATCGACGGGAATTTCTCTATCAACGTGCCGAAAGGCGCAACTTTGACCTTTTCGTATATCGGCTACGCCGATATACAATTAGTAGCAGCTACTAATTTGGTCGTTTCTATGAAATCGACCACAAATGCGCTGAACGAAGTTGTGGCAATCGGTTACGGTACGCAGAAAAAGAGCCTTGTAACAGGCGCTATTGCGAAAGTATCAGGGAAAGCACTGGAAAACAAACAGTTTTCGCGTTTTGACCAGGCGCTGCAAGGACAGGCAGCAGGAGTAATTGTAATGAGTAGTAATGGCGCACCAACCAGTGCACCGACTGTTCGTATTCGCGGCACGTCATCTATCAACAACAGTGACCCAATTTACGTTGTTGATGGTGTGATTTTGAACGGTGGAATTGATTACTTAAATCCTAATGATGTTGCCAGTATTGAAGTTCTTAAAGATGCAGCTTCGGCAGCGATTTATGGAACTCGCGCCGCTAATGGTGTAATTATTGTTACAACCAAAAAAGGTACGTTCAATTCACCTATTAAGGTAAATTACAGCGGACAAACCGGCTTTCAAAATCCTATTCGCAAGGTACGACTGGCTAATGCAACCCAGTACGCACAGTTGCGTAATATGTCGTTATTAGGTGATGGAAATGTTCCTCCGTTTAGCGACCCTGCTATTTTTGGGACGGGAACTGATTGGCAAGACCATATGTTTAGCAAAAACGCGCCTTATAATAATCAAAGCGTGAATTTAGCTGGAGGGACAGATAACGCAACTTATTTTCTGTCGATGGGTTATATAGGTCAAAAGGGTATTGTTTCACCTGAGGTCGCATTTAATAACAGTTTATCTTTTACGACCAACACAAGTTTTAAGATTGGCAAATATGTAAGTGTAGGTGAAAATTTGAGTTATACATATCGTAAAAGTAATTTGGGAATGAATCCTAACACCGAGTTTGGCGGTCCTTTGACTTCTGCACTCAATCTTGACCCTATCACTCCTGTGTATGTAGATGAACAGACAGCAGCAAGCGGCTCGCAATATCAGAATCCTTATATACTTAAAGCCGCTAATGGTATGTATTATGGCATTTCTTCTTATGTACAGAATGAATGTACCAATCCTGTTGCATGGGCTGAAACCCAGAAGGGAAACTACGACTATTCGCACAATATAGTTGGAAATGCATACATTGATATTCATCCTATTACAGGGCTAAATTATCGTTCGCAGATAAATGTAAAAAAAGCGTTTTGGGGGCATGAAGGTTTTACTCCTTTATATTATCTCAATGCCAATAACAACAACACTAACCAGGTTTCACAAGGACGCAATATGGAAACAAATTTGACTTGGAACTGGGATAATTACATTTCGTACGACAAAACCATAAGTTTGCATACACTTGGAGTAATGATTGGTATGAGTGCCTTAAGACAGGACGGACAACATATGTATATGACTTATGTCGGCGAGCCGATAACAAACAGGGAAGATGCTTCTTTTAATTTCAACTTACCACAAGCCCAAAGGTTGGGCAGAGCGTCAGATGATCAGATTTACTCTTTGGTTTCATATTTTGGTCGAATCGCCTATAACTATAATGAAAAATACCTATTTATGGGTATTATCAGACGTGATGGTTCTTCAAAGTTTGGAGCAAATAATCGTTGGGGTATTTTTCCATCAGCGCAGGCAGGTTGGGTTGTTACACGTGAAAATTTCTTTCCGCAGAACACCTTTGTGGATAATTTAAAAATTCGCGTTTCTTATGGAGTAAACGGAAACGATATGTCGTTGGGGAATTTTCAGTTTCAGTCAATGGTTTTAGGCGGTGGCGATAAAAACTATGTTTTTGGTAGCGATGGCATACTGATTGGTTATTCTCCCTCAGCGCCTGCAAACCCTGATTTAAAATGGGAACAGAGTGCCTCATTCAATGCAGGTTTTGATGCCATGCTGTTCAAAAATTTTACAGCAACATTTGACTATTACAACAGAAAGACAATTGACATGCTTATGCAGCCGCAAATTCCCGCTTTTGCAGGATTTTCTGCAAGTCCATGGGCTAATGTTGGAAATTTGACTAACTGGGGAGTTGAATTGGAACTTGGTTACAATAAGAATTTTGGGAAAGATTTCAGGTTAAATCTTAATGGGAACATTTCATATAACAGGAATGAAGTAACTTTCCTTGGCGGTGGCAAGAAGTATATAGATGGTGGTGTTATCTGGCAAAATTCTACTTATCCTCTAACACGTATTGCTGTTGGTCATCCGGTCGGTGCTTTTTACGGATATAAAAATCTCGGCACATTCAAAACGCAGGAAGAAATTAATTCATACGGTTATACCGATGAAAAAGGAGTATTTCAACTTTATCAGCCAAATGCAAAACCGGGTGATTTAAAATGGTGGAAAAATCCGGATAACAAAGATGTAAACGATAAAGGCGTGAAAGTTATCAGTCAGGGCGACAGAACTTTTATTGGAGATCCAACTCCGCATTGGACATACGGATTAACAGTAAATTTAGGATGGAAAAACTTAGATTTAATGGTATTTGGACAGGGCGTGTGGGGCAATCAGATATTCCAAGCATATCGCCGTTTAGACCTTGCAAAGGCAAATTATCCGATTGAGGCACTTAATGCTTGGACGGTGTTGAATCCGCAAAGTAATTATCCGCGTCTTTCAGAGACAGATAATAATAAGAACTTCAGTAATCCTTCCGATTTCTATTTGCAAAACGGTGCATATTTCAGGTTAAAAACATTGCAGTTAGGTTATACAATACCTAAAATATTGACAAACTCGCTTGGAATTGAGCGTATTAGAATATTTGGCAGTATTACTAATTTGCTAACTTTAACCAAATACACAGGTTTTGATCCCGAAGTCGGAGGTAATACCGGTGTAAATGCTAATGGGCAAAACAATGGGAATTATGGCGTGGATTATGCTGTATATCCTCAGGTAAGAACATTCATCTTCGGGTTGAACATTGGTATCTAATAATAACAATATTAATTTATTTAAAATAATTTTTAATATGAAATCAAAAAAAGTAATATTATATGGCATCTTTTTAATTGGTGCAACGATTGTGATTTCTGCTTGTTCTGAATCTTTTTTAGAACCAAAGCCGAAAGGACAGGATTTGGAGAGTGAATACTATTCAAGTCCGGAAAGAGCCCTTGCAGGTGTTATTGCCGCTTATGGTGCGATGGGTATTGAAACAAAAGACAGTTATTGCAGTCCGTTAGGACCTTCCAATTCTGCTTCCGACGACTGCTATGCAGGCGGCGGCGGACCAACAGATATGTCTATGTGGCAGGCAATGAATAACTTCAACCTTTTGACCCCTGCAAATAATCCGACAGATATGTGGAAAGTTCCTTTTATTGGAATAAACAACTGTAATATTATCCTGTCAAAATTTGATAAAGTACCCGGCTTGAGCGAAACTCTTAAGAAACGTTATATAGCGGAGGTAAGGTTTTTGCGGGCGTATTATTATTTCCGTTTAATACGCTGGTATAAAAATGTACCTCTGTATAATACTGCTCAAACAATGGAACAGGTTTATGCCTCAAAGCAGGCATCACCCGAAGAAGTTTATGCTCAAATAGAACAGGATTTACTTGCTGCTATTCCCGATTTACCACCTACTGTGCCTGCAAACGAAAACGGACGCGCAACTCAGGGTGCTGCCAAGGCATGGCTTGGGAAAGTTTATCTCTTCCAACAAAAATGGGCTGATGCAGCAAAAACGTTTAAAGACGTGAACGGAACCCCTGGCGGAACAAGTCAATACGGATATAAATTGATGGCTAATTATGGCGATATTTTTAACCAAAAATTTAATTCTGAGTCAATTTTTGAAATCCAAAAAACAAGTACTCAAAATTATGACTGGGGCAGTTGGGGCAATTATAAATCGAATGTATATTCAGTAATGATAGGACCGCGAGTATACTCGCGACTTAATCCTGCTGCCCCTAACTATTTGTCGGGCTGGAGTTTTAATCCTATTACCTCAGATTTGCACGATGCTATGATAGTGGGCGGTAAATACGACCCGCGTTATAAATACACAATTACTAACCTTGACAGTTTGCAGGCAGCAGGATTGTGTAAGTATGATAAATCGCAGTGCTATATGGGGACTGGCTACTTTATGGTAAAATTTGCTCCGTTGCAAGAATACACGAGTACAACAGGAGTTAAGGAACTGAATTTTGGTATCGATTACATTGAGTTACGGCTGGCAGACAGTTATTTGATGGAAGCCGAAGCGTTAGTAATGAGTGGTAGTGATAATGCACGCGCCCAGGCATTACTCGATGCTGTACGTGGCAGAGTTGGTCTTGCCTCTGTGCCTGTTAATATGGAATCTATCAAATATGAACGCCGTATGGAACTCGCTACCGAAGGTCATCGTTTCTTCGACCTTGTACGTTGGGGTGATGCCGAAAAAGTATTGAATAATATGAATGTTGTTTCGGGATTGGGAATGGATATTTCATTCGACGGCAGCAAACATTTTATTAAAGGTAAAAATGAAATTTTGCCTATACCACTGGCTGAATTTACCAATACTAATATGGTTCAGAATCCGGGATATTAATTAATAATTTTTTAAAATAAATATAATTAGATGAAAAGAAATAATTTTTTATCAGTAATTTTTGGTCTCATTACTTTGTCGGCATTAATTTTCAACTCTTGCCAAGGGAAAGAGCCGACCTTAAATGTGTCGGTACCTGGTGCGAGTTTCGAGGCGAATATATTAACTCCGACAAGTTATGACGCCCCAGCCAACCTTGAACTTGTATGTACAAGTAAGGATGCATTGAGTGCATTTTGGACTATACCCAAAGTTGGCAGTTTTAAAGGCAAAACAGTAAAGGTTACCATTCCGCATGCAGGTACATACGATGTTTCGATGGTAGCCGCCGGAGCAGGTGGTTTATCGGATACAATAGTGAAACCCGTAACCATTACAGAGGAAAATAATTTTGCAGTAGACCCTGTTACTTTTGCTGCATTGACAGGTGGCGGAGCAAAAACTTGGATTTTTGATGCTCAAAACACAAAAATACAGGAAATAAAAGATGCTACGAAATTGCCTATAAGCGGACACATGGGTCTTGGACCTTTGAATTCTTTTGGTCAGTCGTGGTGGGGTGCCGCTGCAAACGATAAGGCAGCATGGTCTATGTATCAGTGGAAGATAGAATTTACATCGAACTTTGCTCTTAATATTACTACCTTAGGGGAAGGATACGGTCGCAAGGCATTTGATGGTAAACCATTCTCATCGACCTCGATTAATGGCGATGATATAACTTTCAACTACAATGGTGGAAATTATACATATTCATTAGATCCGGGGAATCCTTATCAGACACTTACCTTATCAGGCGATGCGTTTTTGGGGTATTATACAGGTACGCAGGTGTATCACATTGTCTATATCAAAAACGATGTAATGGCTTTGGCTACGCATGATACTGCAGAAGGGCAGGATTGGGTATTTGTTTATATACCAAAACCCTAATTAATTTTGTACGGGAAAAACTTTTCTGCCAAAGTGCAGGAGGTTTTTCCCTTTTTTTTTAATAATATACCAAAAAATTGTCGCAGGTTTATAGATACGAATAATAAAAGTTAAAGCATAAGTAAAAAACTTGCGACAAAAGTGCAGATACAAACAAATTATTAATTTTACTAAAATAAATAATAATATGAATGTAAGAAAAAATAAATTTCTTTTATTATGCCTCATGTCGCTTTTTATGCTTTATACTTGCGGCAATGGTACAGAAACTCAGCAGCCGGCAACTCCAACTAATTTGAAAGTAACGGTACAAATTATCGGCGTTTCGGACACAATGCCTTATGGCGACGGCAGCGGCAGTGTTAATCTTATTCTGTCAGGTAAAAATGTTACGTCTTTTATTGTAACATTGCCAACAGAAAACAAATCGCTTCCATTGAATGCGTCAAGCGGAACTGTGTATTGTACCTTTTCATCTAATCCAGGTACCACATCGCAATATCCGATAAATATTACTGCATACTGCAATACCGTCAGAAAAGACACTACCGTTAATGTAACCTTGTATTGCAAGGAAGCGGTTTTGCCCGGACAGCAGTTAATATGGTCTGACGAGTTTGACGGCAGTTCGTTAAACACAAATATTTGGAATTACGAGACAGGAAATCTTGGTGTTAATAACGAGGTGGAATATTATACGAGCAATAGTGCAAATGTAAGTGTTCAGGGTGGCTGCCTGCAAATTACGGCACTCAAAGAGCCGAACTACAATGGAAGCGGCTGGGATTATACCTCAGGAAGAATAACCACTTACAACAAAAAGATTTTTACTTATGGAAAAATAGAGATACGCGCCAAAGTACCCGGCGATAAGGGAACATGGCCCGCCCTTTGGATGTTGGGCAACAATATTAACTCGGTTGGGTGGCCCGCCTGCGGCGAAATTGATATTATGGAGCAGGGTACTGTAACCGGTTTTGATAATATCCTCTGTTCGTTGCATTGGGGAGGCGATGTTATGCGTTCGCGTATCGTGCAGGGTTCTACTACCGCTTTTCACCTCTATTCTATCGACTGGCGGGCAGACCATATCGCTTTTTATATAGATAATGAATTGCTGTACAGCCACCCTATTAATGGCACTATGCCATTCAACAAAGACCATTTCTTTATTTTCAATGTGGCAGTTGGCGGAAATATGGGTGGAAACACTATACAACTTGGCAACAGTTCCACAATGTATGTAGATTACGTAAGGGTATATAATTAATGTTTAGACATAAGTTTCAAGTATCAAGACACAAGTATTTTTACCTATAAATTTTTGGGTTTGTTTATTTACTATAGTTTTTTGACATTTTGAATGAAAGCGAAAAATCTAAAAAAATATTTTTCAATATCGCGTACCTAACGGCACTTTCAACCCGCAATTCACATAAATAGTAAATGGTTAAATAGTTTAATATTATAATAACATGAAAATTCTTAAAGTATTTTTAATGATTTTGTTATCCGCAATTTGTGCCAAAGCAACAGCGCAGGATAATATCGAAAAACGGGTCAATGACCTTCTTTCCAAAATGACTTTGGAAGAGAAAATCGGACAGATGAACCAGTACACCGGCTTTTGGGAAGTAACCGGTCCTGCGCCAAAGGGTGGGGATGCAGCCAACAAGTACGCCCAACTTAAAGCGGGGCAAATCGGCTCGATGCTCAATGTAATAGGCGTAATAGATATTCGCGCCGTTCAGAAGATTGCCGTAGAGCAAACCCGTCTGGGTATTCCGCTTATTATCGGCTACGATGTGATTCACGGTTTTAAGACACTGTCGCCCATTCCGCTGGCAGAGGCGGCAAGTTTCGACCTCGAAGCAATCAAGAAATCCGCCTCTTTTGCAGCCAAAGAAGCCGCAGCGGCAGGTATTAACTGGACTTTTGCGCCGATGATGGACATCAGCCGCGATGCTCGCTGGGGGCGTGTGATGGAAGGTGCGGGCGAAGATGCGTACTATGGTGCGCTGGTTGCGGCGGCTCGTGTGCAGGGATTTCAGGGGAATTTTTCTGAAAGCAATGTTGCCGCCTGCGCAAAACATTATGCCGGCTATGGCTTTGCCGAAGGTGGAAGAGATTATAATACCGTTGATGTTTCGATACAGCGGCTTTACAACGATATTTTGCCGCCTTTTGCAGCGGCAGCAAAAGCGGGGGCTTTAACTTTTATGAACTCGTTTAATACGATTAACGGCGTTCCCGCAACGGCATCTGTTTTGCTTCAGCGCGATATTTTAAAAGGAAAATGGAATTTTAACGGCTTTGTAGTGTCCGATTGGGGTTCTGTCCGCGAAATAATGAATCACGGATACGCCGCAAACGAGGCACAGGCAGGGATAATGGCGATTACCGCCGGCTCGGATATGGATATGGAAGGCGGAATTTACGTAACCCAACTTGCGCAACTTGTGCGCGATGGCGTGGTAAAAGAATCGTTGATTGACGATGCTGTGCGCCGTATATTGCGCGTAAAATTCCAACTCGGACTCTTTGATAATCCTTATAAATATTTGGACGAAAACCGCGAAAAAATGGTTACGGGAAGCAAAGAAATGCACGATGTGGTGCTTGAAATGGCTAAAAAATCGATTGTTTTATTACAAAATAATAATAATATTTTGCCTTTGAAAAAGTCGGGCGTAAAGATTGCGCTTATTGGCGAACTTGCGGGCGATAAAAACTCGCCGCTCGGCTCGTGGCGCGGGGCTGCGCCCGATAACAGTGCCGTTTCGGTTTTGGAAGGAATGCAAAAATATACAGGCAACACCCTCACTTACGCCAAAGGGACGAATGTCTTTAATGGGCGACAGGGCTTTGCAAGAGAGGTTAATATTACCCCAGACGACCGCAGCGGCTTTGCTCAGGCAGTTGAGGCGGCACGCAAAGCCGATGTTGTGGTTATGGTTTTAGGCGAATATGCCTTTATGACAGGCGAAGGGCGCAGCCGTACATCTTTGGACTTGCCCGGCAATCAACAGGAATTGTTAAAAGAGGTTTTGGCTGTGAATAAAAATGTTGTTTTGGTACTTAATAATGGTCGTCCGCTGGCTTTGGAATGGGAAGCGGCAAATGTCCCTGCTATTGTTGAGGCGTGGCATCTTGGCACCGAAGCAGGAAATGCCGTTGCACAGGTGCTTTACGGCGATTATAACCCAAGCGGCAAACTGCCGATGAGTTTCCCGCACAATATTGGGCAGGTGCCGATGTTCTACAATATGCTTTCTACCGGGCGCGGCGTGAAAACAGATGTGTTCTGGTCGCATTATACCGATGCGCCAAATACAGCATTGTTTCCCTTTGGACACGGTTTGAGTTATACCACTTTTGAATATAAAAATTTAAAATTAAATAAAACAAATTATGCCAAAGGCGATCCGATAAAGGTAACTGTCGATATTACAAATACGGGAAGTCGCGACGGAAAGGAAGTGGCGCAACTTTATTTGCACGATATTGCGGCGAGCATTGCGCAGCCAATGAAAAAACTCAGGGGCTTTCAGATGGTTGAGTTACGCAAAGGCGAAACAAAAACGGTTGAATTTACACTTACCGATGCCGAACTCGGCTTTTTCAACAACGACGGTCAGTATTTGGTAGAGTCGGGCGACTTCACAGTATTTGTCGGCGGCAGCAGCACCGCAACACTCAAAGCGGATTTTAAAATTGCAGAATAATTTTTCTGCAAATATTTATATATCTTTGCAAAATAAAATTAACACGCAAATTGCGCAGATTATTGAGATTTTCAGGTCTAAAAAATGATGATAAACGAATTTTTAAGTGATTATCACTTTACGTTTATCATAAAAATCTGTGTTATTTGCGTGCTTTTTTTATTTCATTTATTTAAATTAATTTTGTTGATTAAAATTATTGATAATCATTTATTTATAAATAAAAAAGAATGAAAACGGAAATAATTACAATTGGCGATGAAATTCTTATCGGACAAATTGTTGATACAAATTCGGCTTATCTTGCCGCAGCAATGAATGAAAACGGTTTTGAGGTTGTGCAAATCACTTCAATCCACGATGATAAACAGCAGATTATCAACGCATTGGATGCGGCTTTTTTGCGTGCGGAAGTGGTGTTGATGACCGGCGGAATCGGTCCGACAAAAGACGATATTACCAAACAAACGCTTGCTCAATATTTTGGGACGCGTTTGATTTTCAGCGATTTGGTTTATCAAAATATTTTGGAACTTTTCAAAACCCGCTCGTTTGTGATGAACGAACTTACTAAAAATCAAGCACTTGTACCCGAAAATGCGGAAATTTTTCAAAATCGTGCTGGGACTGCGCCTATAATGTGGTTTGAGCGTGCGGACGGAAAAGTTGCCGTTTCTCTTCCTGGCGTCCCTTACGAAATGAAAACGGCAATGAGCAGCGATATTATTCCCCGCCTGCATCAACGTTTTGATATTGAGGCGATTGTGCATAAAAATATTCTTGTCGGCGGGATTCCCGAATCGCAACTTGCAATAAAAATTGCCGACTGGGAAAATGCTTTGCCGCCCAATATTCATCTTGCTTATTTGCCGCAATATGGAATTGTAAAACTGCGTTTGAGCGGAATTTCTGAAAATTCGCTTTCGCTTGAATTTGCTATGAATCAGCAAATTGCAACATTGACCGAAATTTTAGGCAAATCAATTATTGCTTTTGAAGATAATTCTGTTGAGCAAATTGTAAGTAACATTTTGCGCATAAAAGGTAAAACGCTCGCCGTTGCCGAGAGTTGCACCGGCGGCAATATTTCCCATCGTCTGACCTTGCTTGCAGGCAGTTCCGATATTTTCAACGGCGGCGTAATTGCTTATTCCAATAAATTGAAAATCAATATTTTAGGTGTTAATTCAGCGGATATTGAGGAATTTGGTGCAGTGAGTCGGCAAGTTGTAGAACAAATGGCGCAAGGCGTTTGTCGGCGCACAAATTCCGATTTTGCCATTGCAACTTCTGGCATTGCCGGTCCTACCGGCGGAACGGCAGAAAAACCCGTTGGAACGGTTTGGATTGCCGTTTGCAACAAAGAAAAGAACGTAAGTAAAGTTTTTCACTTCGGCAATCTGCGCGAACAAAACATCGAACGCGCCACGCAAACGGCGTTTTTAATGCTGAAAGAATTGATAGAGGAATAAAAAATGGTTTTGGTTAGCGCTGATTTATGAAATATATTTTTCAATAATATTCCCTGCAAGCCGACTTAAATATTTTCCAATAATATCAAATTCAATATTTACACGAGTTCCTTTTTGGATTTGGCAAAAATTTGTATTCTCAAAAGTGTAAGGAATTATCGCCACTTCAAAAGTGTTTTCCGTTGGATTACAGACAGTTAAACTCACGCCATTAACAGTAACCGAACCCTTATCAACGGTAAAATATCCGCGTTTTGACATTTCTTTGTCAAAATTATATTTAAAAACAAACCGCCAACTGCCGTTTTCTTCAAAAATATCGGTGCAAATGGCAGTGGTATCGACGTGTCCTTGCACAATATGCCCGTCAAGCCGACCGTTGAGCAGCATACTGCGCTCCAAATTTACCAAACTTCCGATTTTTAAATCGCCGAGATTTGAACGTTCGAGAGTTTCGTCAATCGCTGTAACTGTATAATTATCAGCGGTTTTTGCCACAATAGTAAGGCAAACCCCGTTATGCGACAC
>JGI20166J26741_11459807_pt1 | contig 13337 bp, 14 predicted proteins | sample TergutCu122P5_FD_26741 | JGI IMG/M metagenome (IMG submission 26741)
AAGATTTAAGAAGAGATTACGAGGAGACTTGGGACTATGAGAAGATAAGAAAAGATGTGGCTCAAAAGATAATGCAGGAATCCATAGAAAGGCGTGCTGCAAGAAAAAAAGAAAGAGAAGAAGAGAGATTAAGAAAATCTGAAGCTTGGGAAAAAAATAAAGAAGAGAATATAGTATTTATTGGTAGAGGATATTCAGGTGGTTTATCCGACAAAAAGACTGATGAGGAAAAGCTGATTTCATTGAACCTTCCTGTTATTAAAGATGATAAGGAACTTGCTAATCTTTTAGGTATTGAATATAAGGATCTCAGATTTTTATGCTATCACAGGGATGTTGTGGTTTGCGATCATTATCACAGGTACACTGTTCCTAAAAGAAACGGTAAGGAGAGAAACATAGCTGCACCAAAACCTTTGCTAAAAGATGTCCAGAGGAAAATACTGGAACTCATTTTAGAGAAGGTTGAAATATCGGATAGCTCTTTCGGGTTTTTAAAGGGAAAGTCTGTGGTTTCAAATGCTGATTCCCATTCCAGAAGTCCCGGGCTTTTAATCAACATGGATTTGGAGAACTTTTTCCCTACTGTCACTTTTAAGAGAGTAAGAGGAATGTTTAAATCCTTTGGGTATTCTGGATATGTTTCCTCACTATTAGCGATGATTTGCACATATTGCGAGAGGATGGCAATTGAAGTTAAAGGCCAAACTAAATATGTTAAAACTTCCGATAGAATCCTTCCTCAAGGAGCACCAAGTAGCCCTATGATCACAAATATAATTTGCAGGAATCTCGATAAAAGGATTGGTGACTTAGCTGGAAATCATAATTTTCAATACTCAAGGTATGCTGATGATATGAGCTTTTCATTTCAAAATAATGTGGAACAAAATGAGATAAGAAAAATTATTTACTCTATATCTTCTGTTGTCTATAACGAGGGATTTAAAATAAATAGAGATAAAACCCGCTACCTTAAACCTAACAATAGGCAAAATATCACTGGAATTGTGATAAATAACGAAGAGATAGGAGTCCCTAAGACTTGGATAAAGAGAATGAGAGCTGCTATTTATAATGCTAAGAAATTAAAGGAAAAGGATGAATTATCTGAAGCTAAAATAAGAGAGATTTTAGGGATGGCAAGCTGGCTTAAATCTGTAAATAATGCTAGATATGATAAGATTATAAAAGATGCTGAAACTTTAAAAGATTCTCTATCATATAATTTAGGCAAAGACACATTGTTAAAGGATGAATTGGTACACCCAACAGAGCGTGGAATTAATGCAGATTCTTTTATTGAGGAGCTTAGACGTGATGACAGAATATAAGAAAATATATGTTGATACAGCTTTATTCATTTACTATTTAGAAAAAAACCCAGATTACTTCAGTAAGGCTAAAAAGTTTTTCATAGATTGTATTGAAAACCAGATAACAATAATCACATCTGTAGTGACTGTCTTTGAATATTTAGTGTATCCATATCGAAACAATGATCATACTCTTGTAAGGTCATTTGAACAGTTTCTTAATCTTATGAAAGTAAAAGTAGTTGAGATTGATATAGAAATCGCAAAAAAAGCTGCAATGATTCGCTCTAAGTATAAAGGATATAAAGGTATGGACTCGCTTCAGCTTGCTTCTTCTTTGGAATCAAATTGTGACTTATTTATAACTAATGATAATCAATTGAAACAGACTCAAGAGGTTAAGTGTATAACTCTAGATGATTGGATTCGATAAGTGTACATTTCTTAATTTATTTAGAAATATTGAAGTATATTAAGCGGTTCGTATCCATTTACTTCGAAGTAGAAGGACGGTAACCGCTGTTTTGCTTTGTATTAATGATACTTTTACACATAAAAGACCACACAGATTATAATTTTTATATTATCGTAAGAATGATGGTCAGTTAAAAATATTATGTCCAAATTTATCTAGTTTATATTTATTTCCCATCCAATCTGTTAGTAGAATATTCTCTCCCTCAATTAAAAACGGTATGCTGCCATTATTTGTTATAAAAATATCAAAACCAGCAAACGACCAATCTATTTCAAGATCTTTAGATAATTTTACAACATCTAATTCACCGTACACTATATAGCCATCACAATATCTTTCTATAGAAAAATAAATTCCATTTTCAGGCAATAATACATGTTTTTTTATAGTTAAAGTATAACAGTTGATAACAATAATACTCGTGTTCATTATAACGATTAAATCATTGCTATCTAAAATAGCAACACATTCATCAGCACCAAACAGAGAACCGATCAATGCAATCTGTTTCTTAATATTTTCTTTTTCAATAGAAATGTAAAATGCTTTATAATAGTCGGTACTCTGAAAATTGTTTGGATTTAAAATAATATCATATGGTAAATTATCTGTTGAATTAATTTTAAATGAATCATCTTTAACAATCCTTAATTTGAATGTATCATCTTCTATAAGCACTTCTGTACCCCACCTCCCTATTTCCTAATACTCACCATTGTATTCAACATAACCTACTTGCTTTACAAGAGCAATATGATACGGTATATAGATGTTTTTATATTTTGGTGATAAACCTTCTATAAAATCGATAGCTGCAGAAACCATTTCTTCTGAAACAAACACGTCTTTAACTAGATAACCACTTAACAGAGCTGATTCACCTTTTAATTTTAAGCAAAGGAATCCGAATCCTGGATCAACTATAACAAGATCAGTTATTTTTTCTTCACTTTGCTCTTTCGATGCATCGTAAAACCTAATTAATACATCATCATCATAAAAAAATACATCTATATCACAAGTAAATTGGCCATAAGAAAATTCTAAAAGTTTATCATTTATATTAACCTCTCCTTTTTTAATCAAGTTATGTACTTTTCTTTAGACAATACAATCATTTTAGCAAATTGAGCTGCAGCCCTTCCCGAACGTCCATTGTGTGAAAGTTCCCACTTAACAGCTTCTGCCTTTATTTCATCTGTCAAAGGAATATCATCTTTTGCCAAAATACCTTCGATGATTTTAAAATACACATCTTGATTAGGCGATGAAAAATGCACTCTTAACCCAAATCTCTCAGATAGTGAGAATTTTTCGTTCATTGTATCTCTAACGTGCACCTCATCTCCTTGTCTTTCTGCCCATGTTTCAGAAATAATATGACGCCTGTTGGAAGTTGCATAAAGCAAAACGTTTTGAGGCTGCTTTTCAATTTGACCCTCTAAAACTACTTTCAAATTCTTATATCCAATGTCGTCTTTTTCGAATGACAGATCATCCACAAAAATTATATATTTAAATCTCTTGTTTTTAACATGATCCATAAGTATAGCTAATTCGCCTAAAGATGCTTTGGGAATTTCGACTAAGCGCAAACCATCTTTATAAAATTTATTTAAAAGAGCTTTAACCATCGATGATTTGCCACTTCCGCTGTCGCCATACAATAGAGCATTATTAGCAGGTAATCCTTGCAAAAACAAACACGTATTCTTAATAAGCTCTTCCTTCTGGTTATTTAGGCAAAAAAGCTCATCTAAAGTGATATCATCAGGAGATTCAACTCCGTTTAATCCATTTTTCCATCTAAATGCAATAAATTGAGCGTTTTTTCCTGCTCCAAATTTAGAATAGTGTGATATAAGCGCATCCATCATTTCCTCTGGAGTTCCTGATGATACAATTGACTTAATAGATTGTTCAAACTCTTTAAATAATAGCTCTCTTTTTAAAGAAGGGACATAGCCTTCAAGGATTGGCTTTAACATCTCTTTCCATAAATAATTCAAATCCTCAAGCACCATAGCCTTCAGACTATTTCCTACATTTTGGGTCATTTCACATACCTGTGATAATACATTTTCATCTTCTAAAATTGATACTGCAAGGTATTCTTTTAAAATGCTTGTAGTGACTGCTTTTGTTTCTGCAAATTGTATTAAATCTTTGAGAGATAAATTTTCTCCATTTAAATCAACATTAAAAATATTCATTAAGCTCACCTTTTTTGAAAATATAAATTAACTATGCTATCAATGATACCATATCTTCAATTGGAGTACTATACTAATAAATCAACACGTATTTGTTAACTGTTTAAATAGAATTGATTTACTCTTCGATAAGTTACTGGAAATAAATAAGCTCAGTAAAGAAGAAATAGACACATTATTATTATAAAGTGATAAAATAAAGAAAAAAATGAAATGCTTAACATTAAAAAAACAAAAGAAAAAGGTGATACTTCAATGTTTAAAATTTTAAAAGAAAAAGCTTCATTTTATAATTCAATTCATAATTCAAATGGCTATGATCAGTTTTATAAAAAGATATGGGTTTTAAAAGACTGGGATGGTGGATCTCTTTATCAATCATTTTCTTTTTTTCTTACTGAAATTAAAGATCAAAATATTGAAGGGAAATTTTCTTTAAATTCAATTGCTGAGCCGGACTTTTACTCTAAAAGTTTTAAAATTTCGAATTCTTCTGGTAATTTTTTTGGAAGAATCGGCAACAATTTAGCTAAATGTTATCTTAGCGATAATACAGGAATCATAGGAAGTCTAGATCTTATATTAAAAGAAAAAAATGAAATAGAATCTGTAATATGTAAGTATAAATCGGAAGCTAATAGGAGAGGTATTATTTTAGAAGGAAATTATATTTTTAGACCGTATAATCTTTCCGATATCAAATTTTTCACCAAGTTTAAAAAACATTCGTTTCCAGTATCTTTAAACTCTTGGGGGAATGTTAATTTTGTAGCAGGAGAATTGAAAGTAGGCAAAGGAGTAAAGCCAGCAGCTTTTTTAACAAATAATCAAGATGAAATTTTTTATTATTTTAATTGTGATTTTGAATTTAATTCGAATATTGTTGATGTATCTATAAGAGATATAAATAATGATGGATTAAAGGATTTAATAATTACTACAGCTTATAAGAATCAGCAATTTTCACACTTGAGATGGATTATTCTTCAAAAGGACAATGGTTTATTTTATGATACTTCACGTGACTCTTGCATATAGCCCTCTTCCAGCAAGTAGAAATGGCCCAAAAAAGTTTTTAGAAGAAAAATTAACTAAGACTATCTCTAACATTTTGGGTCATTTCACAAAGCTCAGATAAATTATACTAAATAAGAACAAATCATCGCAAGTTAACTCCAAAATTAAGATTTTTTAGAGATAGAAATATTAACCAAAAACTAAAATATATTCCTTAAGATTTTCTTTGAAATTCGATATATTATAAAAGATTGCAGTAGAATTTTATCGATCTAAACATTTTTCGCATAGAGAAATGCATGACAATATTTCTAACATCTTACATCTTCACTTTCCCATTTTTATTACAAAAAGTGACTTGTCTAATGGTGTAGAACGAATTTAGTTCTATAAGGATAAATCAGTAGTCTATTATTTATTTTAAGCGTTGAACCTTATATTCAGTTTTTATAAATTATCTTCTATATACGTCAGTTATAGTTCTGCCATTCAATTTATTCAGTATATTTTGGTCAACATAGTTCATAGCAGCAAGGTATTTCATCAATGCTTTATCGTATTTAACCTTAAAAATCCTTGCAATACTTCCATTTCCGATAGCTAGAGAATATTTGCTCACAGCTTCCTTCAAAATCTCAACCAGCTTTTCCATGAATAACTCCAATAATCCATTATTTAATTTTATATGAACCACGCTATTCTGTGGCACTATGTCTTTTGAACTCTTGATTCTAGCTAAAACATCATCTAGTGTCTTTATGTTTCGACCCCTTGTGATAAACTCTATCTTAAAATAAAAGTTAACATCTTTAAAATCTATATTATTTAGTATCATCAATTGTACTTCTGGATTCACTCTTGCATAAGCTCCTGCAACTCTAAGAGAAATTCTTTTCTCAAATAAAAGTGTCATGACCTCTTCTGATAGATTCGACAAGCTCAAATAATTGTAAACGCTGCTCTCTGACATATTAAATTCTGTAGCCAGCTCTCGAGCCACATTAGATTCGCTTCTAAACATCTTGCTGTTTTTTAAAATAACGTGTCTTTCAAGGATCATCCTAATGAATATATGTTGGGGTATCTTTCTATAATTGAAATTGCTATCTATTATTAGAGCTCTGATAAAGTGTTCATCGACTTTTTTTGCATCCAGCACAAAGCACATAGGATATTTGAATCTATCTAAAGGGTTCTTATTGTAAAGATAACAAAGCGCAAGATATCTGCTTCTACCACACAAAATAGTATAGGTACCATCCTCTTGTTTCAATAAAATGAGCGGTTGAAGCAAGCCTATGCTTTCGATTGAAGCTATGAGCGGAATCATTTCAGCTTTACTTGGAAGAGGCATGTAATTCCAATCTTCTGTGGAAGGATTCATAAGTTCAATATCGATTCTCTGCATATTCTCTGAAATGTCAACGCCTTGAGAAAAATTGCTGCTTCTTTTCCTTAAAACTTCCATTTCAGTTCTTCTCATTTCTTCACGAGATTCTTCAGAAATAGGGCATTCAAACACTTCCTCTCTAGGTTTTCTTGGATCATTATCAGCATATTTGCGAATGAATAAGCCATCTCCATCGATATCATTGAAGATTCCTTGATATTCTTTTAATTGTTCAAAAAAATCCATACATACTCCTTTAAAAAATTAATTGATAATAATTAATATTCTTTATATTAAAAAAAGATTCCATAGAATACTAAATACTATGGAATCTTTTCATTAAAATACTTCTTCGACGATTGTGAGTTTTTTAGCCTGCAAAAGCTCTGCAAAAGAACTATTATTGTACTGCCATCTCAGCTGGATTAACTTGTTACCAAGTGCAACTATTTCCGTCTCGGTGATTGAAGATTTGATATCATTAATTGTTAAACTGCGGTTACTTCCATTAGCTAACCTAAAGGTAAAAACGATTCGGATGTTCTCCATTCTAACCCTCCACTATTGAAAATGTCATTGTTTGTCTGATATCCTTTTGACTATAAGCTAAAACTTTAGCAATTTCAGTTCCGGCCTGGAACAATTCGTCATCAGTAGCATCTGCAGGAATAAACGTGAATCTTTGGCTACGGTTGATAACCTTCCCTTCACTTGACAAAACCTCATATAATAAAGAGATATAATTGCCCCTGATCACTTTTATTACCATAAATTCCCCCTCCCCCTCATTTTTAGAAGTATTTTTTTGGGTTTACCCCTTACATCATAAATATATTTAAAATAATAGTATATTATTCCAAATATTCTAAATGTTCTTTATTCAATAATATTTATCTGGATATATTTTTAATTAATAGATATAATGAAATTTAATAATATTATTGGGGTGGTTTTATTGTGGTATGAAAAGTCGGGCAATGAAGTTATAAAAGAATTAAATTCTAACTTGGAAAATGGACTTAATTCAACAGAAGTTTCCAAGAGGATTTCGAAGTACGGATATAATAAACTCGCTGAAAAGAAAAAGAAATCGACAATTGTTAAATTCCTCCAGCAATTAAAGGATGTGCTAATATATGTTTTAATCGTTGCTGCTGTCATTTCCATCGCACTTAGAGAATATAGCGATGCTGTTATAATAATGATCGTAGTAATAGCTAATGCAGTTATAGGATTAATGCAAGAACAAAGAGCTGAGCAAGCAATGGATGCACTTAAAAAACTTTCATCTCCAAAAGCATATATTAAGAGAGAAGGGAAAATATTAGAGATCCCATCTGAAGAAATAGTACCTGGTGATATAGTAATTTTAGACGCAGGAAGATATATACCATGCGATATCAGGATTTTAGAAAGTGCTAATTTAAAGATAGAAGAATCTGCATTGACTGGGGAATCCATTCCTGTAGATAAGAATTCTATCATCATAGACACATCAAAGGATATTGCACTTGGTGATCAAAAAAACATGGCTTTTATGTCCACACTTATAACATATGGAAGAGGCGTTGGTATTGCAGTTTCTACTGGAATGAATACAGAAATAGGTAAAATTGCTAAAATGCTTTCTGAAGAAGATAATGAAGAGACTCCTTTACAAAAAAACCTATCCTCTTTAGGAAAGATATTAGCTATTTTAGCAGTTGGAATATGCGCTATTATCTTTATTTTCGGTATAATTCAAGGAAGAAATATTAAGGATATGTTCTTTATAGCTGTAAGCTTAGCTGTTGCTGCAATCCCTGAAGGTCTGGTAGCCATTGTAACCATAGTCCTTGCAGTAGGAATGCAAAAGATGATAAAAGTAAATGCGATAGTCAGAAAACTTACAGCAGTTGAAACTCTTGGAGCAGTCAATGTAATTTGTTCAGATAAAACTGGGACTTTGACGCAGAACAAGATGACAGTTAAAAAATATTATTTAAACGAGAAAACTTATGAAATAGATAGTTTATCATATAATAGAGTAGATGAAAAGCTTTTAATAAATAGCATGATTCTATGCAATGATGCAAGCAGTACAAAAGAAGAAAAGACTGGAGATCCTACTGAAATTGCTTTAATAGATGTGGGAAATAATTTAAATATTCATCAGGAGGATCTTTCAAAAGAATTTAAAAGATTTGATGAAATACCTTTTGAATCCGATAGAAAGCTAATGACTACAGTAAATGAAAACCAAGGAGTGAAGTATGCTTTCACAAAAGGAGCTATAGATAATTTAATCAGACTTTGCGATAAAATAATATTAAATGATGAAGAAAAAGATTTAAGTGAAAATTTAAGAAATGAAATATTACAAGCAGCAAATGAGATGTCGGATCAGTCTTTAAGGGTGCTTGCGTCTTCTTATAAAATAGTTAAAGATACTGAGAGTTATGAATCTAATATGACATTCATCGGCTTCATGGCTATGATGGATCCTCCTAGGCTGGAAGTTAAAGACGCAATTGAGAAGTGTAAAAATGCAGGTATTAAGACAGTTATGATAACTGGGGATCATAAGAATACTGCTGTTGCTATCGCAAAAGATTTAAATTTAGCACAAAGTGAAAATGAAGCTTTGTCTGGTCATGAATTAGATAAGCTATCTGAGGAAGAATTGAGTTCTCTTTCCGATAAAATAAGAGTCTATGCGAGAGTTTCTCCAGAACACAAGGTTAGAATAGTTAAAGCGATAAAGTCTAGAGGAAATGTGGTTTCTATGACTGGAGATGGAGTCAATGATGCCCCTTCTTTAAAAGCAGCTGACATTGGAGTTGCTATGGGAATAACGGGTACAGATGTGTCAAAGGGTGCAGCTGATATGATATTAACAGACGACAATTTTACGACTATAGTGAGCGCAGTGGAAGCAGGAAGAAATATTTTCAATAACATCAAGAAGTCCATATTATTTCTTTTAAGCTGTAATTTAGGGGAGTTATTTACATTGTTTTTTGCGATAATATTGGGATGGCCTACACCTCTTGAACCAACTCATATTCTCTGGGTGAATCTAGTTACTGATAGCTTTCCGGGGCTTTCATTGGGAATGGAAAATCCAGATCCAGATGTTATGAAAGAGGCACCAAGAAATGTTAAAGAGAGCTTTATAACAAAACAAACTGGGGTATTGATATTACTTGGCGGCTTATTAGTGGGACTGTTAACGCTTACCGCATTTGCCTTTGGAATCTATTTCCATACAGGATCTTTTGACATAGTATCTCATATGAAAGAAAGCACTGGAAGCTCAGCTATAATGCATGCTCAAACCATGGCATTTATGGTTTTAAGCACATCTCAATTGTTTTTTTCGTTGAACATGAGAAATTTAAATAAATCTATATTTAAAATTGGGATATTTACAAATAAATACTTAATAGGAGCAATTCTCTTTGGGATAATAATTCAAATTTTGGTTATAACCATTCCAGGGGTAAATACTCTATTTAAGACAGTGCCTCTTATAGGAAAAGATCTATTGGTGGTGATTTTATTGTCATTAACACCAGTAGTTGCTTCCGAGTTATTCAAGTTGTTTCATAATAATATATACTTCAGTTAAATTTCATTCTAAATTAGCAAAGATGAGTGCTTTATTATATGCAAACTCAACAATTTGGCAAATTGAAGATATAGCTTTGAGAGATAAAACATTTGCTGAAGTAGCAAAAATTACTGCTAACTTTTCTTTTTCATATGAGGAAGAAGATGATGAAGATCAAAAATAAAATAGATTTATTTTAGGAAACAAGATAATTACCTTGAGATGACACTGTGACATCTCAAGGTAAAATTTTTAGTTTTTTAAAAGCGTGCCTTTTATTTATACATAATTAATCGGAATGACCATATCGTCATCTTTTAATGGTATCAATCTATCATACATGCAAATCACTCCACCAGGTCCTCTTTTCATTCCAGAGATCTTATCTAATATTTCAAAAGTAGATATATCATTTCTATCAGGATCGGCATGTTTTTTTACTTCGATTGGATAAAGAATCCCATTTTCCTCTATTATGAAATCAATTTCATTCTGTTCCTTGTCTCTGTAAAAATAAATAGCGGGGTCTAAAATTCCAGCGTTATAATAGCTTTTTAAAATTTCAGCTAAAACGAATGTTTCAAAAAAGGCACCTGATTGAGCACCTATTAGTAAGACATCAGGAGTAAACCAACGGGTTAAATAGGCAGCTAGACCTGTATCAGTAAAATAAACTTTAGGAGTTTTTATCGCTCTTTTAGTAATGTTGTTATAGTAAGGCTGCAATAGATAAATTATATTAGAAGCTTGCAAAATGGATAACCATCGATCTGCAGTAGGCTGACTTATACCTACATCTCTTGAAACAGAGGCAAGGTTTAAAAGTTGTCCTGTTGAAGCTGCTATACATGTCATAAATCTTAAAAACTTTACTTCATCTCCGACTTGAGTTAGTTCTCGAACATCTCGCTCAATATATGTCTTCATATAAGATCCATAATAGACGCTCCAATCATAATCTTTATTTGAAGCTAATTCTGGCATACTCCCTCTGTGAATTATCTCCCATATATTTTTATATTCAAATTCTTTTAGATGAGCTCTTCTATCATTATAATATTCTGATGTAGGCATAAAAGGTTTATTAAAATCAATATTTTCTAATTCCCTTAGAGATATCCCTAATAAATTAAGGATCCCTATACGTCCGGCTAATGATTCACTGACATTCTTCATCATTTGAAATTGCTGAGATCCCGATAAAAAGAACTGTCCTTTTTTATTCTCTTTATCTATGAACATCTTAATGAAACGAAACAGATTTGGAGCATATTGAATTTCATCTATAAATATGGGGGGTGGCATATTCTTAAAAAATGTTCCTGGTTCCAAAATAGCCGATTGAAGCACGAATGGATCATCTAATGTGACATAAGTCATATCCTCAGTAATTTTTTTTAAAACAGTGGTTTTGCCAACTTGCCGTGGTCCAGTTACGATAATAGAACCAAACATCTTAGAAATTCTTTTAATGGTATCCTCAATATGGCGGTTAATATACAAAATAATTCCCCCTTATGACCATTTTAATATTTTATATTATTTTAGTCAAGGATGTATCATTAAATACCTTTTCTAATAAACTTTAATTTTAACTTTTCTTTTTTTATATATTTATAAGTAAATGGTAAGGATGTTATAATAAAACTGAAAGATTTGTGAGGCGGTTAAATATGATAAGACCTGTGAAAATATCCGATGTATCGCGTATTGCTGAGATTCACGTTTTTGGGTGGCGATGCGCATACAAAGGAATTGTCTCTGATGACTTTTTATTCAATAAAATGCTCGTATCAAAACAGATAAGTTATTTTAGTGTTGCTATCCTAAATAATATTGAAGAAAGTTATGTGTTTGATGACGGAATAATCAAAGCATTTCTAACAATAGGTGCTTGCAGAGATGAAGATAAATCAAAAACGTTTGAGCTTTGGGGAATATATGTTGATCCTTTTATGAAAAGGCAGGGTATAGGTTCAAAGATGGTTCATTATTGTGAAAGAATAGCTATCCAGCGCAGATTTGACGAAGTGTGTTTATGGGTATTAGAAAAAAACATAAATGCAAGGAAATTCTACGAAAAATTAGGATATTTTCCAGATGGTAAAAGAAAATTTATAGAACCTCTTGATGTTATAGAATTAAGGTATTCCAATTATATACGTAGATAAAAAATGGTATGAATGCTATAATAAGGTTAATAAACTAATAGTTAAGTTATAGATGATGTTTTTGTTTCAGAAAGGAAAGATTTAATATATGGGGAAACCAAAGGATATAGCAGGTCAGAGATTTGGGAAATTAGTTGTTATTCGTCTGACAAACAAGCGTAAAAATAATTCTGCAGTGTGGGAATGCAAATGCGATTGTGGAAATATAGTAGAAGTAGCATCTGATAAATTATGTAAAGGAAGTACAAAATCATGTGGATGCTTAAAAAAAGTGTATTCAAATATTATAGAAGGACAAAGATTCGAAAGATTAGTTACTATTCGTTTAATGGATAAGTGCGATAATGGTTATGCTGTATGGGAATGCAAATGCGATTGCGGAAATACAGTAGAAGTAAGGTCTGAACAGCTAGCTAATGGATACACTAAGTCATGCGGATGCAAAAAAAAAGAAATATGTGCTCAATTTGGACAAAGTAGGAGCAAAGATCTAACAGGGCAAAGATTTGGTAAGTTAATCGCTATACGTCCGATTGAGAAACGCATTAAATCGATTGTGATATGGGAATGCAAATGTGATTGTGGAAATGTGGCAGAGGTTTTATCTGTAAATTTGATTAGAGGAAGCACAAAATCATGTGGGTGTTCACGCCATGATGTACTCGTTGAGAGAAGTAAAAATGTTGATTTAAAAAAACAATTTGGTCTTATAGATAATACTTCAGTTAGTATTATAAAATCTGAAAAGCTTCCAGTAAATTCAAAAACTGGACATAAGGGTGTATCTTATAATAAAAGAAAATGTAAATATGAAGCCTATATATCATTTAAGAAGAAAAGGTATCATTTAGGATATTTTAATACTTTAGAAGAAGCAGTAGAAGTACGTGAACGAGCAAAAGAAGAGATACATGGATCATTTATAAAATGGTATGAAGAAAATATAAAAAAATAATTACAACTTGGAGGATTTATAATGTTGCGCAATTGGCAAAAAGAAGACATGCAAAATGCAGGTGAACATGAGAAGTTTATGCAAAATGTAGTAAAGTGGGTTGAACAAGGTTTATCTTTAAATGATATTATTATTTTTTGAATTTTATTCATAATTTACTAAATTTAAAATTATATTTAGTATATATTATTTATGCATATATAGC
>JGI20166J26741_11459918_pt1 | contig 13336 bp, 12 predicted proteins | sample TergutCu122P5_FD_26741 | JGI IMG/M metagenome (IMG submission 26741)
TGACAACTCTCATACTAAACTGCAAGGTCAGCCGGGTTGCCCGACTGACTAGTCACATGACACTCTCAGACACGACCAATTACTACTACTCCCGCCCTCAACGTTTCCCGCGAAAATATAAAAGTGCGGAAACTCTTTGAAGAACCCTCGTATATTACTCAGGAAAAATAACATAAAGGAGGGGGAAAATTTGGATCAAGTGATTGAAGAGCTTAAACAAAAAGTATCGGCAAAGACGCAAAGATTTTCTCGATACAGGAAAAGACAAAACCAGTACAATCAAAATAGAATGTTTACAGCAGACTGCAAGAAATTTTACAACCTTCTCATACAGAAAAATACCAATGTGCAAAATGCACCAACCAAATAAGAAACAGAGAACTTTTGGAAAGAAATATTTAGAAAAAAGTTTCAACATAACACTGGATCAAAAACCAGTGGCAACAAAATCCCAATATAGAAAGAAGCCCAATATCTGAAACGGAGGTCACGGAGGTACTAACAATGACGTTAAAAGATTGGAAAGCTCCTGGAAGAGACCAAACAGCACATTTTTGTCTCAAGCATCTTAAAGCAACACACACATATCTAGAAACCCCTTTTAACAAACTGACTGAGGTAGATCAAATAGACTATGGACAGGAATAAAAATTCTTATTCCAAGGAATGAAAACAATGAAAGAACAATGAATTACAGACCTATAACATGGCTACCATCAATATACAAAACCATTACATCTATCACTAGCAAATGAATACAAAAGTATACTGAAGATAGAAGTCTGATGCCTAAAGAACAGAGAGGGTACTGTAGAGGATCAAAAGGATGTAAAGATCAGCTACTAATATCAGAATCATTATTACAGGAATGTAAGAGCAGGAAGAAAAATAAATGTGTGGCATGGATAGATCATCATGAAGCTTTTGACAGTAAACCTCACAGTCTGATAATCAAATCCTTACAGTTAACTGGGATTAATAATAAGATAATATCTTTTACAAAAAAGCCACGAGTTACTGACAGAAAAGTATGCGCCTACATACAGAAGGGAAGATAAAAGAAACATTAGACTTAGAAATAACACTTCAAATATTTCAAGGAGACTCATTGTCACCAATGTTATTTTGGATTAGCTTAATCCCCCTTACAGAGCAGTTGAACAAGTTGAATACAGAATATGAAGAATACACAACAAAAACAAAAGTATCACATTTATTGTACATGGCTGCTTTGAAGCTGATAGGTAAAACAGAAGAAGAACTGCAAAAACAGATGCAAGTAGTTTGAACCTTCAGTGATGATATCCATACAGAATTTGGACTTGATAATTATGCAAAGATTGTACTCAAGAGAAGAAAATTAGTTCATTCACAAAATTTAATACTTGACTTCAACAGAGAAATACAAGAGCTCAAACAGAGAAAAACATAAAGTGTCTAGGGATTAAAGGAAGTGAAGGTATACAACACCAACACATGAAAGAAAGATTGAACAAGGAATACAACAGGAGATTAAGAATGATACTGAAAACTGAGTTGAATGCCATGAATAAAATTACAGCAATTGGAGATTAGTAGAAATAAGAAAAACTGACAGGAAAACTAGAAAAGTACTACAAATGCATAAAACGCATCACCCAAAAGCTCATATAGATAAACTATATGTGAAAAGGAAAGAAGAGGGAAGAGGCCTGTTACCAATTGAAGCAACATATAAAGCACAGATAATCAATATTTCAGAATATTTGAACATAAAATACATAGAAGACCAGTTTGTAAATATTGTTAAAAGTCACAAAAGCAATAAACCAAATATGAATTCATCAATTAAAGGGGCAGCAAAGTTTGCAGAAGAATTAAACCAATCAAATGAGAATAGTGACACACAAAAGGAAGGCATTCAACACATAAAAGCAAAACTAGGACATGCCTTAAAGAAAAAATGGGAAAGCAAAGTAATGCATGGCCAGTATATTAGAAGTATGGATAGAAAGCTTATTAGCGAAGAAGACACATTCCTATGGCTGTCGAGGGGAGATCTGAAAGAAGAAACTGAAATAACAGCAGCACAAGATCAGGCATTACAAACCAAATATCATGCAACAAAAATATTATAAACAGAAACAGACAGCAAATGCAGACTCTGTAAACAATTCGATGAGACTGTGGAACACATCTTATTAGCATGCTCAATATTGGCAAAAGAACAATACATAAAGACACATGACAGAGTGTGTGCTCAACAACACTTCAACATATGCAAGGAAATAGGGATAAAATTAGACAAAGAACAATGGTGTGACCATATACCAAAATCAGTCACAACAAGTCATGAAGGTAAGGTACCATATTATGGAACCAACAAGTGAACAAACCGAACTATTCCTAACATAACTGAACATCGTAATCCGTGATAACAAAAACAAGGAACATGCATGATAACAAATGTTGCAATCCTGGAGACAGAAATGTGATGAAGAAACAAGCTGAGAGGATTTTTAAATAAGAAGCTCTCATAGTAGAAATTCAGCACATGTAGAAAGTGACAGTAGAAGTAATGCCGGTAATAATAAGGGCAACTGGAACCATTTCAAACTCACTCAGACAATACCTGAACACACCAGTAAAACACGAAATTAAGGAAACATAAAAAAACAGCCATATTGGGCACTGCACACATACTATGGAAAGTACTAAAGTAAAAGTACAAAACATATTTCACGGGCAAAATAACATTACATGTAGCACAAACTATGAATATAAAACAGCTGCAACATTATATACCCTAGAAACATGGTTTGTTTTAGTTACATAATTGTAAATACCCTGCATAAAGGTGATAAGAAGGATAATAATACAATATGATAATAAAAAGGAACACACATGTTAATAGGTGTTTGAATTCCTGGAGACAGAAATGTGATTAAGAAAGAAGCTGATAAGATTTTAAAATATAAAGACCTCATAACAGTAATTCAGCACATGTGGAGTGTGAAAGCAAAAGTGTTACCAGTAACAACAGGGGCAACTGGAACCACTTCAAAATCACTCCAACAATATCTGAGCAACATATCAGAAAAGCATGAAATTAAGAAACTACAAAAAACAACCATATTGGGCACTGCACACGTACTACAGAAAGTGCTAATGTAAATGTACAAAACATATTTCACGGGCAAAATAACATTACGTGTAGCACAAATTGTAAATACTGAATGGCTACAGCACTATATACCCTAGAAACATAGTTTGTTTCAGGTACATAATTGTAAATACCCTGCATAAAGGTGATAAAAGACAATAATAGTAATATAAATAAAAGAATGTTGATAAATTCTTATTACAGTAAAGTGAAAACTATAAGAAAGATTATTGATTTTATAATAATCCTAAATGCAAAATTTTTATATACTTTTAATGCTATTATACACATACTATCAATATACACAACTACACACAAAAACTTTCTATATTTCATAATTGAGGTGTGTCAGGTTTACACTGTAGCAGATGAGGGAGTAAGAACGAAATCTCTTTCACTGGAATGACAATTCAATGTATTTGACTGTCTTCCTTTTTATTTATTCACACCTGATCATGATCACTAAGGGTCAAAACATGCAGCATTTTATAAAAGCAAATATTGTTTCATAATAAAAGGTATTTGTGTTGACTAAAATTGTCTTTATTACAGAATCAGAGTCATTTTTACAAAGTTATCCTGGCTCACACATACAATAATTGATTTTAACTCATTCATACCTCAGTTCAAGTGTAAGTGTTCAAACCTTCATAGAAACACGTTTTAATCTCGAAGAACCAACTACTACTATTGTTCACTTCTATCAAGACATTACATTCCTTTGCTATATACGGTTCCTTACTTATTATGAACAGTTTACTACTTTGGTTAGTGACATTCTTGTTACACTCTTGCAGGTACATGTATGAAACAATGTATGTAGATTACATCATGGCAGGTATCAGCTGTAACATTACAGTGGAAGGATATTTTGCCTGCCCATGATGCAATACTCCAGCAGCTTTGGTTGTCAGTTCACTCTGGATGCACTGTTCTGGCCTGATTATACATGTAAACTTTCATTATAACTCACAGTATTCAAAGGAATGGAATGTTATAAATTATCATTAAAGGCAGGTCCCGTTTTATGCAATTTCTTTTGAGCAATTTAATGCAAGTTGGAAATTTACACCACTTTTGGAAGTTATGCAGTGATTTTTGGTATAATGCAATTTGGCATATACCAGGGCTAGCAACCTTATGAAACGCATGCCTGAAGTGGCACACAGAAAGATTTCTTTGGCAAGTGGCATTCACTGCCGTCCCCCCACCCCCCCTTTTTTTTTGCCTGTCCAGTGCCTCTATATTGTGAAGACAATGTGTAACATTTTAAAGTCTTCTTTTCAAACAGGAAGCTGCAGCAGCCCCAGTTACTCCCACATTTTCCTCCTTATTGCAGTCCTCAATGAGGACTGTATTAGAAACATAATACAATAATTATACTATGCATTAATTCAAATATGCATTATTATTAATAATAATAATAATAATAATAATAATAATAATAATAATAATAATAATAATAATAATTGTGTAAAGCTCCAAGACCTTATTGTGCTATTCAAACTTCCCATGGGCATGCCAAAGAATTTTTTCAAAATTTATACACAATCTGGGCATGCGCCCTCAAAGAGGTTCATCAGCCCTGGCACAGATGATCTATGGCTGCACTTATATTCTGTAGGAGGCTAGCAGCAAGTGACATCACTGTCACACCTTCAGTCACATATATGGATTGATTATGTTGGTGATATTATCACAAGAATCATTTAGTTATTTCTTCAACCATACTGGCTTTTGTCACCAATATGAGTGAGAAACATAAATCTACATCACCTAGTGCAATCCAAGTGAAAAATCAACAGAAGACAATTGGTAATGACGAGAAATCAGATGTAATAATTGGACTTGAGAAAGGTGAATGAAATGTCGACATATGCCGTAATGTTAGACATAGTTCCATATGTACAATTCGTGATAATGCTGACAGAATTAAAGAGAATGCTAAGCCAACAATCTGAAACAGAGAGTGTTTGTGAAGCACAATTACCACAGTCCCATCAGAATGAACCATACCAAGTAACTATGGATGCAAGGCTCCTACATTTTTATTGCATTATAAATAAAAAAGATATTGCACACAACTGTATGTATACTGTACAGAAATGTATATATACTGTATATGCATAATCTAGAGGTCCATATATCCACTAGTGGTATGGTCATACACTACACAGGATGAGGCTGTCAATCCCCTAACCTCCAGGAAATACACTATTTTAAATGGGAATTTTTGTGTTTGATTTGCATGATTTCAATGTGTGCAGCATTTTCTGGAACATAACGCTAGTGTAAAATAGGACCTGTTTGTAGTATTAACAATGCAGAATGTAGAGCCTTGAGGGCATATGTACATATGCTACATGTCACTTGCCTCTCATCTCCTCTCCTCCACTGCCGAAGCCTGCTTGCAAAATCTGGGAACGTCATATCAACCCTTCTTGTTGGCGGTGTGAAATCCAGTCTTGAATCCCCTGATGCTGGTGGAATTTTCTTGTCATCATAATATTTGAACTTATGATTCCGTGAAAGGAAAACTGAAAAGTCTCCATTTCCAATATTCTGTTCCAAATAATCCAGGTCCCACCTCTCCGTCGGTGCCACAAGTTTTGTATCTGTTATGACCACAGGTTTCTATAATATTCAAGAAAAACATGTAAAAAGTTATCTTTTAAGCCAACAAGTCTACACAATCACAGCATTTCTATCTGGTGATCTGACGATGTTATTAACGAAAGTTCACACATGTAACTCTACGTAATAGATTCTTTTGAGATTACATTTTCCGTTAAAACAGATTTCAACAGTCTAATTCATATGGTGACAACGTAACCACCCAGAGCAAATACGCCAACATCCATGTTTTCCTGTAGTATCAGGAGTCGGTACGTTGTAAAAATTGCAGTTCAGTATTACATTACGTATGTAGTATATGTCCGAAGTGTACTTACATTCTCTGCAATAAATTCATCAACCTTTGGATCTCTTACATTTAGTCTTGGTATTTCCTCTAACTGAATGTCATACTTTCTTAACTGGCTCACATCCCAATTTCTCCTGTCCGCCATGTCGGTCTCTGCACGACTGTGCTGCTGCTGCTGCTGCTGCTGCTGCTGTGCGAGGAAAAACAACCATCCAAACGTCATGACCTACGTCACGTAGACACATTATGTCATATCTCCGACTGCCAATTAGTACGAAACGACGGTTAACATGCTTTGCGCAAAAATACTGGGCAATTCAAAAACAAGTACATGTTCATGACAGAGTAAAAGCTCATGTGACAGTTTTCATGTTTTATTCGATAAAATGCAAATGCTTTTTCTAAGTCACCACCGAAAACTCATTCCCTTCTCGTCCGCCGAGGGGCGAACATGTTGCGATTGTGGGTCCTACAGATATTACTTCATTTTTTCTAACATGTTTCGATCATGTCATTCATAGTGAATACACAACGTAATTTTGTACGAACTATTTTGTTAACAAGTGTACGCACAAATGCAGCATGTGTGGAGTGTAAATAGTGATATCACTAATAACAGGGGACACTGGAACCACTCATGCTAATTCAGAAAATACCACAGCAACATACCGGAAAAGCACCAGATCAAGGAATTACAGAAAACAGCTGCACTGCGCACTGCACACATAGTGCGGAAAGTACTAGCGTAAAAGTACAAAACATAAAACATGGGAAATAACATTACAGGCACCATAAGCTGTAACTACCGAAGAGCTGTAACAACATGTGCCCAAGAAACACGGTTTGTTTCAAGTGTATAATTGCAAGTAACCTGCATAGAGGTGATAAATAATAATGATAATAATAATGATATATTTAAAGCAGTGAAATGAAGTTCTTTGATTCGTAATCTCTTTTTGTTGTTGTTTTTACGCATATTTTAATTTTGCAAGGTTTTATGAAATTAATGGAATTACAGGCAGTTCTCGTTTAACACCATTGGTTGCGTTCCTGAAAAACGTCGCGCAAATCTAAATCGAACATAATCGCGTCAATTCGAAAAGTGATGTAAATTTTCATGTCGCGTTAAAGCGAAATCGCGCAAAAAGAAATCGCGTAAAAAGGAACCTGCCTGTACAACTATCCAGCATCTGGTTGTTGTTCCAGTATGACGCTACCCTGAGGATTTATCCTGTCACTAAATAAAATTCATTCATCCAATCATTGCCCATTGGACAGAGACTTTCCTTCACCCAAAACTTAGTTTCCCCACATGATCCTATCTCCAGTATACTCTTCTATTAGTCCATGAATAGTCACACTACTCCGTCGTACTTCATCCATCCATCCATCTGTCCCTCTTTCTTTGAGTCTTCCCTTACTTCTTGTTTCCTCTAGTTCCCATCCTAGGATTCTCCGTGGCAATCTGTTACTTGGTATTGCCTTTACGTGTCCAAACCATCGTTACCCTTCTTCTTCGAGTACTTCTAATATATTCTTCCCCACATCTACGGATCTTCTAATGGTGTCATTTCGAAACTCCTTTTTTTTTATTTCCTTGCAGATCTTCTTAAAAAAACCCATCTCAGCTGCAAGTAGTTATTTGTCTGTTGTATATTTTTTTCACGTTTCTGCCCCATATCATAGGATAATTTGGACTAAGGGCTGGTAAATAAGTGAAGGCAATATAATATTTTGTGAAAATCGGTTCAGTCACGCTGACCCTAATGCGAGAGCAGAGATGGACGGACACGAAGCACGTACGTCACCTTCATCCGAATTTCACTTCGCGAAGTTAAAAAAAACTTGCCTAATTTTTATGAAAATTCAGAGCATTTTTACACTCATGTTTTTGGTACAAACTTTAAAAGTAATTATTATAGCATTATAGAACACTGAAAACATCGCGTACAAGGTTTCTTTTGAATAAATAATTTTATTACTACATATCGGCAAACAACTTTACTTGTGCGGGGGTCGGAGCTGTCAAATGACTCGTCGACCCGTATTAATCCCCCCCCCCCAACTCCCCCAGTCACCGGATCTAAAACCTTGGAAATTCCTTTTGTGGGGCAGCGTGAAGGACTCAGTGTTTATGCCACCGCCGCCAACAAATATTCCCGAAACTGAACGCAGGAACATTAAAGCAGTGACGTCAGTTACCGGGGATGAACAGGCAAAGGTATAAGTAGAAATGGAGTACAGTAAATAATTTACGTCCACCTATGCGACTCGTAGAGTTTACTCACATTGAATGCCCGTAGCTTTCACAGGAAACTACAAAAGATTATCTGTCTGTGTATGACTCATCTTTAATTTCTTTTAATTTTGTGTTCATTTCTTTTCTAATTGCCCTGGACTAAAGACAAGTGTTTCTACAAATAATAAACAATTTGGAATAGAAGGATGTATCATATAATAATTGACAACGTATGAGATATAAGAGGAATGTAACTGTCGCTAAGTTAGCTGCAAGTATAATGACCAGCCTACGGTCTGGATAATAGGAGTTCCATCTCCATCACAGGCAGAGTAGGTCCAGAAGGTCCAGCCTTCTATCCGATACGTAGCGGGGGCTCTTCCTCTGGAAATAGAGTACTAGGATGAGAAGATAATTACTCCCTACATATACTGTCGTGGTTAAGAACGCGTGGGGTCTACACGTTCAGTCTTGTTACCGCGCGCTGCTTAATTAAGCATAAAAATACTTCATCGTGGAGTCGTACTTCATAGAAGACTGGGACAACTCACCTTCAGTTACCACACGCTAGAGCGGAGTCGTTCTTGATAAGCTAACAGTCAACTAGTCACGAAAACACTCACTTTTCATGGAATTGTACGGTTCATGATCTAGTTCACAAAATACACTATGGAAACCAACTCTGATCTACATGAATGCAATCCTCATTCTGCAACCCTGTTTTAACAAGGCCCACTTCGTATAATCGTCCAATCCACGCCCATATGTCTCTAGTGGTAGATTTCCTTCAGATTTTCCTACAAATTTTGAACACATCTCTGACCTCCCTCATAGGCTGTAAATGCACTGTCGATTCCTTCGCCTTCAATCATTATTATTATTATTATTATTATTATTATTATTATTATTATTATTCCATTGGCTCTACAGCCCACAGTGGGCTTTGGCCTGTCGAACAATGTCCTTCCATTTTTTCCTATCTGTCACTAACTCTCTCCATCTTCTCCCTCCCAGCACTTGAAGATCTCTTTCTACTTCTTTCCATCCTCTCCTAGGTCTTCCCCTAAGTCTCGCCCCCTCCAGTTCTTGAGTGAAGATCTTTTTAGACATCCTATCCTCCTCCATTCTCTCCAGGTGACCTAACCAGCTTATCCTGTGTCCCTTTATCCATTTTACTACATTTTCTTCTCTACTCATCCCTTCTAATTCTCGTTTGGTTCTACTTTTCCATTCCCCGTTTTCATATCTGGGACCACATATTCTTTTATATTTTTTCCTTTCAAAATTAGCAGAGCTTGTTCTTCTTTCTACGTCATCGTCCATGTTTCCGCTCCATACGACACTACCGGTCTTATTAGTGTCTTATATAATTGAATTTTAGTACCTCTGGATAGAAGTCGACTCCTGAAGAGACTTATAGCAGCAAAATAAGTTCTATTGCCGGCCAAGATACGTCTTTGTATTTCTTTTTCTGTGCTATTATCATTACTGATTAGTGTTCCTAGGTATATAAGCTCGGCACCCCCTTCATAAGTTTATTGGTTGCTCCTTTTATTGATCTTCGGGATGCGGACGCTGAGAATTTCATATACTTAGCCTTTTCGGGGCTTACTACCAGGCCCACTCTGCCTGCTTCTCTGCTTATCTCAACACATTGTGCTTCAAGAGCTGGAAGGCTCCTTGCTATTGCCAAGATATCGTCGGCATATCCACAGATTTGCGTTAATATGTTCAAAACCGTGTTGCTTTGTTCTAAATAATTTTGGGGTTTGTGAAGAACAAGGTTGAATAGTGTTGAAGATAAACCATCTCCTTGCCTAACCCGTAAATCTGTAAGGAAAGTGTTACTTATTTTTCCATCCACTATTACGTTGGTTTGAGCTTCTTCTAGTGTCATTTTAACGAGTCGTTCTATCTTCACTAGTGATTCCAAAACCTTTTTTGGTTTATACCGGCAAAAGCTTTTTAAAGTCAATGAAGAGTATGAGGAGGTCGATGTCATGCGTATAAAACTTTTCTAGTGTTTGCCTTACCGTGAATATTTGGTCCCTTGTTCTTCTTCCTGGTCTAAAACCACACTGATACTCTCCTAAAATCTCTTCCGAGTACTCTTTCGACCGTTCCAGTATAATATTTGATAATATTTTATATGCGACATTTCAGAGCGTTATTCATCGATAGTTTTCACACTTCATTTTGTCGCCTTTCTTGAATAAGGGGACAATCAGTCGTCTGGCAGCTTTTCTTCTCTCCGTATCTTACATATCAATGTATGAAGTCTCTCTTTTAATTCTAGACTTGCATTTTTAATAAGTTCTGTTGTAATGCCGTCCTCTCCAGGTGCCTTATTTATTTTAAGATTACAGATGGCTTTCTCCATCTCTCCCTGTGACGGTTCCTTTACTAGGGGTTCAGCTGTCAAAAACACCTCCTCTTCGTTGTCTTCTCTTTCAAATTGAGTTTTAAAATAACTGACCCAGTGCTCTAATATTTTGTCATGCCATTCTATTAGTTTTCCATTATTATCTTTACAAGCATTCAGACGGCGTTGAAATCCTTTCCTGAATCGTTTCACAGTTTGATAATATTTCCTTGTGTCAGCTCTGTCCCGGTCCACTTCTATACTTTCCATTTGTCTCTTTAGCATCTCTCTTTTCTTTTCCCGACATATTTTATTTGCTTTCCTTCTATGTTCTCGGTAAGTTCCTTACTATTTCTTGTCATCCTCTGTAACATGATTTTTCTCCTATTGTTCTTTTCTTGCATAGCCGTTCTACATTCCTCACCAAACTATTCTTCGTTTCTTTTTCCTTTCTTCTCAGCAGGTGTTTCTTTCGCCGCCTCTACTATTGCATTTTTTATTTTATTCCATTCTATTCCATTCCATTCTATGTCTGCATATTCCAGTTTTTCGTTTATTTTTTGCTAATACAAATTAATATTTTCTTCGTTTTTCAATTTATCCATATTCCATCTCTTTCTTATTCTTCTTTGTTTTCTGAGTGCGTTAGATAGTCTTTTCCTTAACCTCACCTTTACCAGAAAATGATCAGAGTCGCAATTTGGCCCACTACACGATCTAACGTCTGTCACGCTTGATGCATGTCTCTTATTTATAACTACATGGTCGATTTGATTGGCCACGTCAGTTCCAGGGGACATCCATGTTCCATTATGGATCCGTTTATGTTCAAAGCAGGTACTTTTAATGATCATATTATGTCTGGTTGTGAGCTGTCCCAGTCGTTTCCCTTTCTCGCTCATCACTTCATGTAGGGTGTATTTCTTCGCCTTAAATTAAACACCCTAATGAGCAGTTGGGATAGCTCAGTAGGTTTAGTGTCTAGGCTACGGGATTGACAAAAGGGGGGTTACATTCTCCGCCGAGGCAAGAGAATTTTCTGTTCCCTAGAAAGTACATATCGAGCCTGTGGCCAATCCAGCCTCCTATTCAATAGGTAGCAGTAGGGGTTCTATCCCTGGGAGTAAATGGCCAGGGCATGAAGTGACCAGTCGCCACCATCGAGTGCTTGCCCGAGCTGTCAGAACCAGGATTCCGTGTTACACAGAATCACGGATTGCAGTGATGGACCGCTCGAATGGACATGGATCAAGCAAAAACAAAGCAGAATCCTCCGACTAGACTACAAACGCATACCTAAAGAGTTGACGATGTACCCCGACATCCGTATATGGCCCCCACAACGACAGAGCGCAGTACTGTGGATACTGGGGCAGTTTGTCTCTTATCGCACACAGAACGGCAGCCAATCCTCTCTCAGAGATTATATAGACTACATACACCGAGCCAAGTAGAAGCTCCACCAGACAACGGCCCGCCCCAGTACAGGCAGATTCCTGAAGGTCCTGGAATAGAGTACCACTACCGACAGGGAAGGATCTACCGTATCAAGGAGTGTAAAACCGGATGGCATAAATCACTCAAGCACCTAGAGTATAACGCGTACCTAAAAAGGTAATAACGCTAAACCCAGGGAGCACAACTGTACAAATCGAACCTTTAAATAAAGTAGCATTTTGCAACAAAAAAAAAAGTGCCGAGGTTAAGAATGAGTGCAGCTATACCTCTTCTCTTCCTATATACCTTCATGGCGTGGAGTGGGACGTTACTTTCAATTTACTTTACTAATATTACGAAACGCCAGAAGCATGGGTGTCTGTCCCTTGTGAGTTTTGTATGTTGTGAGGAAAAGGTCTCTGCTTAGAACTGTACACTTTTCAGATGGTCCTACACAGTGTGGTGTGTCTGAGTGTGATAAAGAGGAGGCCCTGGCTCACTAGGGACTGTTGCGCCATGTAAAATAAAGAAGTATATTAGGTAAAGAATATAAATTATGAGGGTCCTCACTATGCAATTTTCAGCTCTCTCTGTTATTTCTTAGGTCCAAAGAATCCTTCCCAGTTCGAGATCCTATACAACATTTCCTAACATGCTACTTTTTTACGGTCCCATCAGGTATGCCAACCCTGTTCACAGTGCCCTCCTTATTTAAACGCCAACTTTCAGCAGTAAACCCATAAATGCGCCACAGAGTTGCGGGCGCTAGAAGCGATTATTTCAATGGGGAGGGAGATAGGCAGAAAAGGCGCTTACAAACATACCAGTGGTTACTGTATGTACCATCAGGTTTAACGTTCAAAAACACGTACATTCTTTAAGCGTTGCATATGATCCCCGCAAAAAATGAAATCATTTCCCTGTACAAAATTAAACTGATTGGTCCTCGTAATGGAGAAGGAAATAAGTAATTCAGGTTAAATTCAGTCTCCAAAGCAGGACTCTCAAAATCAAATATTACCCGGGCCAAAAGCATAAATTTGAATACCTAAAATTTTAACACAAATTTGTTGCACAACGCTTTTTTATTTGTTAAGTAATGCGCCGACATATTTCGGCCTTGAATGCTGGCCGTCTTCAGGGACCTCTTACGTTTCTTAGCACGTGCAGCTTATGCTTCAACTTATATGGCAGATATTCCACATACGTTTAAAATTATTATTATTATTATTA
>JGI20166J26741_11460030_pt1 | contig 13333 bp, 12 predicted proteins | sample TergutCu122P5_FD_26741 | JGI IMG/M metagenome (IMG submission 26741)
CTTCAATAATATCATGGTGGCAGCTTACTAACTATACCGACCTAAACTCCCACTACCACGCAGCCTTAGACGGTCACAGCTACCAACGAACGTCAGGGGTCTTGTACATGTCACCCACCCAAATTAGAGGTGACGGACCGGGGTATTGCCAGGAGCAAAGCCGGCCCGTACAGAAACTATAGCATCAGGTGTTGCAACCAAATAGGGCCTGTGTCTACGTTAACTTGATTTTTGATGATTCATTCTAGACTGTCAGTTTATAATACATGATCGACAACCGTTATTGTCTTGCTGAATATTTTGCCATATGTCGTGCCGCCAATTAGCCCGCCTTGATTTATATACTGCGTTAACCTGCACTGGGGCATTATTATTTCAAGAGTCTTACACATCTAGCATACGGCGTTTCAACGGGAAATTGCTGCGCTTTTGAACGTAGGGACTGAAATGTAGTGCACAAAACCTAGGGGAGAAAAATTTATTTCTTTGCACGTGCAAAATTAATCGCCAATGAATTCAAAATTACCAAAAAAACTACCGTATTTTAATAAATGAAATGACAGTTATATATACCAAGATACGAACATAAAGTTCGTTTCAATTATATTGAAGAAGCCGAGCTGTTATAGTTCGAATTCTTTCAGAGTGAAGATGTGGCTTTAGTTCAAATACTATGTGGTATTTGTTAGACAAAGTGCCACTGAGGAGTTTATGCCGAATACGGAATCATTTCCATGCGAGTTATTTCAGAAACGCCCCATCGTATTGAACACCAACCATGATTTGTGCAACAGGCCCAGTCAGTATTCATGATAGCACAACACTCAGCTAAATTTTGAATTTCCCCCGAGTATCCGCAGTTTACCGGATTCATAATAAGAAATATAATACATTCTATGCTTTTCGGTTGGATTTCAGAATATTTAGGAATTGTCTAATGATTTCAGAATATATATATATATATATATATATATGTATATATACACATACATACATACATACATATAGAAACAAGTAAAGAAGGGGAGAATAAAGAAAATCAGGAAGTCCAACAGTATTATTTATAATGACTACTGACCTTGTTAATATTTGAAACACACAGCCACATACATGTTCCATTTTTAGTGTTAATAATATTCATTATTGAATTTTATTATTTACCACTTTTCCAAAGACGGTAAACCCCTAAGCAATTTATAAATTACTAGGAGAGAGAAAAAACTACAAAATCCTCAGAAAATATGCATAGAAAATAGTGTTAGGTAAACAGTTCACTATACCGTAAAGTAAATTACAATGATTCTGATAATTTTACAAAGTAAATATTTTGCGAAATGCAATTACTTTTGTACAAAATTTTCTCCCAAGTTTCGAAATAATATGGCCGCCTTTCTTCGTGGCAGTAGACGAAGACAACTGCGTGAATCACTCACCTGATACTAAGCTCCAAAAGCGTTAAAGGAATATACAACAGGTCCAAACTTTGTCTTACTGGAAGTTTTATAGGCTTCAAAAGTGTTTTCAAGAAGAAAGGGTCAGAGTATAAAGCCAATGCTTTATAATTAGTTCAGCTTTGAGATTTGCCAAGACAAGCATCAGACAGAAAGTTCTGGTACCGCCTGTCGCAACACCCACAGAGAAATAATGGAGGTGTAAGTACAAAATCACAAACACTGACATAACAAAAGGTAACAGGAGCAAGTAAGTCTACAGGTTTAGCCTCATAGCACAGACAGCTTTGTCGGTATACTCAGAAGATTACGCGGTATAAATTTGGTCACTCAGGAAATATAGTGACGAGGTTAAACACGAGTGACCCTCCACCCTCCTTCGTCATATGTCTTAATTTCGTGCACAGTTAAAACATTCTTTACCTAACATTTTTCATCTGGTTTCCTAAGTAGAAGAAGCTTATACGAACAGACTGCAATTAGCATTATTTCACTAGCAACAAAACTGACTTTCTCTTAGTACGGACGGACGAGAAGTATGAGTTTTTATACAACGGTACTGTTGTCATGGATCAATGCTGTATTAAAAAATGCGAAAGATTTTGAGAGAAACTCTTGTAAATAAATAATTTTTCAACAGCAAACAAATAGGTATACGCCAGTTTGAAATCAACCATTGATAAGTGGCTGTCATTTAAGGCCAAAATTTCTTCACAACATTTCATTTTAGATTTGTTTATTAAATAATTTTTTACAGAAAAGTCATGGGTACTGACGAGACAACAGTAACGAAATTGTTATTTACCAGAAAGGTATGACGTCCCTAAACCATCAAAAAATGTCGGCGGCATTAATAAAAATACTCGCAAAGAGAGGGGCTCGCGGTGGCGTATTTCGCTGAGGCACTGCGAAAGGTCGCGGGTTCAATTCCTGATGGTGTAACAGGAATTTCTCATCGACATAAACCTTCCGGCCGCACTAAGGCCGAGAGGTACACTCAGCCTCTCATACATATAAATACTAGATCTTGCACTGTAACCACATATACACTGAACAGGTAGAGAGCGCAAGTACCCAGGTAAATAGAATTATTCAGATACCTGAATAAGTTGATGTACTGGACGGCCTTCAGAAAGTCCTTTTCCCAATACAGACCATGTTGCTGATCAAAAACACGTACGTAGGCCTAATTCATTGTACTCTGTCTTGTGATTTGACGGCGCCTATTTTTTCAGAAGAATATCAAAGTTTAAGTTAAAACTCCTAACTACAATTTCAGGGTCCTGCACATGGAGAAAACAGGTTATCTGAAACAATGGTGCCCTAAAAATTCAAGTCCCATAATATTCAACCACGATAAACTCGAATTTTAACAGTCTATAAATTGTTGTTCACTTAAGGTTTGAATTGCTTTAATGGGAATAGGGAAAAATAGCCTGAACAGGTGAAGGAGTCGATCATTTTACCTATTTAAAAGAAGGTGATAAAGAGATTGTAATAATTATAGTTGCTTATCACTTTTTTCAACTTCATACAAAATTTTACCCAACATCTTGCTCTCAAGGTTAAATCCATATGCAGAACAAATTATTGGGGATTATCAGTGTAGATTTCAAAGCAACAGGTCAGTTACTGATAGTACGTATATTCTGCATTCGTCAAGTGCTTGAGAAAAAATGGGAGTACAACGAAGCAGTGCTTCAGCTATTTGCAGACTTCAAGAAAGCTTATGATTCAGTTAGGAGGGCGGTCTTGTATAATATTCTCATTGAGTATGATATAACCACGAAACTGGTAAGACTAACAAACATGTGCCTGAATGAAACGTATAACAGAGTCCGGGTAGGCAAACATTTGTCTGACATATTTCCTATTAAGAATGTTTTGAAAGATGGGATGCTTTAATGCCATCACTTTTCAACTTTGCTTTAGAATATCCCATTAGAAGCGTTCAGATAAACCAGGTGGCTTGAAACGAAATGCTACGCATCAGTTTCTAGTTTATGCTGACAATGTTAATATATTGGGCGGAAGCGTATGTCCTATAAAAAACGCAGAAACTTTATTAGTTGCTAGTAAGCCGACTGGATTAAAAATAAATGCTGATAAACTAAGAACATACTCATGTCTCGAGATCAGAATGCTGGACGAAATTACAGTATAATGATTGATAATACACCCTTTGAAAGGGTGGAACAGTTCAATATTTGGGAGCAACCCTAAAAAATCAAAATTCCATTCAGGAAGAAATTAAGTGCAGATTAAATAGAGTGAATTATTGCTATTTTCCGTGCAGAATGTTTTGTCTTCCAGTTTGCTGTCCAAAAATATAAGTATTAAGACATACAGCAATATTATATTGCCCGTTGTTTTGTATGGGATGATGACAACCCGGTACCGGGACATGTAGGAGATTAATATTTGTGACATTTGTCCCAAATTTTATTCTATTTAGTGCATTTGTTGGTTGAAGTGTTAATTAATAAAGTAATTTTCATGACATATATTTCTTACTTTCGAAACGTCGCTTTATATTGCTGTGCAGAATCGTAAAAGAGAAATTATCCCGAAACTCAACGGTGGTTCGGCCGCCATGTATAAAACAAGGAGAGTTAGTTTAGTTTAGTTACTACGAACTGTAGTAACGAAACTGGTACATTTCAGCGCCAACATCATAATGGTAATGCAGAAAGGGTCTAAGCAACTACACAACTTTAAATTGTACACGTTTCTCAGAATTTTCAAATTAACCTCTGACAATCTCGTTATTTCCTCCCAACATTCAGGTTCCTTTCCAGGAAATGAAACTTGACCAATTTGCTTCATTACCTTATGGCTCTGTCCGACAATACAAACAATGCAGCACAATAATAACAAATTCCACTATTACACAGGTGTCGATACTGTTAAATTACGTTGTTTTGTCATATCAAACGGCGAATTTACGTGACACTGAAAGAGGTATCAGTGATTTTATATTAAATGGGAAAACATTAAGAATGGAAAAATAGTAAAAACAACAAAAGCTGATATCATAGACGAGTGCCCACCAGAGCGAGCGAAGCACATTGCTCTAAGTTCATTACTCATATGAATACAAAAAACGACAGCAAAGCGGGGGATTATTTCCACCTTTCTATTCATGATTCAGAAGACACTAATATTGATGTTGTTGGTATTATTCGTTACTACAGTTAAACATTAAAAGCTTAATGATAACTATATACACCTACAGAGACATTAAGAAATTCTGCATTTTGCTGCACACTATAAACTTCCAATTTTTTTCTCACAATAAAATTATTTCTTTAAGTGTCCTTAACTGACGTTCCTGTTTAACGGAGAAGGATATTTTTTTCTTTGTGATTCACGAATTATTAGAGAGCAAATCAGAAAGTAGAGTTTTTTTATTTTTAATTCTTGCGTAAAAAGTTAAAACTGGGAAAATTTTGCAGAAATTCTGAAACATTATGAAGACATACTGTATTCATTTTTCAGTATATTCTCCACCTTTGACCATAGTTTTCTTTCACCTGTGAATGCGAACATGCATTCCGGCCCGGTAGAAGTTGCTGTTCTCCTGCAGGTACTGGCACTCGGCGTTTTGCAAGGCTTTATCTTCCGCGCAAGATTGGGGCTAAAATGGGGCCAGAACCGACACAACAGAGCAAACCAACATTTGGACATACGTCTCCAGATATGTGTGGCTGCGACATGTCTCTCCAGACTTCTACCTACAAACGACTTCTCTTTCTCAGGTTCCTTATTGTAGGTGACGTTAACGTTTCATATGTATGCCTCTGATGATGATAGTTGGGACTAAGTTTTCCTGAAAGACATTAACTCTTGCTTGAAATTAATACTGCATTTCATTAGTGTTATTACTTCAGTATTTACCAGTAAAGTTAATTTTCTCTCTTATTTCATCACAATGTTTCGGCTTGAGATATCTGTTGTGGGACGTTTTATCTCTCTGGTCCCAAGAGGCGGCATATCTCTAACAAATTCTACCGGATGGGTTTTGTCTAATGCCCATTCACTCGAATTATATGGAAACAGTAACAGGTGTCTGGCCAGACTAACCGCTCGAAACGAACCTATTTTGTTGTCCCAGACGGTCGGCAATTGTTTGAGGACAACAGACCAGTCTGATGGGGTTCACTGCAGCCACTGCCATCAACAATGAAGCTGTCAAATTTTACTTCCGTGTGCGGAGACTGTCCGGGCTGTTCTCTTGTGTCGGTTCTGGCTTCAATGTAGCCTTACCCTAATGGCGTTCTAGCAAGAGATCTCTCAAAAGACCAGACATGTGAAAATCCAATGATGCGAAGGCAGGACGGTAGGACAGGTGTGGCAAGTGTGTCCGTCCAAATCGTTGACGGCCTTATTGCTGTGCAAATCTGCGAGAGTCCTGACATTTTTATTGAGGGCATTCCGTGTGACGAAATCGATGAAGATGAGTGATCAGACTATGTGTTACGAAACAGCAGTCAGAGTTCACTGTTATTCCTACTAGGACAAATGTTCACAAGGCCATAACTCTACTCATCCCTTAAGATTGAAGCCATGATTTTTCCTTCTTGCGACGCAATCTTGAATTGTTTGCGAAGTCGTGTAGCGCCATTCCATGTTAAAAGAGTTCGTATGCGCAAACATGACCTTTCTAAATGGTAAATTTTCTGGGTATTGAAAATATTAACTGATACTGGTAACACTTATGAAAATTTGAACACCTAATTTGAAATAAATTGTCATATGTATGACTGTGTTCACGTATTCACATTTTTATATACACACACACATTGATGTGTAAACAAGAATGTACGTATGTAGAAGAGTATGTAGATGTGTATATGTGTACGCATTCCTACATATACACCAGAGGAATCTCACATTGCGCATATGATTGAACGTTTCCGTTGACTGATATGATCTCGTCCTGTAAGTCAAAAATCGTCGTGTCCTGCGAACACTTCCTTTATGATACTTCCTGATTATTTTCACTACACTGTATGAAAACTTTACAGAGGCTCTTCTGTAGGTTCTGTGAGAAGCTGCATGCGAATGAGAGCAAAATACTTAAGTTTTACGTATATCTGAATATCATGAATGTAATCTAATTTCAAGCATAAATTTTCCAAGGTTACTGACTGAGGCTTGGCGCCTTGTTTTCATTACATGAAAGGGAAACGTGTGCTGAAGTAACGTTAAACTACAGGACGTTTGCACGGTGAGAAATGATCACCAGCATACAGTGTTTTCGGGAGGTAAAAAAATAAGCAGGAGAGAAAGATCATCTTCATTTCAAATTCTTGGGTCATCAAGATGGAAACCACACACTGACTGCTATAAAACTACGAGAAAGCACGAAAAAATAAAGTGATGGGGGAGTAAGTAGGAAACGTTAAACTGTGCGTAGGTGAAACACTGCCGGCTAGAGCACAGACCAGTTCAGGGCGCAACTGAGCATAACAGAACGTAACAATCGCGGAAGATTCACATTTCTAGAAACACGTAAGTTTCATGGTTTTATATACAGCGGACAAAAAATGTGTCGCATTACGTATATAGTAAAATATGCAGATATAAATGTAATATTATGATTTTTTTAATCAAGAGAAAATTTTCAAACTACCAAGACGGGGATTGGAAAAATATCCACAGAGCTAAGGTTCCAGGAACTTTATTTAAGTAAGGTCACATTATCGTGTACGAAAGAAACTTAAAAAGAAATGGCCAGGAGAATTAGCCTTCCGGGAAAATCATACGCCAAAAATGTGAAACTGTCAGTGTGCAAGCAACACGTCTTCCCAGGATAATTAAAAGGCATGGGTACCATTCATAATATTTCACTGGTGCATGGGACTGGCCAGCAGAGTACTTCCAGTTCGGATTAGGAAAGTACCAATGGGCTGAACATAAAAAGAACTAGTTTTCTATTTATGCTGAAGGCCAACTTGCACGCCTTTTCTTATAAAATATAAAATGAAAACTGATTAGCAAGTTTCTTCAAATGTTTGTCCATGTCGACGAGTTATCAGACAAATCAATCGTGTCACTCATTTCGAGCTTCACGTTGTATCAATAAGCACAAAAGTTTTCTGAATAGTTTCATTAACAACCTTTACACATTTAAGAGAGAAAAAAAAAAGATGTAGCTTTCGTTTGACATTAATTTTTATACGCCTTTACAAAATCGAGGAAAGATACTATTATCTTCGTCATGTCTGTCTCCCTGTCTTTCCGCATGGAACAACTCGGTTCTCACCGGACGGAAATTCACACACTTTGATATTTGATTATTGTTCGGAAAAACGTCGAAAAACTCAGGTTTCATTAAAGTCTGACAAAAATGACGATTGCTTTACACGACGGCCTATGTTATTTGTGATAATATCTCGCCGAATTCTTCTTAGAATGAGAAACGTAACAGACAAAAACTGTAAAAAAAATCAAAACGCATATTTTGTGGTCAATAATGTTTTCCGAAAATCGTACCATTTAGGAAATAATTTCGCAAGATATGGTGGAGCTAGACAGGTCATATGAATACGTCGCATACGCTTTGTATGCTGGATAACTAAGGCAAAAGATACACTCAGAATATGTACTAATTACTGTCTTTCTATGGAAAAAATGATAATGCGAACACGTCTCAATCTTACGTTTGTGCGTGCATTGTTTTTTTGGATCATAGTTTTATTTTACTGTAAAGAGTGTACAACCGTTACGAACACAGCTGAGCGATACCACGAAACGGTTTGCATTATTCTTGCTCTAAAAGAAGGAAATATGGGGTCACATAATAGAATCTTAAAATCTTCTTTTGGATTATGCAATTCCTCAAACACGCAAAAAAAAAACTGTCTCACCTACGGAGACCTCTTCTTTCTGCCGAAATATAAGATTGTACAGTGGTCAAATATGTAGGTATTGCTGGAGAATTGAGTTACGGAGAGTTTCATTACGTTATCCAAGGCTGTGATCTTCCCGTAACCCTGCCTCTTGTAGTAAGTTATATCTACAAGAGAAGAATGAGCGAAAAAGGCAAGAGGCGTGCTACGGTTGGGCCGCGCCCTGGTAATTACCGGCCATTTGATCGCGTCTTGAGGAACTGCACGGTGTTCTGTAGAAGTATTCCGTGCGCTATGCAGTGTGCTCGTAAAATATGGGAGAGTAGCAACGCACATATTCAAGGGCATATCTGTTTTCGTCCACGTTTCATCGCCTACCCTTCATGAGGAAAAAGGTCATATCCGTTTTCGTCCACGACCAGCAGCTATAATATCCTTTTTCGTCCATGGGCATGTCCATTTTCGTCCACGGGCATATCAATTTTCGTCCACGACCAGCAGCAGGAATAATATCCTTGTTGGCCCACGATTCGCAACATGTGAATGAGCATAATGCTGTAGTGTAAGGCATTTGCTTCGGATGGCAGAAGATTGTTTCAAATAAAGTCGGCCGAATATAATGAGAAATCCTTTATTAAACAATATACTGAAATAATGTACCTTTTTTATCAATCAGTGTAGTCTTAGTTTAATAAAATTTTTAAGCTAATTAAAAAAGCACTAAAATAATCTTTTTTGGCCTATTCGCAAAATTGTGAAAAGCGACTGTTAGCTTCGTTATGTCCTCCGACTGTCTGTATTCCGTCTGTTTGTCCGTTCATTCGTCCGCATTCGGCCGCCAATAAAAGGATTTTCATTAAATTTGATATTTGAAAATTTTTCGAAAATCTGTCACGGAGTTCAAGTTCCATTAAAATATGACAAGAATAACGGGTACTTTACATGAAGACCAATATACGTTTTGATCAATAATTTTTCCGAAGGTCGTGGCCTTTATGAGATATTATGGTCAAATTTGGTAAGGCCGGGCTGGCCACAGGCGACAATATAATACGGCGAATGCGCTTTGCGTGCTGGATAACTAAGGCTACATACACAGGCTCAAAATGTGTAGTACTTACTGACTTTCCATTGCGACAATAGTTGCACCAACGCGCCTCAATGTTACGTTATAGTACATTTCTTCTCCTGTTTACCAAGCAATGTAGCCTTCTTTTTATTGAAATTCTTAACTTAAGCACGATACAAACAATCAGGCACTTAACTATGTGCTTTAACACAATTTGTCTGTACCTATATCACATATCCAACATTCTCTCTAATTTTCTTCACATCTGCGTGGATCTGCTGTTGCTCTGAGAAGAAAATTTTTATAGGACCTGACCATTGCGCGGAACTTTAGAAGTTTTTTGTAATATGCATAATAAGAATATTTAGAGTGAATATTGACAAACTGCATACGCTTGATTTCATTTATTAATCGAACGGTACAATGAAATTCAGCACAACAAGGAAATCTCCAGCTTCCAGCAGCGTTTTCAAAAGAAATTTCCAGCTGCTCGTCAACAATTCGGTGGGCGCGGGGTCATTTCACTTACTGCGCGGCTGCGCCTCCTCGCAGTTTAGAAGGAACAAGGCGGACGTATCATTCTTTTTTTTTATCTGTAACTAACTTCGCAGCAAATTCCACCTAGAAATATCTCCTCTTTCATATTGTTTAATTAATCATCTGACAATTCCTTAGCAACGTGACTTCTTTCATTGGTCACTGTACCATGAAATTTCACACTTCGTAATTTTACGTAAATCATATTCTTATATTCTTTTAACCTCATTATGAATAAACTGATTTCGGTATATGGATGATAAAAGTATATCGATAAGTGTGGGTGAAAAGACTCTTTGTCAGGTGCAGACTGTTGCTGTTTTGATACAGTTTATTGTCGTCTCGAAATGTATTACAACTTCAGGACTAATGGTGGTGATGATGATAATATATGTACGTCCTTCACGATGTACAAACTGAATGATCGTGCCGTGCGTCATAAAACATCACGTTATATTCCCTGAGTGCAGGCCCACCCTTTCCATCATCCTGACAAAATATCCAGCTACTTAAGTACTAGACGTACGAGACAGCAGTGATCTCGTTGGCGCCCAGACCGGAATATGAAGTGGTGACGTCAGAACACCGACGACACAGCGCACGCACATTTTAAAGGCCAGCTGATCCTCTTACCTATCAGCATATCTTTATCAGAATAAGAAGAATGACAGCTAGAAAATGTAAGCGCAGAAACATGGTAATCGAGATTGATTGGCTAAAGAAAAAAAAATTATATGTTAATCGAACGTGATTGGCTAAACGTGTTGTTGGACAGGGGTGAAAACAAAGTTGCCATACGTCATTCAAGCCTACCAAGTACGATTTCGCAGCCGCATACCTGGACACGTTGGTACTGTTTTTCTTATTGGCGAAGAAGCAAACATGAATAACGGACGTGGACGAAAATGGATACACGCTTCGGCTGGCTTAAGAGCTACCTGTTTATCTCGTGGACGAAAAAGGATGTGATTTTGAAGCCTACGACTCACCGTGGACGAAAACTGACGTCCCCAAATTCAGTATTCTCATAGCAGGAAGTACACAGGCTCGGATCAATTAGGGCCTACTGACTAAAACCAATATAAGGGCCAAAATTTGTTTTAAGCGACCTATGTTGTATGTTCAAATTTAAGTTAAATAATAAGAACTTCAAAATATATTTAATTTTAATGCTGTCTTTCGCAGCTTGGTTCTTCAGAGGGTCAAACTTACTCTTCTTCGTCACTTGTACCAACACTAAAAACCCTTTAGCTTTCCAGCCTGCTAAGTTCGAACGATGCTCGAAATAAACAATGATTATTGCCCTAGGCAGAATTAATATATTGGTATTTACAACGGAAATGGAGTTCGTTTATTCTGAAGGAAGAACTGAATGGTAAAATATAATTCGGATGAAATTCAAGCCCAGATTTTTTGTTTCGGTGCCTGACTACTTCCCCATTCTCGTTCTCCATCATTCACAAACCTCCTACCATTCAGCGTTACATAATTTAATGTGATGTCATCAACAATGCAGTGCAGTGCAGCTCTGGAGCAACCAAATTCACAGCAATACACTGTGAGATAAAAATCACTGGTAGTACTGACATATACTCCGTGCTGAAACGGATACAGCATTCTAGCAACACTCGCTGACCAAACACTGAAAACCACCAAAGACCGATGCAAGGTGCCGTATATTCTAGACTGCCACAAATTTGGATCATACACGAAGAACAGTATATGCAATTTCTACGCCAACTATGCAAATAGAAATAGGTACAAAGTGTTATTACGGATTTTGCAGTGATATATTAGAAAGACGCTAGATGATATACGTGCGTTAACTTTTGCACTGTTGTAATCCGCAGCGTTACAGTAACAAGTGTAAAAGAAATTGGTAACATTGCTGTTCCTAAGAAAGGTGAATGGAGTGCTAGTAGAAAATTCAGAATGTGTTTGAGACACAGACCCGTTGAAGAAATAGATTTGGAACACCACGTCTATTGCCGATAACAATTGGTGTTCCATACAAGTGCTTGCGATGGGCGTCCCTCGCGTCCTACCATGTGTCTTAAGGACTGTTCCTTCACTATTAGTTCATGACCGAACATGACGATGTGTGAAAATGTATAATTCAAGTCTGTTACAATGGATTTATTACTGAGATGAAAACGGGGATTTTAAAGGACATTTTAAATATGTCGGTTTCTTTTATAGCAGATTTGCAAGCTTACTGTTCTTTAACCCACAATGTCAGATCTTTGCCAACAAACTAAAATTGTTGGAAGTTTAGAAGCATAATTCCTTTTGACACACCAGTTCTACATAACTTACATCCGTAGTCTGACTGCGAAAACCGCGTCGTTTTCAAGCGCCAGGCAATGGGAGTCTGGAGCTTTGAAATATTTCTCCACGTCATTCCTTTCTGGCTACAGCCATTTGTCTTTTAAAACTAAATGTAAGCTATGGAGACTTCCTAGCAATTCGATAGTCCATTTTCTATAGTTTACTTTCACCGTCATTTTCTTCTTTTTTGCTTTCTCTCTTTCAATGTCGGAGCTGACTGCCTCTTCATAAGTCAGCCAACTTGAAAAAGTCTCTACTTTATACCCCTAGACTCAAAACACAATGCAAAATTAAAAACTGGTATCAGCTGTGTAGGTTTTACAATGGAAGATAAAATATTGTGCCGGAATTAAAATGAAACATTAGAGGGAGTATCGAAATCTGAAATTAAAAGTCATAAAGCGTGAACAAGCAGACGACTGGGGTGACGACTCATCGAGGATCAGTTCGTTTGCTGCTACAGTGAACCTATGAGCAAGTACAATGATTATAACAGGGTAATGTGCAGTTGCCTACGGAAAAATGATGAAAATACACGAACGGCAGAAGGAGTCACATATCTACATACTAACTCATTACAGTGAATATTTCAGGGCTGACCGGACGTTGACTCCCAATTGTGGCACAGAACTCTTATCACCTGAGCCCAAACGGGTTTCTGGCCCACCACTGGGGGGACGGAATCTCTCACCACGAAGCTGAATCCGTTCCTCATTAAGAGCCGAGGTTCAGAGTGCGCTGAAATGTACCTGCAACTGCCCCATTCGTATTCACAGTGTGACACATAATAAAGGACAAACACCTTTTCAGCCGGGTATTTCGTCTTCATATAAAAACCGGAAACGTTTTCCATCCCCACGTTTGGACATTTCACGGAAAACTGTCACGTCTTAAGATTCAGTGTCAAAGATAGGTTACGTACCGTCTGCGCTAACAATATCTCTGGAGGATGCGTGACTTGAGGCTGCCTCCGTTGTGTAAATGAGCCATGTGATCTTTTTTGGATTTTACGCAACGTAGAATGGTAGTTTCTTACCGACGTTTCGGGACAATCTATCGGTCCCACATTCTAACGTCAAGAAGTGCAAGAAGAA
>JGI20166J26741_11460141_pt1 | contig 13330 bp, 9 predicted proteins | sample TergutCu122P5_FD_26741 | JGI IMG/M metagenome (IMG submission 26741)
AGCATCTCCTTCATCGTCGGTTGGACATACTCCAGTTCGTATTCCCTGCCGCCTATGACGGCCGTCGTTTTGTTGTCGCCGTATGGGGGCGAGCCCGCCGCGGAGTCGCAGATCACCAGCAGCGAGGCGGGGTCCCCGTCAGCCAGCCTGACTATGTCCGTAAACGGCGGGACCGCGTCCCCAGGCATTATGGCGCTTACATATGTAATTACCCCGTCCGTCCGCGCGGCGAGCGAAGCCTCGCCGAGCCTGGCCCGCTTGTCGTCCAGAAGGCTCCTACGCCACTCCAGCTCCGCGTCCTGCCGCTCGACGGCGTGCCGAAGGTCCAGGCTTAACATCTCCGCGCGGATCTCCTCGGCCCGCAGGTCCGCCGCCGAAGTCTCCGGCGTCAGCCGCATTTTATCGAGCCGGAAGTTCTCCAGCTCTATGTCAAACCGCGCCTGCGAGTTGGCGTGCTCATATGATCTCTCCAGGCTTTCCAGGGCCTTTTCCGCGTCGTCTATGTCCCTCCGCGCGTCTTCCGTGTCCAGCTCGGCCAGGAGGTCGCCCTTTTTGACGCTCTGCCCGGTCCGGACATAGATATCCTTCAGCCGGCCGCCCGCGCGGAAGTAAACACGCTCCGATACGGCCCTCACCGACGCCGTGTATTGGTCGGAGACGACGATGTCTCTGACCCGGACCTTTTCGGTGTCGAGCTGCACGCCCACCGGATCCAACAGCGCGATTTCCTGTTTTTTCGCGCCGGAACAGCCGCCGAGGAGCAGAAGCGCGGCGGCCGCGATATAGATATATCTTCTGAATTTCGTTTTTCTCACCCCGCAATGACTGCGTCGCCCTCTTTGAGGCCGCCGGTGATCTCGACGGCCGTGTTGCCGGCGAGGCCCGTCGTGACGTTCCGCTGGACCCTTACCCCGTTGCCGTCCAGCATATATACGTATTCCTGATCGTTGGCCTTTTTCACGGCCTCCTTCGGCAGATAGAGCGCGTCCGTCCGCCGGTCGAGGTAGACGCGTATTGTGCCGTAGGAGCTGACCGCGCCCGCGGACGCGTCGTCGAGCCGTATGTAGGCCGTTTTGCCGTCCGGCTCCGCGCCGAGCGATTCGGCCGAAACCACCGCGCCCGTGTAATCCGTTCCTCCGGCCGTGATCGTTTCGGCGTCCCCCTCCTTGAAATACTGCGCATCGTCGCCGTAAACCCTGAACACGGACAGCGACTTGTCGGAGACGGTCACGATCGAAACGCCTTCTTTGGAGTATTCCCCGTCGGCATACTCGTGCGCGGAGGTCACGACCCCGTCGATCCCGGCGGTGATCACCCGCTTGGCGCTTTGGTTCTCCAGGTTTTCCAGGTCCAGGCGGGTTATGTCTATCCGGCTTTGCAGATCCTCCCTGCGCGCGCCGAAACTTCCGTCGTCCTCCGCGCCGGTCGCCCGGGCGAGCTTTTGCGCGAGGGCCTCGTCCTCCCCAAGCTGACGCATCGACAGTTCCAGCATATCCAGGTCATGCCGCGTCTGCGCGATCATTGCCAGGATGTCGTCCCGGTCTAGCTCGGCAAGTATCTGACCCTTCGTGACGGCGTCGCCGACGCCTACGTCTATGGACTTTATCAGGAGGCCGGTAAGCCTGAAAGAGAGCGTCTCCTGCCTGGCCGGGACATATGTGGCGCTGACGTCCGTAAACAGATCCACATTCCCGCGCGCCACGGTCACCAGCTGATACTGGGCGCTCTCGTAGGAATAGATCAGCGGCGGCGGCGGCACGGGGTCCTCCTTCGGCAGAAAAACGCACGACGACACGGCCGGGAGGATCAGGACAAGCAGCAGCGCGAGGCTTTTTCGCGAGTTCATATATGCTCCTTAACGGATATTTCCGGTCTGTTAAAGAATTATATCATTTTTACACACGCAATGGACAAAAAATTTCCCTGCGGTTATAATATGCGTACAAACGATTCGGGAGGTCCGTATGTTCACCGACAAGCAAATGACGCAACGGGAAAGGTTTATCAACGTCATGGAGTACAGGCCGGTCGACCGGGCGCCAAATCATGAGGTCGGGGTATGGGCGCAGACAAAGGAGCGCTGGAAAAAAGAGGGCATGAACGAGTTTTCCATACAATGGGACTGGTTTACCGGCGACGAATATTTTGAGATGGACACCCGGGAATTTTTTGACGTAAATTTCGGCATGATGCCTGATTTTGGCTATACCCTGCTGGACAAAACGGAGCGGTATGAGATTTTCCGCGACAGTGGCGGCATCGTCCGGAAGGCTCTGATCGACGGAACGGTCGACGGTATGCGCAGCAGCATGGACACCTATCTAAGTTTTCCGGTCGAAAACGCCGGCGATTTCCGAGAGCTGAAAAAAAGGTATGAAGCCGGCCTGAACGGCAGGTACCCGGCGGGGTGGCGGGAAATATCGCTTCCCAACTGGAAAAACAGGAAGCATGTGCTTATACTCGGGAGAAATTGCAGCACAGCGGGATTCTACTGGAGATGCAGGGAATGGATGGGCACGGAAAACCTCTCCTACGCATTTTATGACCAGCCCGACTTGGTGCGTGAAATGATGGAGTTTATCGCGGATTTCACCATTGAGACCTCTAAAAAGGCGCTCGCGGAATCCGATTTCGATTATGTGATGTTAAGCGAGGATATGTCCATGAAGACCGGTCCCCTGATCGGCCCGGAAAGTTATAAGGAATTTATATATCCGCATATGCGCCGGCTGACGGATTTTTACAAGAGCCACGGCGTAAAATACGTATTTGTCGATACGGACGGGAACTGCGAGGCTCTCCTCCCCCTGCTCATGGACGCCGGTGTTGACGGGATCTGGCCGCTGGAACGGGTCGCGGGCATGGACCCGGTCAGGATACGCGAAAAGTTCGGGAAGGGCCTGCGCCTTATGGGCGGCGTCGATAAAATGGAAATCGCCAAAGGAAAACAGGCCATAGAAAAGCATCTGGCCGCGCTTGCGCCTCTGATCGAGGAAGGCGGTTATATCCCCACCGTGGATCACCTGGTTTCGCCCGAAGTCTCATGGGAGGATTTTCAATATTATATGAAAAGGAAAATGGATCTTTTATCCGGCAGGCCCGTTTCAGAATGACAAAGGTGTTATACCGGATGCAGAAAACATTTGCCGACGACGTGACAGAGGAGGCTAATGTTTTCGCACTCCGGTTTAGTCGGAAATAAGGTTGAATTGCCAAATAGTCAAAATACACAGTAGGGCGGGGGCTTGCCCCCGCCGAGAACTCCATTGTGACCGCATGGCGCGGCGGGGGCAAGCCCCCGCCCTACACATGCGGCGCGTCATGCGGCATTGCACAGGGACGTCCAAACGGGCGTTCCTTTGTTCTGCTTACGTCATTTTTCGCATATCACATTTATGCGGTTGTCTGACGCGCCCTTTCGCATATTCCATCAGTTTTCTACAAACAATACAACCGTATAACAGTACCCACATCCCAATCCATGCGAAAGGCGATATTATGACAAAAATTAAGATGAGAAAGACATTTTTCCCGCTTTTTCTGGCGCTGCTGATACTTTTCCCCTCAGCCACCGCCACCAGCGCCGCGGGAGAGCGTGACCGCCCGTTCCGCGACGTCTTCCTGATGACCGCGGACCCCGACACGTCCGGTCACGCGGAGGATTTCCCGCCGTCGACCGTCGAAAACGGCCGCATATGGGTGGACAAATCGGTGAACGCCGACGACGCCGTCTCCGGCCCCGGCGGAGGTTCCGCCGCCGTTTACGCGGGCCCGGATGAGTTCATGGTCACTTTGTCCGCGCTGTCGCAGGGCTATTCGGTCGATACGGTAACCGAACCCACCGACGCGGTTTTCATCGTGGACGTGTCCAAGAGCATGGACCTCTATAAACTGGGCGACATGTCCAGGGCGGAGGTAATGGTCGACGCGCTGAACCACGCGCTTAAGACCCTCCTGGAGGCCAACCCGGACAACCGCGTCGCGGTCGTCTGCTACGGCGGATACCTGCAGGGCAACAATAACGTCTCCCGTATCAACAAGCTTTTGTCCCTCGGGCACTATACCGTTTCGAACGGGCGGTTTTTCAGCATCAGCGGCGACGTGATCTCGGTAAACCCTGAGCTGTACGCCCAGACCCCGGGCGACAGGACGGTCCTGGTCTCGGGCGCCACTCCGACCCAGCGCGGCATATACGAGGGCGCCAAAATACTAATGGACAACGCCGACACCACCAAGGATTATGTCACGGAAAAAGGAAAGACCGTGAAGGTGACCCGCCGCCCGGCTTTGATATTGCTGACGGACGGGGAGCCGACGCTTGGCTGGCGCGATTACCGCGTAGAGGGCGCGTCCACGGACAAAGGCTACGACAGCGGCTATGGCCCGACCTCCGGCGGGGACCTGGGGATGAGTTTTCTCGCGGTAGCCACGGCGTCCTACTGGAAGCAGAAGGTGGGCGACCATTACTACGGCGTCCCGTCGGAGCGGTCCCCGTGGTTCTACACGATCGGCGTCGGCGTAAGCTCGGATCACGCCAAATCGGTGATGAACCCGGCGATGTACGCCGGCAAGGTCACGGACACTTATAACAAAAACGATTACAACCTGAAAACACTGCTGGACGCCTTCATATCCGGCGCGAAGGTCACTTTTCCGGCCCTTAACAAGAACAGCAGCAGCGCCCGGAGCCTTATGACCACCGAAAACTTCGGAGGCTATATCAAAAGCTACGCCTACACCGACGGCTATTTCCAGGCCGACGACCGGCGGGCGGTGATGGATGCCTTTGAGAGCATCGCGGCGCTGATGGTGTCCAAGGGGCATTACGCCACGGACATAGACCCCGCGAAGCCTGATTTGTCGGGCTATCTCGTCATTTCGGACATCCTGGGCGAACACATGGCCTTCCGCGGGCAGCGCGGTTTCGAGATAGCCGGCGAGATGACTGACGAGCGCCACCTGGCGATGGAAATGTCCCGCGGGCCGGCCAGCCCCGAATGGGACGCCTATGTCCGCATGTTGGCCGAGTGGATCGGCGTCGGCGCGGGCACGGCGGCGGACATCATCGGAACCAGCGCCGCCGGCGGCTCCCTGTATTATAACGGCCCGTCCGACTATATGGGCGCGCTCAAATGGTACGCCGGCCTGGACACGGAATACATGGGGCCGTATTACAACACCGGCGGCGAAGTGAATCCGCCGCCCCCGGGCGCGGCCTGCGTCGTCGAGCTGCACTCCCTGGACGGGCGCGTCCTGAACGAGGTGACGGGCGAGGATACCAACCTGATGTACACCCACATGCTGGTCATAACCGCGTTAAGGCTGGGCGGCTTCGGCATGAAAAACGCGCCGGGCCTGTACATGCCGCTTGCCGCGGGGCAGCAGATGGTCAGGTGGTATATCCCCGCGAGCCTCATCCCCATGCGCACCGTCAGTCCCGTCTTTGACGAGGAACATCCCGGGCAGGTCGACCTTCTGCGGATCAGTGAGAGCGCGCCCTTGCGCGCGTATTACGCCGTGGGGCTGGAGAGGGGCTTTACCCTGGAAAACGTATCCGCCGATTATCTCGGCCATAACGCCGGGCCCGACGGATACGCCTTCTACTCCAACGACTGGCGTTACGGCGGCGAACTGACCCATGACACCGCCGTGGCGATCTTCAAGCCGAACAAAAAGAACCCCTACTACTTTTTCCAGAAGGACACGCCCGTCTACGCGAATCCGGGCGACGCCGAGCCGGCGGAAAGCTATGTCGCCACGGCCAGCTACTATTGGCTGAACGAATACTTCGACGAAACCGCGCCCGGCTACGTGGTCACGGTTTACGAGCCGGTTGACAAGATGTTCTCGCCCATATCCGTCTCGCCGGCCGGGGTCCCCTATATCCCGGCGGGGACTCGCAAGCCGGCAAACGTCGGGAAAAAGGCGAAGAGCGAAAACCGCACCCGGACTTACGACTTCGCGCTCCAGGCCGAGACCTTCGGCCCGAACGAAGTATACATGCTCGGGAACAACGGCAGGCTGGACGTCGGCGAACTCACCGGCGTTACGGTCCGCAAGGTCTGGGACACCGGCGGGGAGCGGCCCGTCTGGGCGAGGCTCTACGCGGACGGCGTTCCGGCGGCGGAGCCCGTGGAGCTCAAAGAGGCCAATGACTGGACGCACACCTGGGACGGACTAATGACGTACTCGGCTGACGCCGGCGCCGGCGGAATGGTTTCGCCAATCATCTACACCGTCGCGGAAGGGCACATCGAAGACGGGGAGTTCGTGCCCTATGACGAGGGATTTGTGCCTTACGAGGGGGAACTCGCCATATACGCCGGGGAAAACTCTTACGAGGGCTTTGAGATACTGTATGAGCAGCCGGTCTGGGACGACGTGAACGGCGTCTGGACGGAAGCCGTGATCTACAACACGGTCATATCGCCCCAAACGCAGTCTCCTGCCACCCAGCCGCCGAACGAGACGGAGGAGCCGCCTGAAGAGACGCCTCCGGCGACGGAGCCTCCGGAAGAGACGCCTCCCGCGACGGAACCGCCTGAGCAGACGCCTCCGGCGAACGAACCGCCTGAACAGACGCCTACCGTTACGGAACCGCCTGAACAGACGCCGCCGGCAACCGTCCCGCCCGTCGTAACACCGCCGCCGGGACCTCCGCCCGGATCGCCCGGATCGCTTGGAGAGTACACCCCGACTTATCCGGGGCCAGAGGGCCCCGGGACGGGTGAGGCCGTCACAATCGGAGAGGGCGAGCTCCCGCAGGGAGTCCCGGATTATACCGGCCTTCCCGGGGAATACGCGCCAATGGGTATCCCGATAGAAGAGCTTCCCGGAGAGGAAACCGCCGTCACGCCTTCGGTCACGCGGGTCGAGGTCGTCCCGGAGCAGACAATGGACGGCCAGACCGTGGCAATAGACGAGGAGCGGACGCCCAGGGGCGCGCCGGAACCGGAGGGGACTCCAAAGGGCAACCCCAAGACCGGCGACAGCTCGGATTCATCGCCGCGAACGGCTGGAACACTGTACGCAGCGGGCTGCGTGATTGCCGGTATCCTGTGCGCCGCGGGCGGCGTTATGGCGGGTATCCTGTTCAAGCGGCGGAAACGGCGCGGCGCGGATAACGATTGACGCGACGCCAATATAACGCACCGCAAATAGAGGATCGCGCGTCATCCTGAGCGAAGCGAAGGATCCTAGGGCTCCTGGGATCCTTCGCCTTTGCCTCAGAATGACAATGCGGAATGACAATGAGCAGTTTCTTTTGGGATGGACGACGCGCCGTGGACGTCGCGTCTTACGCCTCGGAATTTCAACGTATGCGGCGCATATGCCACGGTGAACTAATATCTGTCTGTATAGGGAACGGTCTTGACCGTTTCGCATTATCAAGCTCGTAATTATGGTAATGACAGCAGGATAAGGAGATAAATATTGCCAAGGTTGTTCTTAAACGTTTTTGAGGCACCTATGTTGTCATTGTAGGGCGGGGGCTCTGCTCCCGCCGCCACAAAACCCCGACAGGAGCAGAGCCCCCGCCCCACCAATGACCGCTGCAAAATGGTTTTTCGTACCGAATTTTGAAAATGGTAATGACCGGCTCGTTCACAAAACCCCGACAGGAGCAGAGCCCCCGCCCCACCAATGACCGCTGCAAAATGGTTTATCGTACCGAATTTTGAAAATGGTAATGACCGGCTCGTTAACTTGCGGCATTGCGTCGCACTCTACGACGTTTGTGCGCTTTGCAATTCATGCGCAGCCATGACGCGCGTGCATAAATATTTCCGTTTTGCTAAAAATGGAAAAGGCGGCATCCGGAAACCATATGACTTACATCTATGACAAAGGCACGTACATTAATGCCGCGGGCGATCTGGTCGCCCCCGCAAAACCTGATTACGCGTTTACAGTGAACTTACACCGGGGTTGAAACGACATGAGGAAACCATTCCCGATCCTGTGCGCCGCCCTATTTGCTTTTGCGGCCGCCGCGCCGGCACACGCCGTATGCGTGTCAACCACGTCAGTGCCCGCCGCGCCAGCCACGCCCGTGTCCGCCGCGTCCGCGCAAGCGGGGGCGTCGGCTTACAGCCGTGGATCCGCAGCGCCGGCCGCGCATGTATCCGCAGCGCCGGCCGCTCCCGCCATGTCAGCCGCATACGTGAACGCCGCGCCGGCGGCTTACGGCTGGAAGACGCTCTCGGCGGGCGATTCCGGGCATGAGGTTTACGCCCTGAAGCTGCTGCTCAGAAACAGAAACTTTGACCCGGGAGAGGCCGGCGCCGATTTTGACGCCGCAACGCAAAAGGCGCTGATGTCCTTTCAGGCGGAGAACGGGCTTGCCCCGACGGGGACCGCGGACGCGGGAACCTGGGAGAAACTCGTCTCGACCGTGGAATGGCGGGGGCCGGGCTGGGAATTTGGCGCGGACGGCGACGCGGTCAGGGCGGCCAAGTATCTGCTGAGCCGCAAATACGCGTTCTCATCCCTCGATGCGGACGGGAAGTTCGATATCGCGGCTAAGGCGGCCGTTTTGCTGTTTCAATTCAACTATAATCTCGGCGTTAACGGCGTAAACGGGCTGGACGGGGCCGTGGGGCCGAAAACCTGGTCGGCCCTTATACGGGATTCCTATAAAACCGCCGGTTACGGATGGGTCATACACATTTTGCTCCAAAAAAACAGGGGCGTGCCGGGCGAGCTTATCGTTTTCGACGGCGCGGGAGGCCGGATGCTGGAGATGCCCTGCCTGGGCCAGAGCATGACGATGAACCCCGACTGGCGGGAGGCCTATGCCGACACGCCTTTGGGCGTTTTCAGGGCTTTCGTCAGCGACAGGCCGCGTGAACGGGTGGAATTCGGGGGCTACGGCTGCGTCGAGCTCGAGGCCGCCGACGTGAGCGCCGTGACGTACGGGCGCGACGGGATTTTGATACACAGCGGGGCCAACAAATACAAAGACAGGGCCGATCTCGGGCTGCCTATAAGTTACAGGGACCGCCGGGCGCGGACGGTCGGCGGGCTGGATCAGACCCACGGCTGCGTCAGGATCTCGGGCGCGGATCACGCGCGCCTGTACGCCGCGCTGAAAAACCGCGGGCGGGGGATAGTCTGCATTAGCGAGATATAGCGCTTCTTAATACGTGGAGGGACGCCTCATGACCGTTATTTTCCTGGTTTTTGGATTCGCAATGCTGATTTTGGCCTTTACTATTGAAGGCGGTCAGTTAAGCGCGCTGTTCGGCATTCCTGCGCTGATGATCGTGCTCGGCGGCACGGTCGGGGCCGTGGGCGTCACCATACCCGTGCAGTACCTGAAGAATACTTTCAGACTTATACGCATAGCCCTGGGAAACAAAAAGGCGGACCTGATCTCGCGGATCAACTATTTTTCCGAGCTCTCCGCCAAGGCCAGGAGGGAAGGCCTGCTGTCGCTGGAGAACGACATGAGGGCCGAAAGCGTCGACCCGTTCACGCGAAAGGGCGTGTCGATGGCCGTGGACGGGACCAACCTGGAGCTGATCCGCTCGATAATGGAGACGGACATCGATCAGAGCGTCAGGCGCCACAAGGCCAACGCGCACATATTCGAGGCCGCCGGCGGCTATTCGCCCACGATGGGCATACTCGGCACCGTCATGGGCCTGGTGCACGTGCTCTCGAACCTCTCCAACCCCACCACCCTTGGCGGCCAGATAGCCACCGCCTTTTTGGCCACCATGTACGGCATCGGCTTCGCGAACCTCGTTTTCCTGCCGATCGGGGCCAAGCTCAGGGCCCTGGACACGGCGGAGGTGAACGAAAAGCTGATGACAATGGAGGCCGTGCTGTCCATCGCTTCCGGGGACAATCCCAAGATCATGGTGCAAAAGCTGAAGGTATATCTGGACCCGGCGTCGCTCGCGAAGTTTGAGGCGGCAGAGGCGGCGTAGGCGGCAGGGAGGTTTGTATGTTTCGTAAAGATGAGGAAAAAGCCGACAATCACGAGCGCTGGATGATTTCCTACGCCGATTTCATCACCTTGCTGATGGTTTTTTTCGTGGTGATGTACGCCATGAGCCAGATCGACGCGGCCAAATTCCACGTCCTGGCCAGGTCGCTCAACATCGCTTTGACCGGAGGCACCGGCATTTTGGAGGAACAGAACGGCATCCTCGGGCAGGACGGCAGCGTGATCTTCGACGACGGCCAGGAAGTGAGCACGCCCGCCCCCTCCCCCACCCCCGGCCAAGGCGGGGACGAGGAGCTGGAGGGCATGAAGGGCGTCGAGGCGCGGCTTAAAAGCTATTTTGCCGAGCAGAACATCTCCAACGACGTGACCACCAAGATAGACGAGCGCGGCTTGGTTATCAGCGTGAACGACGCCATCCTTTTCGACCTGGGCAGCGCCGACATCAACGCGCAGGCGGCGGCGGAGCTCGTGCAGATCGGGAACGCGCTAAGTATGCTGGACAACTACATCCGCGTCGAGGGCCACACGGACAACACGCCCATCAGCACCAGCCGCTACGGCTCCAACTGGGAGCTGTCCTCCGCCCGGAGCACGAACGTGCTCCGCCTGCTGACCGACAGGGCAAACATCCCGCCTGAGAGGCTTTCGGCCGTCGGCTACGGGGAATACAGGCCGCTGGCGGACAACTCCACGCCAATGGGCAGGGCGAAGAACCGGCGGGTCGATATAATCCTTTTGAGCAGCCGGTATGACGCCCTGGAGCAGCAGCCGGGGGAGGCGTAGGACGACGCGCTCATGTACATGCGGCCCGTCGCAGGAGCGATTATCAATCGCCGGGGACTTTGCGGGCGTCCGATAACGGGTGAGTGACAGCGGGATTCCGATATGGGAAAAGATTACAGCGTTCAATATTGGTTTTCAACGAAAATATGAAAATTGTGGGTAATTTTAATAATTTTAGTGTCAGGTTATTATTTTGATGTACAAGAGGCAACCTCAATAAACTGTCATCCTGAGCGAAGCGAAGGATCTTAAACAGCCAAAACACAAGATTCTTCGCTGCGCTCAGAATGACAATGGGGGTTTATAGAGGTTGCCGAAGAAATTATTAAGCAGAGAATAGGGAATGACAAACAGCCTTTCACTCATTGAAAAGAAGGATGCGCTCCATCACTCCACGCTCCATTCGTAGATATTGGAGAACCGCTGCCCTCTTTTATACAGGTCATGCCACTCGGGCAGGCGCGCGACGCGAAGTAATCGCGCTCTCAGCTTTTCACACACACGCCGTGAGGCGGTATTGGTTTGATTATTTGTGATAAGCAACTTTGTCATGCCGTGAGCCTTCGCGACTGGGGCCAGCAGGCGGCACGCGCGTCCTGCGTAGCCGTGGCCGCGATATTTTTCATCTATACCGTACCCGATTTGTCCGCCGAAGTACAGGCCGTCCGTATACCCTATCCGTAAATTTATCTCGCCAATCTTCTCGCTACTTTTGCAGACGGCGAAGTCATACGCGGGAACCAGCTTTTTCTCCGAATCCGCTGGTTTTTTTGCTGTGCATACAAGATGGATTTCCCCGTCGGAAAGTTCCGGCAACTCGAAAAAGCCGTCAAATAATACCGGCAGGGCGTTGTAATAGGCGATTTCCTTCTGTGTTTCCCACTCTTCCTTCAAAATAGCGTATGACAACTCGTCGCTATAATGCTTATCAGACAATTTATTAGCTGGACGTCCTTCGATGAACAGCCCCTCGCGGCGCATACCGATTTTCTCCATGACCCGGTACGATCCGTAGTTTTCCGCGTCGCAGCGAGCGGTAACGCGGTGCAGCCCAAACTCTTCGAAGCCATACTTTAGCAGAGCATTCCCAATCTCCGGCCCATACCCCTGTTTCCAGAAATCGCTGTGTAAAATCCACCCTACTTCTGCTTCGTCACCGTGTAACGCGAGCGTGCATCCGCCGATCAGTTTACCGGTATCCTTCATCACGGCGGCATATTGATATTTGGAGCAGGGGATTTCATGCGCGTATTCGATCGCCCTGTTGATAAAAGCCAGTGTCTGTTCCTCGCTGTTCGGCCCAAACGGCATATAAATCACGTTCTCCGAGCGGCTTGCGTAGCTGTGCACGGCGGCGAAGTCGTCCTCTCTGAACTCCCGCAGAATAAGCCTTTCCGTTTCAAGTGTTTTCATCGGATTTTCCTCCCCACGTACATCAAATGCTCAGACCAGCTGAGTAGATACTCCCGTTCCCATACTCTTTCGCAGAGGTTAAGCCACAACTCCACAATTTCCGGCGGCTGCGACATGATATTGCTTTCGCAAGGCGGTGTGATACCCTCCTGACCGAAAAAATGCAGCTTTTCCAACGGGAATTGCGCCATAAAAGGCAGGATTTCGCTCTGCTTGGCAAAATACGCCTGCGTAAACGCCGGGCCGGCATAGCCGTTGTCGTTGAAAAAAGCCTCAAAATACGGCATGTCATCGGGATAGCTGCGCAAATCCGGCTGACACTTCATATAGTAAATAATTCCAGCAAACATGTTGATAAACGACACATAAATGATACCATTTGGCTTTAAGAGTTTCAACGCGGAATTTATGGCAGTCACCCTGTCCGCTTCCTCTAACAAATGATACATCGGCCCCATCAGCAGGACATGGTCAAACTGCCCGGCGACCAGTTTGTCCGCCTCCCGCGCGTCACCCGCGACGGCATTTATGGACAGCCCCTGTTCGGCGGCGCGTTCCTTCGCGAATCTGACATTTTCCGGCGATAAATCAAAGAGCGTCACGTCGCAGCCTTTTCCCGCGAGACAGAGCGAGTAGCGCCCCGGCCCGCCGCCAATGTCGAGAACCCTGTCGCCCGGCATTATGTAGCGGCCGAGCATCCGGCAAGTCAACAGGAACTCCGGCCTGCCCGCGATGCGGTTCCATTCGCCTTCAACAGCGGCGTCGTAAAAGTCGCGGATGATCACTGTCGTATCGTCCATCAGTTTTTCCTCCCTATCAGCAGCCCGTACATACTGTATCTTCAGATTCTGCCTCCCGAATTACCAGGAGTTCCCTCGGAAACTCGAAAGCCGCGCCGGGACTGTCATTCTGAGCGATAGCGAAGAATCTTCCCCCCATTGTTACGGTACAATTTTCGGATAAAGGCCCTTCGCTTCGTTCAGCTGACAACTGGGATTTATTGGTTTCCGAGGGCGCTCACCAGGTCAGTCTAATTTATGGAGAAATGCACAAACCACATGTAGGGCAGGGGCTCTGCTCCATATGCACTAACATAAATTGACAACATGCAAAAAAGGTTATATACTAATCAAGGGCGATAGAAATGGAAAACATAGCATATTTGATGGCAGGATTGCC
>JGI20166J26741_11460252_pt1 | contig 13330 bp, 5 predicted proteins | sample TergutCu122P5_FD_26741 | JGI IMG/M metagenome (IMG submission 26741)
GGGGGAGAGAGGGCAGACGTGATGTGATCTCTACCTCACTTTTCTTGTCTGTGTGCAATTACCAATTTTCCTTGCTCCCTGCTGTCAAGTGCTTTAAAATAAGGCATGATCACTTAGTTGTTCTTATCCTTCATAATCACCCTACTGCTGTACGTTGTATAACAAGTGTACTACAAAACTGAACACACGCACACACCCACATGTATAACTATAAAGAAAAAGAAAAATTTGGCATCTGTAATACACACACGAAAACTTGGAAGTAAAATGAACACCGGTATCAGAATACACAAGATTAAAAAGAGCTTCAAATCTTCATAGAAAACTGATCGCAATGAAATAATAAGCAGAAGCGTAATTCACTAAGAAAACGACAACGCATAATTCACCAATAATGACGTAACGCAAACTTTTAAATTACACATGTACAGTCAAGGTTCATATAAAATAATGAACTGTTGTAACTGCAGGATGAAGCATAAAATATAAATCGTAATGGCTGTCGCAGGTAATCTAAAAAGTAAAGTGGACCACAACAGGGGTTTTAAATCCACGTTGTGTAATTTTATAATATACTTCATATCCCCCCCAAAAATTAAATAATTCATACAGACAAACTTGTAGAACTTCGGACCCTAACCATTACAAGACAATGGCTATGACTAGCCGAAACACTTGGCCAAATACCAGCAATAGAAATATTAGTTGGCCGACCAATACTCAATTTACAACTGTGAACTGTATTTCCATAGACAGCACAGCACTACTGAATGCACTGCACTTCAGAAGTTTTGTGCAGTTAACCCTCTGTGGTTACTATATATACACCAGACGCGAGATTAAAATGTCTGCACTTTGCTAGCATAGTGTACAATGCAGAACCATTTTAGTTTTCAAAAGCACTTTATGACATTTAATAACACCTTCTGATTCAACCCTCATGTGAAGGTTTATTCATTGTTTTGTTACTATATTCACAAGATGTACGAACAAATTAATTTCCAAACATGAAGAGAAAGCTTATTTTATATGCGTCTTAGTTTCAACAGTTTCAGGTAAGCAGTAGGCCGTATGGGTAGTTGAGACGTTCTTTCTAATAACTAATCGCCTCTACTAGGCAGTTCCTCTTAAAGAATTCTGGTCAATACACTACCCATTTTTTTAAGAATCTGAAGACTCTTTACCATGTTCATGAGATCGAGTCATCGGACACTATCCTCCGCCACGTTAATTCAGTTCACATCTTCATAGTATCTGTTTAACATCTATTTTAATATTGTTATCCTATTTAAGCTTCTGTCTCCCAAACCGGCTCTATTCCTCAGGTTTATCGTTTACATATTTGTGTGCCTTCTCATCTCCCCACGCCTTCTACAAGTTCCAACTACGTCATCGTCCTTTACTTGATCATCCCAGTAAGTCAAAAGGTAATGAGTAAAAAACAGTGAATTTCCTCACTACGCACCCTTCTCCGTTCTCCCCCTATTTCTTCTCAGCATCCGGTTTTCATAGGAACAGCCTGAGTCTATATAAGATCTCCATTCTTTTGAAAATCACGTTCTTGGAAATCCTGCGCCCACAAGTGATTCTTTTCGTGGAAAATAATTCGCTTCTTTACATGGAAACTGTACAGACGTGTGTAAATTAAAGATTCTGTACAGGCATCCCAAAACAACCAACTTAACTATGGATTCTGTCCACTTTCACCCATTCTTGTAAGGCAATATGTAAATGAATCCCATCAGCGAGAGGTATCAGTGTGCGAGAGAAGTTATTGCTCCGAACGCATCGTACTGATCCTCTTCTTCTTCTTCGATGGCACTACAATCCAATGTGGACCTTCACCTCCTTAAAGGACTTCTCCCAGTCAACTGGGTGTTTTTTTTTTTTTACCTCACTTTCCAGTTTTTAATTTTGCATCTACTAATATTTGTACACAGTTCCGCCATCTGTATTTGGTCGTCCTCTTAGTCTACTTCCCTGGGGATTATTATTAAATACTTGACTTACTTTTCTTTAACTATCTATTCTATTAACTTCAACAATCCAATGCCACCGACTTATTCTGAAAAATGAAAGTGTCTCCAAATCTCCATACAGCTGCATTAATTCCTCATTACAGTATACCGCTTTCTTCAATTTGCATTTACTTTAACTTCCCAAATAATGACCCTTACAACTTTTCTTTCAAAAACAGCCAACGCTTTAGCAGTATCTTTAACAATGTCCAATATTCTGCTCCATACGTTTCCACTGATCTTATAAATATCTTATAGATTTTTGTTTTCTGCTCCGAGTACCGCTTGGTTTAGTAGAAGAAGACGTGCATACCCAGAGCGGTAAACAACCCAGGGGCCATGACCCTTTGACATAAGGCTACTGTTTCCCCAAATGTAAAGTTGTCCCGTTGGTTAAACACCACGCCATGAAGGAATATACATATAGCAGACGCAATAATATCTGCACCACATGGACGTGTGAGATTAGCTTCACGCTTCGGCTGCTTTGCTACCGAACAAAAAATCGATTCCATGGGCATATGATTTACAATCTTGAATACCGCCCACAATCCACTTTGAGTGAGGTCTACCGCTCCAGCGCAACGCCTGCCGAAATGCATCCGTCATTGGTTACAAACCCCGGTCTATAAGAAAGCAATTAGCATGAGGACAGAACTTGTCTGCTGATATAAACATAAGACCTTGTTTAGAAAACATCATGTCAGGCAGATTATAAACAATGTTTGCTGCCTGTAAGGCCCTGACGTGCTATGAACCCGGCCTTCTGCTTCGTGCCAGGAAGGACCAACGACCTACGCCGGCAGGCTAATATTAACATTTCTGGTTAATTTATAACAAGCTGAAATGCTAGTTCTTAAAAGCAATCTGCATAAATAGTGTAACTATGATATTTCTTACACTGTACAATGAGCGACCGACGGATCGTAGTTGATTTACGACAAGGCCATGAGTTTCGTCCCTCCTATATGTGTCGAGACCAGCTCTGAGGCACAGCCACCCTCCTACTGAATGGATACCGGGGTCGTGTTCCAGGAATAAAATGACCGAATTGTGAAGCTAACCACTCACGTGCACCTTGTGTCCACATTAATATGTGAAGACGTATCGCCACTACACAATATGCCTTCAACGGATACACATGGACAAATTTACTTTCACTTTAATTTCTTATATCAATGATATTGAATCTTTTACAGGACACTTGTATCCTATCTATATCTTTTAAAGCCTAGCGGTTACTTTACGTACCACCAGATTTAATATTCAACATAAACATGAGGCGCGTTTGTGCAACCATTGTTGCAGTGGAATAGTAGTAAGCATTACATATTCGGAGTGTGTGTAGCCTTTGTTACCCAACATGCAACGCGCATGCGCCATACTGTCATCTGTGTCCTGTCCTGCTCTACAACACTTTTCCACATTATCTCATAAACGACACGATTTTCGGGGAAAATGATTAATGAACATAATATGTGTGTTTCGATTTTCTCTACAAGTTTTGTCTGAAACATTTCCCGTTCTAAGAAGAATTCAGCGAGATATGTAAACAAAAATGTACATATTGGTCTTCATGTAAAGTGCCCGTTATTCTTGTCCAATTTTAATGCAACATGAATCTATTCGCCAGATTTTCGAAAAATACTCAAATATCAAATTTCAGAAAATCCGTCCAATGGGAGCCGAGTTGTTCCATGCGGAATGACAGGCAGGGATAACGAAACTAACAGTCGCTTTTCGCAATTTTGCCAATGCGTCTAAAAATTCCACACGGTGCTGATATTACGTGCAGGTGTTGAGTATGAATCTCAGAACAAACAGCGACTTTTGATTTACACATCATTGGCAGACTGGTTTTGTGTAACCGAGGTGGAGAGTGTTTACTGCGCGGTACGCAATGAGTCCTAAAGGATGGACAAGTTCCATCTTTAAAGAGTTAAGTCCAAGGCTGGCTGTAACGTTAAATAACATGCCTTTTCGCCCGCAGAGTTTATTTATACCCTCTTGGATTACTCCACCGAAAAGTCGGTAACAAGTTACTTATCAAAGCGGCACCATTCCCAGGAGACTGTAATCTTTATAGAACAAAAAATATAACATTAAAAAACTGTCGAAGTAAAACTGTTCAGCCTACGTAATTTCTAAATGACATAAATCTGCTACATACAATATACATTTAACAACATCAAGATAAAACAGACTGGCCCACCATGATATTTGCTAAAGTAATAAACTTCGATTAAGGTTAGCGAGGTTTATCAAGGTGTACAGAACGAGTTCGAATAACGTTTATACTTTCGTTAAGATTTTAATTGAGGGTTTGGTGTGTTAACAAGAAAGAACAATCGGTGCAAACGAGTCAAATGTAAGCCCGTTAACCAAACATGGAAGTCCGTACTTGTAAGTAAGTCTCCTTCAAACTAGACACACAGCATCCCTAATGTAATCATGAAGCTTTGCATACTGCATATGTAAAATGCATATTTTAACATTTTTTCAGCAAAAGTATATATTTTGCAATCGGCAAGATAAAAATAAATTAATATTTCATTACTGATTGGCCCTATGTGAAGGTTTAAGATTAGTTTCAGAAGTTCAGAATGCTTTGAATGCCATCAAAATGAGGTGTTTCAAAGGAACAAATGCACTCAGTGCTGTCAAGAAATACTGGCTACCACCAGTTACAAAAATCTCCGATGTGTTAAATGATGAATCTCCCACTGACTAGAGTATTCCACGCCTTACGCTTACAGATATTTTAAAAATAAAATACGGCCCTATAATTTCCTCTGATGAGTTTTCTCAAAATGTAATGACATACTTGCCGACAATAGGCAGAAATTTATGTTTCAAAACTTAATGTGCCATATACTTAGGCGGGGACAGCGTACTCGGTATAGCGACTGGCTAAGGGCTGGACGGTCCGCAGATCGAATCCTGGTAGGGGCGATTTTTTGTTCCACTCCAGAGTGGCCCTGGGGCTCACCCAGTCTCCTATACCATTGGTACCGGGTTATTGCCGGGGGTAAAGCGGCCGGAGGGTGGCGTTAACCACCGAACCTCATCTAGCGCTATACCTTTCCACCCCGTTTGTGCCGTCACAGCATATTATAGGGTAATATTTACCTTATAACGGGTGTTTTAATGCATATTTCCCTGTTTAGTGCATGTTTCTGAATTGTGGAACACATCTGCATACACATTTTGGGATTTTTTAGTGCAAACAAATCCGAAGCAACTACCGGTAAACAGCACATTCAGCTTACGTACGAGACAGCTAGGTAAATGAACTGACTGCCTTAGGTCTGAAGGTTGATTTCTGGAGACAGGACTTTCTCTTTTTGCCACCAAGTGCAGACTGGCTGTCAGGTAAATCTTTGAAGTGTCCAGCTGACAACCCACCGTTGTATGTTTCCAGTTAGTGCCAAGAGAGTGAGAGTATGTTGGTTTGTAACTCCACACTGCCCTGCAGCCCTCCTCGTACAACGCGCGGGGCTCGGAGACAAACGCTAAGGTCTCACAGCAGTGCTGCTGAGGATTCAAGCCTTCTGGGATGGTAGGCCTTGTGGGCTTGTAACCGGTTACCGACGTGTTAAAGGACCAATGTCTTCTAATAACTTTAAGAGACTTGTACTCTTGACCCTAAAGTTGAAGGAACTACGATAATTTTGAAACGTTGGTAACTATATACTAGTCGACACGGCGGTCACATCCCACAAGATTTGTGGCCTATTTAAAGATCATGTATCCCTGCATTGAATGAGGAAAGGAACATCAAACCTCAGCAGGAGAGTTGGTCTATAACGGATATCTCCCAGGTACCACGTAGGAATACCAAACGTTCAACTGGAATGTATGGCTGCGTTTATACGTATACAGACCTACACCTATAAGGCACCTTTAACCGGTTCTTTCTTGGCCCAGAACTTGGAATTTATCAAATGATTCTTAGATTACTTAATTTTCGTATAATATCTAGGGACAGGAAGTAAAGACCGGATATCGGGAAGTATTCCTTTGTAAACAGCACCATTAAAAACTGAAATCAACTGCCTGCAGAAGCATTAGGGACTTTCCCTTGTAAACCTAAGATTTTTAGAAGCAGATTTAGGAAAGCAATTATAAACGGGGTGAAACGAAAGGAATAGAAGTATTGCGAAAATGATCTAAAAGTGCAGTGAAATGAAATGGGGAGAAGTGGCGGTAGGAAATTTAAATGGAGTTAAGCCAAATGAGAGTGTAGTGACGTGTAGATGGATGAAGTTTAAATGAGAGGAAGGGCAGTGTCGACAATTGTAGTGAAGTGGAGTTAAGTGTAGCTGGGTGAAGTGTAGTGAAGGTCTTAGTAACAGGGTGTCTAATATTATTAGAAGATATATAGATCATATGAAGTTTGCTGCTTGTATGCTTTTGTTTAATTTTGTAAGTTATGCATTTTTATTGTTATGTTTATGTATTCTTATTGTTACGAATGTTCTGTACTGTATATTCTGTTTTCATCGTGCCAACTGGCACTCTTCGGCTACCCTGAATGAGGTTTTTCCTTGCTTTTTCCTCAATTGTACGGCAAATGCCAGGGTATACCTCGCAAAGACGGGGCACGGCCCGCACTCTTCCCAGAATAATTGTGTTGTTCTACGTATTGTTTGTGTGTAAATGTGTACTGTACTACTTCCACCGGTTGTCATTCCAACTGCAGTTAACAAATATATCAATATCAATATCAATATAAAATGCTGAGGCTAAAGAGCATCAAATAACGTGCACTGAGATTATGAATTGTTAGAGATACTCGTATGCCGGGATTTGGAAACGAACGGCGTGGCCTACTCTTGCGTGCTGTCAGGGCATTCGCCTCGAATAACCGGAAAACTTGTCAGGTTATCCGGTAACCGGCGGCCGTGGCCAACTCATAGGTAATATCTGTCCGGGCTTTCGCTTGGAATGACAGGCAAATTTGTCAGGATATCTGGTACCATGCTAAAAACTCGAACCAGGAGCCTCCAGCATACTCATAAGTGACCGCTGCACCAACCTGTCCGCGCACGTGGGACGCCTCGGCCTCGGTACCGAGACCGCTATTCGATGTACACTAACAGAGGCCACACTTAGGTGCCCACATTAAAGCAGTGAGTTACTAGGCGACGCCAGCAATTGAGTTGTTAACAAACCTGTCCAGGTAGACAGGTGAATACTGCTTTTTCTGCTACGTGGCGGAAGACAGTGGTGAGTGGGTGGGTGGTCAGTCGACCTTGGCTCTGGTTTGACCGTCGCCTGCTGATCGCCTGGTTCGTGGGTCAGTCAGCCGCACTGTACAACAGCGCCACGGTCTTTCTCACGGAAATCTTGCGGCCAGCATGTTTATTCATTGGGTACAGCTGGATACAGCTCGAACTTCTTCACTCTAAATTCTTCACTGACCTGAAAATGCTGTTCCTTAGCTCGTCAAGAAACCACATTGTTTCTTGAACAATTTAAACCCCAGCTTCCACCCTCTTCCTCCAACATAAATTTTAAAATTATCTCTCAAACTACGGTTAGGTTTCTGAAATTTCATTTCAAGTTTGTTTACAAAATATTGTAGGCATGTCTCATACTGCATGCTTAGTACCTGCAGCCATTTCATCATCCTTGATTTACTCATCCCAACAAACTAGCTGCAGGGTACGCCTGTACACACTTCCTACGTCTTCATCTACTTAATACGTTACTAGGGAAATTGATGTTTAAAGCCACCATAAATGATCTTCACTAGATGCTGTAGTAACCCATTTTGACACATATTATCGGTAATTAATCTGAGAAAAAAAAATATTTTCACAGCAGCCAAAAGATTGTAATAAAATCACTCGTTATTTGTTTTGATCAACAAGAAGGGGCTATGCAACCTCATCCTAAACTATAGGGCAGACTCTTCGACGTTTTCCTGATATACCACAACAGGCTTTTCGACCTTATCCTAAAATACAATAGCCAGTTATGTGGCCTTATCCTGGAATACAAGATCGGGCAATGCGATTTATTTTCGAACTTATCCTGAAATAAACGAGCAGGCTATGCGACGTATCCTGCAATACAAAAGCAGGCAATGTGACCTTACCCTGAGCCATTTCTGCGCCGATTAATCTGCAAGAGAGTCAAGAGATACTTACTGCTCGCGTTATTTCCTGATGGTGTGGAATTCGACGTTGAAATTCTCCGTCTACCTGGAGCCCTCTGTCATAACTAATTTACACATGATAGAACTACGTCGGTGAACGCTGGAACTGAATTCTTTAATCCAGGTCTATGTTTATTTTGTTGTTTTGTTTCTGCAGTATGTGCATACCCACCAAAAAATGTTCCTACATGCTAGTAAAAAGAAATTGGTCTACCAGTATTTATACCTTAGACAAAACTAAATGTATGAACATGGCATGTAACCACAATCTGCAACACAGTAGTATGTAATAAATTATTAAAAATTTTTCACATGTAACCATGTGAGAACTATAACAAATACACAGCAGTTTGATTATGACACTCGAAGACGAAGAAATTCTGGAAATTCCTGTTAGTGTTCATTTGGGAATTGTTAATATTTTTCAAGATGATGAAGCATAGGTTGTAATCCAACAGTGCTACATTTTGCCTGTCGATCGGTATGGAAGTCAAACGTGGCGTCTCATTTTAAATGATGAAAAATTACAACTCTTTACCAAAAACATAGGAAAAATATCTAGACCTAACAAGGATGAAGTACGTGGCTAGTTTTGGATATTAATTAACTGAAAACATAACTGGTTACTTTGTATTGATAGGCTAGTGACATCAAGGTGGTTTGGATGGGCTGTACAAATGACTAGCATGTGACAGAGAAGCGTACAGAATCTTGGTTAGAAACCTCTTGAGAAACATCCCCTTGGAAGACCAAGAAGGAGCCGGAACCATTAAAATAAGATGCATATGAGGGATACGTGTTTTGAGGGTGGCTGGTAGGTGAGAGAGCTAAGACTTGTTCTTAACCCTTAGGCTACCGGATTAAATTTCAGTTGCCATTTAATAATATTAAATGGCTGAGCGACTATAGTCGTCGTTGGCAGGTTAAGGGTTAACGGCGGGTTTTGTATTATCAGTGTTCAGCCTTTGGGCTATTCTATAGCTCTGTTACTCAATTTACATTTTTATGGTGCATTCACAACTACACACTGACCTCTCAAGCGTCCTGTTTCCAATAGAAATGCTAACATAAGTTTTGTCATAAGTTATTGTTTATTCGGTACGTGCCACATTTTCGAAGAATTTATATTCACGTAAAATGTAATAGTTCTGTCTCTCCTTTGCTTGACACTGAAAAGAAATAGGATTTATTATTATTATGGACTACTGGGATTTTAACGTGGCCAAAGTTCCCTATAAATGAATTCAGCCTTATTGACAATGTAACAAGACTGGCACGAAAGGAATCTTAAATATTATAATGTTCTTGGACATGACGGCGCGTAGTTTGTTATACAGGTACCGACGTTTCGAACGAACATGCTGCCTCCACCTTCAAGGTCGAAGAGTCGGAGTGGAATATGTAAACAGTATGCGAAATATGAGGCTCTCACAGCGGTAACTATGAACATTACCATCCTTTCGGATGTGATGTATAGTCCAACACAGATGTTCCGACGTTTCAGAGGAACCTGGTGCATCCATCCCCAGGGTAAACAAGTGGAGGAATAGGAGGCAGGATACTGTCTTAAACGTCGGTACATTTCTATTACACTGCAAGGCGTCACATCTCTCAGAACAGTAATCCCCGGAGAGTAGGGGCCTCCGTAACGGTTGTCGGTTACATAGAGTCAACACCAATAATAAAAACCTCGAAATATGACAGCTTGTTGAGAAACTAGAAACAGCTGGACAATATCAAAATGGACGTTAGACAAACTGAGTGTGACATCATGGGCAGGATTGAACTCGCTCAGTATATTCCAGTCAGGTTTTCATACAGTGATGAACTTTTGGGTTCCATAAAGACTGAGAAATTATTTCTGCCTTATTTTACATAAATATCAATAAACCATGAGTTTCTCTGCAGACATACACTTATTCAAAACAATCCTTAAGCCTAAATATGTGTCTATACGATTTACACAAAAACTAATACGAATGAATGCACAGCAATGTACTGTTCATATCTTCTTCATTTGTTGGCAACTTGGGTAAACTCAAGCACATCATGCAAAACCTGTACTACCCACCTTATCGATTTGAGCTAACGCCACGGCCGCATCTGCCCAGCTGGTCCTGATGAAGATGTCGTCGTTATGGTTGGTGGTGCGTTGCTGCTGTGTTTTGCTGCACGCGGGCGTGTATGTATGTGATAGAGAGGGCGATTTTGAGCTGGCAGTAGCAGCCACCATATTGGTCTGGTTCGTGCAGTTCTTTGCTACACCACCACTTTTGCAGCATTAAACTCAATATCCAAAATATCCGCATTTAGGCTGTTGAAGTTGGGGTTATCCCCTGTTGGCCCAACAGCATTCACAACGGGGTGAGACAAAGACGTAGTAAGTGAGAAGGTGGTAACATGCACACTGTCGAAATTTAACGCCAACACTATAAATACTTTGTGCAAATTCACCGAAGTATCATAAATAAATGGAACTATCTGTAATAGGTACATAAGTGTCACAACCTTTATTGCTGTCAAGGATGAACAACACAACAACCGGTCACGTAAATCAAGCCCGCTTACGACGGTTTCTGTAAGACCTTGTGACCTCTTGTGCAGCACATATTCGTGATATTAAAGAAAGAGACTAACAATAGTTCACGCGTAAAATGAGTCTGAACCTTTTTGTACGATACAATCGGTTTCATCGACCGTTTGAAAATGGCGGGTCGTTCACTGCCACACTGATACCTATAGCACTGTTAATCAACTTATTTCAAGATAAATAGTCTTTAATATTCAGATGCCTGTGTCTATTAAACATGCAGACTTTTGGCAATAAGTGTACGCCTAATTCCCCACAGAATTTAAAGACTAAAAGTACGGTAGCACCTGGGCTCTCTCTCGCTTCAGTTTAAATCCCAGTTTTTTCAAAGAACGCGCGTTCATGCTTGTTATCTTTCGTACTGAAATCAGTTGTGTGTGTGAGGTGCAAAGCTGAAGCTGGTGCAGCACACAAACACACATTCACTTCACACGGCACATCACAGGCGTACCTCTATCTCTCCGTTTCACCTCCACCGCACATCTTACTACTTGAAACTACCAAACGCGACCAATCTCCACAGTGAACTAACGTGAACATCCTTTCACCAACTTCCTCACCGTCCATTCCTGTACAACTCAGCCATAACAAGACACCAAGTCGGGTTGACGAAATCTCACGGAAACTCCCGAACGTCCCAAACTGTGGCATCCGATTGGTTCCTAGGCGGCACGCGTTGCTAAGCAACGGAGTCTCTTCCATCTCCTTTCCACAGCTGCTCGCACAAGACCACACACGTGGTTTTGAGAGACGACGAAAAGGAATGACGAGGTGAAGTGGAGGGGAGGTGAGCCCTACGGGTACCGTCTTGGAGGTTAGAAGGGAGCGGACACTCCCGACAGAGTGGTATCTTTGGCTGAGAGTCTATGTACAGAAACTAGCGATCGGAATACTTGGGTAACACATGCAGTAAAAAACGGGCTATTAAATGGACTTTCAGCTTAGCTTGCACTGTAGGACATCGCCACACAAATCCATATCCGCATAGTTGAAGGAAATTGTTTAATTGTGAATTCTGAGATGTATGGTTTTCACACAGTGCTTCGTCGATTGTTTCGAAAGCCACTTAACTTGAATTATATGCACAAAGTATGCATTACTACAGGGACATTTGTAAATGGCTACGCATTCTACATTTGAACAATTTCGCGTGACGGCAGAGAACTCCGCAGCGCCACTGTTACAGTGTGCCACGAATCGGTACCAACGCTTTTTAGTTCAGTGCGTTGCAGTTTGTGTTAAAGAGTTTGTTTAAAAAAGTGTTGGAAATGGTTTCTTTCGGCTCGCAGACACCAACAACGAGCAATGTCTTAAATGCAGCGTCTAACACTGATCGTCGAAGTTCGGCTGGTGAAATTAAAGAAAAATCCTCTAAATGGTTTCTTTCACATCGTATTAGCTGCGATGATTATTACTAGACACATTATCCTTATAATATATTCCGCACGTAAAAATTGCACGGGTTCAGATCTGGCGAACGAGGAGTCAAAATTTTCTGTTTGTTATTTTTAGCTACAATCACTCTCTAAAATAAGCATAAAATTTTTGCACTGTCTTACTGGAAAAAAAGGCGTATGCTGTCCTATAATCAGGCAGGTTTTCAAGAAATGTTGTCAGAATTATAACATAATGGTGTGAATGTATGGTCTCAAAAAAAATATGGACACCTTAATCTTAGTTGCATTCACAGCACACCACACGCCAATAACATTATGCAACGGATTTTCGTGAGGTATCTGGGAATTTTCTGCAGATCAATTTCTATTCTTCCGAAAGTTCCCGTAATATGTATAATGTTTAAAATATGTAATTATAATATATTTTGAGAATAACTGGGACTTTTATGTGTAAACCTCAGTCTGTTTGTAGACTTAAATGGGCGTGCTAATTTACCATTGAACAATATTCTGTATTAATCGTGGTAACAATTACTGGAAACTAAGTACTCTGTAAGGGTAATCTCGTAATCAAGCTATGAGTTCTAGGAGATAAATCGAATGGCATATGAGGCCTTATTTTCAATTATACTGAAATTTAAGAACAATAGTGTTTAATGGCGAATTAACATAGCCACTGACCTCCACATACTGAGGTTTATATCGAAAAATCCAAGTCATTTTTAGAACCAGTTAGAATTACACACATAAAACATCATAAATATTTCAGTTCTATCAAATGACAGTCCTAACATTAAATTTTTACATATACTTAGCATTTTTAATCATTACTCACGAGGATTTATAGCGTATCATATAATTAATATACGTATGATACAAATGTAAAGTCAACAGTAACTTCCTTTCTTGATAGATGAATGATTTCCTTGATGATCTTTGAGTAAAAGCAAAAACATGTCGGAAATAACATACTTACTTACTTACGTACTCCATGGAGCACAGTCCTTCTTGAGAAGCTAACTGGTTCTGCAGCTAGTCAAGAAACTCCCCGCATTTTTGGAGCCCGAAAGTTCATCACCGTACTCACAAGTGCCCGCCACCTGTCCCTATCCTGAGCCAACTCCATCTAGTCCTCACAACCCCCTCCCACTTCCTGAAGATC
>JGI20166J26741_11460363_pt1 | contig 13329 bp, 7 predicted proteins | sample TergutCu122P5_FD_26741 | JGI IMG/M metagenome (IMG submission 26741)
AACGCACCAGCCACCTTTACCCCAGGAGAAATCCCTGGTACTCACTTTCAGAGGCTGAGTCGACCTCAGGGCACATGGTTCTGTCGGGGGTACCACAGAAGAAATCCCCAGTGACACTACCGGGAATCGATCCCGGGACCGTCTGACTAGTAGCGCAGTGCCTTAACCACTACGCTACACCAGGTCCCAAATATAATCTTCAGTACTATGTCTCCTCCATCACGGTGGTAGTGTGTTATTCAGATTTTCTCACACTACCTTGCTAGAAGATAGACTCAGCAGAATCTTTATGAAGCTGAGGCAGGAGCCAGTAATTTAACTGAGCCAAGTAAATAGTCCCATTAATGATATCTATACAAAAAGAAAAAGGCTATATATTTTATCATGTGGAATAGCACAATGCACTTTCACTTTTGAGGAGTTCCGTTCAAGATCGACGACTTGGTGAGGATTTTTGAGAACCAAGACGTGAACATCATGATGCTTGACTTTGCCACTCACATGAAAAGTGGCACTGTCACTGAAAGCAAGTCATATTGCTACACCATTCTCTTCCAGCTTATTTTTCAACACACTGGGGAACTTGTATTGCTTGTGTTCATTGTTCAGTTTTAACATTCACATCAGCTGCAACTTTTAGGCGTTCACAAGTATGAATGCTTCTGAAGAACACATCAGACTGTTGCTTAAGACAAATTCAATTACAGCTTCAACTGTGGGTTGACTTTCATGGGTGCAGTGAAAGACTTCCCTTACATACTGCACTGTTTGATCAGTGATGCGCAGGTGACCTTGATCTTACTCTTACCTTTGTTGTCAAGCTGTTTATACCACATGTAAACTGCATTACATTACACCGGGTCCTTTCTACTGTATCTATAAAACACAAGTTACACACTTGTCACTGAACCTGACTTTGAAACATGAACAACATACAACACCTCTCCCTCTGCAGAAACCATTGCCACAACATGTGCACCCCTGGCAGACTGGAAAGGAAAGGATTTAATTTCTGGCAGGGATTAAATTAAAAAAATTCAGTGTTTATCAACTGAGCCATCAGAATTTAGTGTCACATACAAGTTTAACAGTATTATGAACAGCTGAAAGTGTTTCCTTCTTTTTTAATTGCCCTGTACATGACTTAATGTACCAAATATGTTTCTTTTAAGTTCATTTATTCATTCATTCTACATTCATCAAATCCATATAATTTTTTTTTTTTATAATGTTTTCCATATCGTTGTGTTAAGATTACGCTTGTTAGAACAGTCGAACACAACAATAAAATAGGTCACAAGTTATAGGGTGTCCTTTATAAAATTCACCAGGACGACATGTTTCGGTCTACGTAGACCATCATCAGGTCCTAAGAGCTAAAGCATAAAACAAAGTATATCTGAACGCAGTGGGATCCTATTGAGTTTTACAATTATTGTTAAAAAATGAATTACTACGTTAAAATTGGGTTAAGACGGTAAGTAAAAAGTAGCTGATGAAAATGTTATGACAAGTCGCTTCTTAGTGCCCTGGGTATAGCCAAAACGTTCACTACGCAAGTAGTGTGTGGTAGTGCAAACAACTGGAACTGACACACCCTACCACACACTACTTGCATAAGTCTCCCCAACTAGTGAACGTTTTGGCTATACCCAGGGCACTAAGAAACGACTTGTCATAACATTTTCATCAGCTACTTTTTACTTACCGTCTTAACCCAATTTTAATGTAGTAATTCATTTTTTAACAATAATTGTAAAACTCAATAGGATCCCATTGCGTTCAGATATACTTTGTTTTATGCTTTAGCTCTTAGGACCTGATGATGGTCTAGGTAGACCGAAACATGTCGTCCTGGTGAATTTTATAAAGGACACCCTATAACTTGTGACCTATTTTATTGTTGTGTTCGACAGTTCTAACAAGCCTAAATCCATATAAGGTTTAACATACTCACTGGATGTAGAATTTGTCATAAAATAATATAAAAATTCAAAATATACATGCCATATCAAAGCATATGTAATACTGACAAAGAATCATATAAATACAATATGAGGCATATATGCAATTAATTTAAGATCAATACAACAATACCGTAATATATGGAAAAATAAATTGTAATAAAATTATCAAACATAAAATATTTACTAAATTAAAATCTTCAATCATACTGGAAGAACTATGTTAAAACAAATGCAATTTGTTGAAGACATATTAAAGTAAAAACATAAAACATCAAGAATGTAGAACAGCTATAATGATATTTATAAAATAAAACTAAATCCTAGACCTTAGTACTATCAAAACACTCAACAGAATGACTTTCAATGAAGAAAATCACTTAGGGCAATCTAAATTGTTTAACAATGTCAGACAATTTTGTTATGTCAGAAGGAAGATTATTAAAAATGTTGATGCCAAAATAGTAGGTCCCTTTCTGATACAATGTCAAGATAATAGTTGGTAAAAGTTGGTGTTTTGCCTGGTATTGATACTATGAATCTTAGAATTTAGCTTGCATTGGATCTTTATTGTCGGCTACAAATAGTAAGAGTGAAAATATATATTGCAATTGAAATGGTAAAATCTTTAACTTTTTAAATAATTCTCTGCAAGAGTCTCTAAGTCTTGACCTGATGATAATTCTAATTACCCTTTTTTGTGGTCTAAAGACATGAATACTCTATGAAGAATTTCCCCTGAATATTATTCCACAATTCATAAGGCAGTGAGAGTAGCAGCAGTAAACCAACACTCCAGTATCTTGAGACTTAAATGGTTTACTTGCTCTAACTGCATAACAAGCTGTACACAATTTACGTATCAATTGGTCTACATGAGCTTTCCAAGAAAATGAATTTTCATTAACAATTCCAAGGAACTTTGTATTAGAGGTGCTTGCAAAAAGTTTATTATTGTAACCAATAAATATGTCAATAAGAGAGCTACTTTTAGTCATAATTTTTTTTTTAAATTTAAAAATAAACCTGTCTACTTGCTTCAATACCACTGGTTTTCTGTAAGAAACAGTTTGCAAACAACTGTTTAAAACTAAAAGGAAACACCTTCTCCAGAAAAACCATAGTGTAATGAATGAATCTTTGTCACTCAATGAACAAGTGCCAAAGAACTATGTTAAGTTATTTGTACAGAACATAACTGATGCAAAAATTGCTGTAAGGAAAAGAACATAAAGACCCAGGAAATATGAATGAAATTATTTTCACTTATACAGCCCAAGTACTTCAAAATTTTAAACACACAGAGTTAAATCTGAAAGTTGCTGGAAGAGCTGATGGTATCCATTTATTTCACATGCTTGCCATCTGGATACAGTAGCCCAACAACATTCCAGTATGCCCTAAATTATCCACAAGCATAGAAAACCCAGTAATTTGAAATCTTAAAATCACCAAAGTTATTATATTCATAATGAACACCTCATCAGTTTGTGTGTTTAAATGTGAATGTGCATTCTAAAGACCATATTTATACTATCCTTTGACAGTCATTCAACTTCCCGTGTCATGACCCATACAAACGTGAAATGTCCCCCTGTTCTTGTTGTGCTCACCTATTTTGTAACCAGTGTGCAACAGCTGGTTCATGGGATAGTACAATCAAAGTGCTAGACTTACAATCAAACTCAGCAACACTAAGTGTGTGAAAAATTTAGTTGAAACATTTAAAATGTGACAGAATTTCATTGTCAATGACTTCTTTTTTTACTGTCAATCTGTAAAATGGTATCAACATGTAATGAAAGGATACTACTGATCATGATTTCCCCACAATGATAAAGGTTACAACATTACAATGTTCTGAAAACCCTTACTCCATTAGATGCAGCAAGGGTACAGGGGACACTGAAGCTAAAAACTACAGGCATACAATGGAAAAAGACAGTCTGTTTACAGAGGATAAATAATAATAATGCTTGGGATCTAAACATTAAAAAAATGTCCCCATCTAAGTTAGTTATCACCTGTAAAGAAAAGGGGTACTGTTAGAATACCAACAATGAAAAGATGGAACAGTGCCATGAAGTTGATAAGGTTTCTCAAGTTATGAGGTACTGACTACCAACAACCAAACCTGGGTTCTCAAAAGTATAATATCAATGCTAACAACTACACCAACAAGTCTGGTAATATGATGCTCTAATAATCCTCATGATATTCATTTTAGGGTAAGTTTCATGTTGTCGCATTCTGAGGTGTAGAAAGTGCACAAACACAAATATGGATAGCCATGAAAATTTCAAAATACTCCCTTTTCTATGAATAAACAATTCATATCAATAAAGGCAGCAGATACTCACCACTTATTCTGGGTATCTGCAATTGGGCGTGCTCCACAAATAAGAGCACCAACCAGAAGGTTACTCATGTTGCGTACTTTTAGTAGCCTCACAAGGTTGTTGATGTTGACAAACATGTCATCATCTGTCTTCATTATGTATTGTACTGAATGACAATTGGATAACACCCACTTGAGCATCATGACCGATTTTAGGGTCAGATTGTTATAGCTATCCACGAAGCCTTCCTGGATAATATCTGAATAATGAAGGCTCTCCTCTTCCACCAGCTCCTGCAGAATCCAGCAAGCATTTCTATCAGGATTAACATTATGAATGCTGTCTTGTCAGTAAAATTTCTTTACCTTTACACAAAGCACCAAAATGTCTTATACAATTACATGCAACATCTCTTAATGGGGCATGGAAATACTTTTTCAAAGGTCCTGAAACAGCCAAGAATTTCTGAAGACAAATGGAACACATTAACAGTATTTTTACAAAATATAATTCACAGCTTTCAGAGAAATTTAATATTTTTAATTAATCTGTGTTGCTAATTCTGTATCTTTATTTATACATAAACTGATTTACAATGTTAACATTCTAAACTTGTTTAAATTTATACAAATTCCAATGATGCAGGTAATTTTATGGCAAATGTAAACCAAATAAACAGCATCACACTGTCATAATACAGACATCTAAGAATGACATGGTATCAAAATGCACTGTACATAAGAAGCATCTTCCTGGTCTGACCTAGCCAAGTTTCTCAATGAGTTCGATTCCATACCACTTCACACAACCTTATTTATTTATTTTCCACGTTAATCAAATAAAAAATTAACAACAGCAACACATGTAACACACCTGTATTTCTACAATCCATGTCAGTGTTACAACACTCTCTCCTTTGGGTCTTCCAAAAGATTGAGTGCCCCCCCCCAATTCTATATATGTTTCTTCTGCCCCAATCAGGACTACATGTCCACTTATCATATCATATCATATCATGAATGTAATGTGCTCCCTCTTGTTGAGCATAACTAGCAGCTAAATTTTTAATTTTATACTGATAAACTGAAATTTTACATACTTACAAGAGAAGAAAAAATCAGCAAAGCAGGGACCCAAACAGTGATCTCTCAAATGTGGCTCCTGACATTCTTTGCAAAGTTAAAAGAAAACAACTTATGTGGAGGTCATGACTGTTTTTCTGAGACATGTGTCAACCACTACACTGTCAAATGGATATGTGCTTTTAAATTAGACCCTAGCGACATACACTAATGAAAGAGACAATGTATGTATGACACAACACTGTGGTGTATTCACATAATGTTTCTTCCTCCTCTGCTATCCTAACAGCCTACCACTATTTTACTTGAATTTGTCACTGGAAACATTATGTTCTTAGTATTGTTACTGAACCAAACACTGTCATCATGGACACTCAATGTTTCCTTTGTACTGTATACCTACATACACTGTAAACAATATAACACATTGCCATGGAAATGTCACAATGTGTTCTCTTTAGTACTGCTGTTGAGATAAACACACTGTGTACCATCAAAATGTCCTCAGCTATCCCAGCAGCCTGATACCATTTCACTCAAAAGAAGGAGCTGTTAGGGCAGTTTAATGTTACTGGCAACAATAAAACATACACCTTCAAGCATAGTGCCTGATATTTTTGTCCCATTTTAACCAAATTAGGATTTTTATAAATCGTGAATATCAAATTTCATTAGCATGTGTCCAGTCTGGGCCCAGCTGATACATGCAAACAGGACAGGCAGGCAGACTGGTATGAAAAAGCTAAAAGGCACATTTTGTGACTTATGCCAGTGCGCATAAAAATTGCCATGCAGTTCTAATTTTCAGCCATACCAGTCCATAATAAAGACGGGTTTATAAGCTGCCAAAACTGGACTTCTTTGTGTATTCCATAAAGCATAACACAAATTTTATTTCAATTTGATATGAGGGGCTTTTCAACAAGTGTTACTGGGAAGTCCTAATTTTCAGCCATATTAATCTGTAATACAGTCCAGTTTACATGAAGCCACACACATACTTTTTCATGTACTCAATGAAACAATTCACACATTGTTTTTGTGATTTCACATTGAGCCTTTCCACGATATGTTAAGAGGTAATACCAATTTCTTGACATACACAATGAAGCCTGGCTTACATACGGTCATAAATGAACATTTTCTTTAACATAATACACTGTTTTACAGATGTTCAAAATCAATCTAGGATACTTTCCCTTAAAGTTGGTGTACAATTCCAATTTTCACCCACACTGATCCATAATAAAATCTGGTATCCATGAAATAATTAATGAATTATTGCATGTATAACACATGCCATTTCACAGATTATGCCGTAATTCTTCTTGGAGGCACAAACGTGACAACCTCCAAACTCAGTTCCTAACTTAGAAAACAGAGAATGTTTCTGGAAAATAAATTACAATAAATATCATTCTTAACGAAAGCTGTGAAAAGTACCATTTGACAAACCTGTAATGTGGAATTGTCTGGATCACCCAGAAGGAAGGCCACTTTGATGGAGCTGCTTGAATTGGTTATAGAAGGAGCAGAAGCCCATGTTTCTCTTATGGCTGCTCTTGCCTTGAAATTGGCCACAGCAGAACATACAAGTACCAAAAGAAACACCTCTGGGCTGCCACATAGGTCCAACTGTGGAATGATTGCTGTGACATTGTCAGGTAGGACATACCGTCGGAGATCTCGACTCGTGTTATGTGACCATCCATGAATAGCTGCTGTAATTCAGATGGTGAAAGATCTTGTACAGTTTCATTAAAAGTTAGACACAATACACAGTAGTAACTCTAATCTTGTGATGGAAGAAACATTAAAATATCCTGAAAAATTTAAAATAGTAACTTTAAATAAAAAAGAAAATATTCTCTGTTGATCTTCACTCTCATGGGATGTTATGCAGTGCTGAATGGTAGTTAGTTAAGGATGTTTTGTGAAAACCTATTGGTCCCATTTTCAAGGGTCAAGCTTGACTCTTCAAGTTTGTCCCAAAACACTGGTAGCTAACTACCAATGAATGCTGCATAACATCCCAGAAGTGGAAAAATATCATTTACACCACGGCAAAATCATATCATGTAACATTTTTTGTAAAATAAATACCCCCTGAACCAGCTTGATGTTCTGTTGCTACAAATCCAGGAATGTAAATGCAATGCAAAATGCAATGTCTGAGAAACAAATAGAATGAGTACTTCATCAGGACTCTGGTATGGAACTAAGCCACTGGTCATATGGCTGGAATGCACACACCTTGCCAATTCCACTTATATACCGTATGGGATTTATGATGAAAAACTTCAGTATCATCATTTCTAGTAAAAGATTCCTGCATATAAGTTCACTTTACAACCAAAATACAGAAATACCCCAGCATGGAATTACAGCTGTGCTGAACAAAGGGCTAACATTTTCATCCAGCTACTGTCATTGTAGCAAAATAATCAGTTCTACAAAAATTACACTATATTTAATGTAAGCATAAGGTTTAGGGAATTACATCAAATGCTGGAATATACAGGCCTTTACAGGCAGTGTTTTCAGTAGTTTTAACTGGAATGTGCTGAAAAGGTACATCTGATTTAAAAAAGAGACTGCTGAATATTTTTTCAACACTGTACAAGAAGAGTTCCACAAACACAACCACCCTCCACATGCTATCCACAGCGAAAAGAAAACGAATTTTTGACAGTTAAAAACCAAGATGTGTATGTTATAGGTGACAGAGAAAAAGCATATGCCGCCTCATATGAGCAGCAAGAGGCTTGCAGATAATATCTGTGCACCACCTAATCAGAAATGTATAATACCCTAGAAAGAACATGAACATGCTACTGATGAGAGGAGGCCTGTTAGGTGCTACTGGAGTAATTCATTGTTGTGGTGAGTCCACGCTAATTTATCTACACAGTCATTCCAACATTGTTTGGTGTACATGTATCCCTTTGCAGAATCATTTTCCTTGCTCTTCTTTGATAGGCATTATAGCCACACCAGAAATTCAGACATCATCAGTCCAGCCAGAGAAAACGGGAGTGAGAGAGAGAGAGAGAGAGAGAGAGAGAGAGAGAGAGAGAAATATTTTATTTGCTTTGCGCTTATGTGATAGGCATTGCAGCCACACCAGGAATGTGTATCTCATCAGAGAAATTCCTGATGAAAGAGATGAAAAGTGTTTTATTGAATGATGCTGTCAACTGCAAAGATTATACAGTATCGGTGGGAAGAGGAATCAAATAAAAGCATGAAGCACTGGTGGAATGATACCAATATGAGAAAATTGAATTATTCAGAGAAAAATCTGTTCCAGTGCCATTCTGTCTGCCACGATTTCCACAAGTACTGGCCTAAGATCCAAACACAGACGTCTGCAGTTAGAGGATGGTGAATAACTAAGCCATGACACAACCACAAAATCATGGTCTTGTAATTTCTTTCTTCCCAGACACCACCCACAAGCTGCAGACAAACAGTAAATCCTTCATGGGTCCCATAATACTGTACTGTAATTACGAAATAAACCAGCACAGCCCTTATAACAACTGTGTCACATAAGAGAAATGGGTAAGCAAACTTTGGAAACTGCATCAAATGGATTCATTACATGGGACAGAAACAAAAATACACATATATTCAACTAAGCACTTAAAACAAATTTTACACATAGTTACATTAAGCTTCATCTAAACCTGTCAAGTGTTCAGGATATATACACAGCTTAATTCCTTTATTGCGAACTTTATTACTGCGTTACTGTCTATTTGTGGAGCAATGCACTTGCTTGTGGTTGGTTTCTCTTATTAAAAACAGACCATTACTTCATTATGTAATTGGAAGTATTACAACAGCTGCTCAAAGTTATATCCATAAGACCGACCCACAGGTGACACCAATTTAACAAACTCTGCGAAATACAATGAAGTTCAGAAGCCAGAACACTTCAACTGGCATAGTGGACAACTAAGGAATTGGGGATTCAATTCCCAGCATGCGACAGAAACTGTTCCCTTCTTCAGAACATATAGACCAGATCTGGGGGCCCACCCAGCCCCCTGTTTAATGTAAAATGGGGCTCCTTCCCCTGCTGTAAAGTCAACAGGGTGTAAAGCTGACCCATCACCTTTTCTGGTGCCAGGTGATGAATGCACTCCCACCTATGCCTCCAGAGAGTGGTGTTTCACTGTGCAGACAGACAACTGTACTTTTTACACTTAACTGCATTATAATTATTTCAAGAATAACATTCTTGATTTCAATTTCTAAAGCCTCCAAAATGTGTGAACTACTTCTACAAACTTTGTGCTTAAGGTTTCCCCACAGGTAAAAATTACACACATATTCAGATCTTGTAAATGTAACAGCCACAATCTTTTACTACTTATTCATTCATTAAGAACAGACCACAGAACCCAAATGAATTTCTGCAGTCTGAACTGATGTACATTTTCTTGCCAGGAATACATGTAACTGTTTTCTACACCAGTTCTTGATAGATGTGTTCAAAAATGTTGTTCACATGGTGCTCCAAATTAAATGTGTCATAAATGAGTGCAGGGGCAATAAAATTTACTAACACGCAGTTATAAAACATCTATTTCACACACAATTCTCACCAAAAAACATATTTTTCATCACTACATCTCACCATCATTCAACAAAAACATAATAAGCACTCACTACTGACTGCTCATAAGAACAATCATGCAGTAACTGATGAAATGAACTGCACACTTCATATCTTGGTGGCTGTGTGGTGGCAGTCTCTGTTAAGTCAATACAAGTCAGTACATGATGAACCTCTGTGTATATGTATGACCAAACTACCCACTTACATTAATGGTGCTTAAAATAAATTAAAGTGAGTGTCATTTATTTCCTTCAATTAAATGTCCCTGACAATAACCATAACTAAACCACAATCAAAATGGCTTTACAAAATTTATTCTTCGTCTATCATGTAAAATGCATTTTGACCCTAATACATTCAGACAGACTGACATGAAAACTGTATTGGGTAGTTCATAAATGTTTTAGAAATATACCTAAAAGCACTATACCCTGAAGTGTTTAAGTGAATGGTACTTAATGATGATGTCAACAGCTCAGTAAGACTGCACAGTATCAGTGATAGGGAAATGAATAAAGATAGCACTGAAAGAATGATACAGACTGAGACCAAGAGACCTTCTTGAAAAGCTAACAGGTTCTCAGCTAGTCAAGAAATGCCATGCATTTTATGGAACCTGAAGGTTCATTACCACATTGACAAGTGCCCACCACGTGTCCCTATCCTGAGCCAGATCAATCCAGACAATAACCCCCCCACATCCCACTTCCTGATGATACATCTTAATATTAACCCCCATCTAACACTTGGGTATTCCAAGTGGTCTCCTTCTCTCAGGTTCCTGTTTGCACCTTTCATTGCCCCAATACATGCTACACGCCCTGTCCATCTCATTCTTCTTTATTTGATCACCAAAATAATATTTGGTGAGGAGTACAGATCACTAAGCTTCGTGTTATGTAGTTTTCTCCACTCCCCTGTTACCTCATCCCTCTTGAGCCCAAATATTCTCCTCAGCACCCTGCTCTCAAACAACCTCAGTGTATGTTCCTCCCTCAGTGTAAGCGACCAAGTTTCAGACCCACACAAAACAACAGGCAAAATTATAGTTCTCTATATCTTAATATTTTTATTTTTGGATATCAAACTGGAAGACAAAAGATTCTGCACCAAATGATAGCAAGCATTCACCTACTTCAATTTACACCTAAATAGAATTTTCATTCGTTATGGTTGTTCCCAAATATATGAACTCTTCCACCATTTCAAAGGAACTACCGTCAGTCTTTATTATGACTTTGTCCTACATGGAGACCAACAGTACTTGGAAAAAAAACGTGCCCCAAGACCAGTCTGTCTACCACAAATCCCACATAAAGTAGCTTGGGATTGAACCCAAACTTCCACAGTGATGAGCTGGCAATGAACCAACAAGTCCTGGTACAGTCCCATCCCTACCAAGATTTCAACACACTCAGACAAAATCAATAACCTTGCAATTTTACCACTGTAGAAATTAAGTGAAGTGTGAATGAAAATTACATCACAAGAACCCCAGTCTAAACTGAAATGTGTGCCAGAATGGCACATTTTTCTGTCTACCTAAGAACTGAAGACAACCTAGCATTATGGTTAGTGTATTAATACCTGCACATGAATAACAAAAAATAATAATGTGGGCAGTGTGCTGTTTATACAAATGTGCAACACAATCAGAAACTCTGTGCAGAATCAACCAATATGCAGACATTTGGAGGTATGTCCAACTTTCCTCTTGCACACTTGTAAGTTCCTTCCCAGCAGTGTTATTATCTACAGACCAATGACAAATCATAAGTCTTTGTCACAGTATTTATGTGATGAGAAGTGGATTGGTTTCCATGCTTCTATTTTACTTAACACTACTCTGTTAACTGCAGTGGTTATTTAGTACGAACGTAATGAGTGGATGAGTGCATACTGTAAAGTACAAGTACAAGGAAGAAAATGAATTACAAGGTACTATACCATCATTTAACCTTTATCAGCCAAGTACATCATCCATATCCTGTTAAATGCAACTCTCATGGCCCATGCACATGCAGGCATGGGCATTTAAAATGAACATAACTCCAGCTGTTGGCAGCTACACTGGCATTTCAAGGTGAGATGATACAGGTTAATATGAAAACCTCTATCAGGATAGGGGGTGCACCTGCCAAGGCTCACAGTAGGCACCTTCCAAGTACAAGCTTCAGCTAACATTCATCCCAGGAGACAAATGAAGATCAATACAGTTTTCAGTCACACAAACCCATTCTTTCTCATGGAAACTTCCAAACTACAGCATCAGTGTACTAATTTCAGTAATTAATATATGTGTTTATGCAAACTAAAATAACAGGAGATCTGTCACTTGTAGAGGCCAACAACTGTCTATGAAAATGAATGCTGCATGAGTCACACAGATTGCTGCTTAGGAGTGACAATGTAAAGTTCGTGCGAAAAGAAATATCTGACTCCTAGTTGGTAAGAAACTTGCAAATAATGCAGTGTCAGCAAAATTAAATAAAATAATCCTGAGGAAAAAAGAAAAACACTGACTGTATCTGGTTATTACAAACCTTTCTACCAAAGTAAATGGAGGAACATACTTTTTTAAAGAACGTACATTATGAGAAGTGCACTAAATATAGCATTTGTGGTTGCAGTTTGGATACAGCTTGTTTTGCCTTCCAATAGTACAAAATTAATATGGTTTAAAACAAAACTTCATAAAAAAAGGATATTACAAGTTGCAGGTAGGCCTATATTAGAAATTTAAAGCATAATTTTCATCATAAATATAATCATTAATAGATATCTACATCCAAGTCATGATGTAAGAAACCAAGTATTAAGTATAAACGAGTATCTGTCAATAAAATAACTGAGACTCAGTCAATAAAATAAATAAACTGTTACTAATTTCCTCAACTGAAATAATAGAAGAAGTGGTGTGAATAAACTTAAGGATGTGCTTGCAAGATTGAGAAGAGCAGCATTGCACACGACACAGTTTCAAAATGATTAAAAACTGAAAAATGCCTCAGATGACGATGATGACAAACAAGAAGACAACAACAAAGCAAAGCTGTACAATAATTATGAAGAGTAATATATGTACAGTAAGGCATACAAAAATATGATAGCCAAGAAGAATACTAGACGGGCAAGGGACGAATATCAAAGAAGGAGGTACGAAGAAAAGAAAATACATAGGAGAAAGAAGAGGGAAGCATGGAAGAGATTGATGGAAGATATAGAGGAAGCAGGTAGACAAAAAGAAACTAGGAAGTTTTATAGGAAAGTGAATGTTATTAGGAAAGGCTACAAACCAAGAATAGGGACATGTAAGG